>Ga0209107_10001962_pt1 | contig 11469 bp, 8 predicted proteins | sample LakErihyJuly2011_2_FD_187460 | JGI IMG/M metagenome (GOLD analysis project Ga0209107, IMG submission 187460) | Freshwater microbial communities from dead zone in Lake Erie, Canada - CCB hypolimnion July 2011 (SPAdes) (version 2) | ecosystem: Environmental > Aquatic > Freshwater > Lentic >... | reverse complement strand
CCCGTGTTCGCCCCCCCGGTGTTCGGCCCACTCCTAAGGGACGGCTTACGCCGTATTCGGCCTGCAATCAATAACCTAAATTTCGCGAGCAAGCGACACTCACCATAGCGGCCAGACTTTTACGGCAATCTCGGCGAGCTTATCATTACGATCAGAGATCCCGTCGGCGTCCGCAGAATGTTGCGAGAATTTCATATTCAAAGGCAGTTCCTCACCCTTCGGGGTCTCAACTACGAAATTACCCGGGCTATTGAGCGAAGCGAGGTAATCGTTGATGCCCTTGAAACCAAGATCCTTGCAATGACTAGCCGAAGGGGCTTCTAAAGGGGCACGAACACTGCAGATAGTCCAATCTGCAAAATCCGGATTATCCTTAAACATGGCAGAAATCGAATTCGGATACTTCAAGGCCCTATTGAGCCGATAGAAAATCGGCAACCACTTGCGCGACTTCCCGCCCTCAAGAGAAGAACTGACAAAAGCAGAGGTAAAGAGGCTGTCGGTAGGAATGCCAAGGTGCTGCTGCTGGAAGAAACTCCGGACTTTCTCCTCAAGCATATCAGGCCCCATGCCTAGCTCGCCCGCACGAATCTTAATCGCAAGATCCGAGATAGACTTCTCGAGCACGTTTGTTGTTTGACCGGCAACGGACATGCGAACCAAAACGGACTCAAGGACGTACCCTACCCGTTTGACGGACTCGATCCTTTGGACTTCCGCACCATCGTACATGAGATCATATACCGCGAGCAAGACCGTCCTGAACATGGTAGCCCCCATGTAGTTCTGCACCTTCATGAACTCGTAACCAGACGCGGCCTTTTCCATGTTAGCGTAGGCATGCAGACTGCGCTCGATGTGGGCGCAGTTATCCTTGAACGCCTTGGAAGCTCCGGCCTGATTGACGCAACCGATGATCCATTGATTAAAGGCGTCAAAAAGTCCGTCTTTACGCACGAAACGGTGGTTGCTTAGCCAGTAACTACGCAAGAACCGGGAACGCTTGGCGCTTGTAGTAAGCACGCTGGAAATGCTCCCCCGCGTACCCTCCCACAGCTCTTGAACACGATCCTTGGAGTAACCATCCACTTTCGCGTGCATGTAGAAGGTGCTTTTGATGAGTTCGTCCTCCTCAAGGGGCATACCGGAAGCATTCAAGGATTCGAAGATCTTGATTCCGTCGGAGTTATCAGGAGCAAGAATCCGCACTAGGCGAACCGCATCGAGCAGAGAGTAGATAAGTTGTTCTGTTGCTTGCTGCCGTTCAATGCCGCGCTCACGACAAGCTGCGGAAACCGCGCCATCGACCATTACCTGAACTCGCTCATAAGCCTTAAAGAGAATACTCTTCTCGAGAAAAGCAGCAGCGTCCTTGTCGCCTTGTTCATATTTCTGCAAGACCCCCTTACGGTACTTTGCGACGATTTCCGTGTAGATCACGAAATCCAATTCCTTGGGTTGAAGCTTTGGCGTACCGTCCTTCCGGTGCAGGAGCATGAACACCTCGCCGATCTTTGGTGAAGTGGGTGCATTATCCATAAGAGAGTGAGCCAAAACTGATAGAAGAACCGTCAAAGTAGTAACACGCTGCTGGCCATCGATGATTTCCCACGCGCCTGCTTTTTCGCCCGGGGCGAAAACAATTGATCCCAAGAAGGCCCCGCTGCGACCCGCATCCCAAGCATAGAAAACTACGTCGTGGAAAATGTCGTCTACTTGGGAATTTTCCCACTTATAAGTGCGCTGATACCAAGGCACATCGATATCAGATAACTCAGTCAGGATCTCACGGAGACTGCTTACTTTGGCGTCAATCTTAGGGGCTTCCATTGGAATCGTATAGTTTAGCGTAAAGCGTTTTGCAAGCATTCTGCCCAGGGAGTCCCTGATCGAACCGATGCAGCGAAATTCCAAGACGATCCGCCAGGGATTTCAGGTACTGGGGAGGCGGCACGGCGATGCCTTCGGCAACCAGGTGGAATTGGACATCCGACCCTCGGTGCATGAACTGCAGCCTCGAAAGCTGGATAAGTCCTTTAGAAATCTGGCTTTCGATGTTCGCCGGCGTTATCGATTTGATTTCAATGATATGACACGTTGTATCATTCGCGACCGTGTTCAGAGCCAGGTCTGCAAATTTGTTGTAAAGAATACGATACCCTCCCCTCTCTCGAAGGCACTGATTGATCGATCTAAGCATAGCCTGATGAATATCCTCCGCTCGCTGGGTAGCGGCCATGCCCTCATGAAAGCTCAAAGGATCTGAATATGTCCTAGCGGCCAACGCATCGTCGGTAAGCTCAACGTAGGGCTCCGGCAAAATGCTTTCCTCCTCGATCAGAATGCTTTGAATTAATTTTTGGTCCCCATGGACTGGCAGATCTATCCTTCCTTCTTGTTTAATGATATCCTTACAAATCGGGTCAAAACTTACGACCGCATCATAGGCTACCGAGGGCTCAACTCCGTATTCATTTATGAGCCGTTCAATAACGGAAACACCTGAAGCAGAAACATGATTATGCGTATCCTGCCTTCGAGACAAATACGCTTCATTCACATTAAGCTCAAATGCATTTTTAAACAATGAGCGAATAACTGGGGCGATTTTTTCGTCAGGTTGCAGATTATCGCGACCCGGAATATAGCCTTTGGTTTTCGATAATGTGATCTTTGTGCTATCCCTGACGGCACATGAGATGAGCGAATGAGTTACATGATCAACCAAATGGAAGTTTTGGCCTGCCAAAACCAAGCCAGGAACTTTTACGATTGCACGCCTTCCTAATGAACCGAGACAGGAATAGCTCTCGGAAAGGTCAGGATCCATGAAGGCCGATTCGCGGCGATCAGAACCATGGCTTAAGTGGTATGAACCTATAACGCTCCTACCGATCACCTTGAAGGTATACTCGTCATCGGGCTGAAGCCACCAAATACCCACCTTACGTCTTGCATCAAGTTCCTGAAGCATCACAGGAGGCATCGAGTCTACCCTAAGCTCAATACCTCTACGAAAATTCAGCTCTCGTCCTAGATATTCTACAAAATTAATCATCAATTTCCGCGATGAAATCGGTCACTGTTCTAGGAAGAGAGAAGACATCCCCGAGCAGATCTGCCTGTGTTGATTCTTTTCGAAATAGGCGGGTAAGCTCCTTCTCCTCAATGGTCTTTTCGAAAACGAGAAAGTGGAAAACTGTCTCATTCGCACGCTGACCGCGCCTATGAATACGATCGATGGATTGCAGGAAATGTGCGGCCTGCGAAGGATAGCTCATATAAACCGCATGGGATGCCGCATGAAGTGTCAGACCTGCGCCAGCTGCCGACGGATTGGCTACTATTACCTGAGGAGTTGATGTCTCCTGAAACGACTTAACGATATCAGTCCTCGCCTGCGGCGAAACCGAACCATCGATACGACCTATAGCGAGCCCCATAGCACGTACAAGGCGTTCAATTTCATCCAGACTATCTACGTAGCTACTCCAAATAATTAGCTTTCCGCCTCTATGAATACATACCTCGTTAAGCACACCCTGAAGTGCAGAGAATTTAGAATTTAATTCAGAAGGAATGAGGTTTGTATCAGGAAATGCACAAAGCCTAATAAGTTCCATTCGTTTATTGAGGAAACTTCGAAAGTTTGACCCAAGGGACCCACTTCCTAGCCCAAGTAAATCTGCCCTATATGACCGCTTGGCCTTATCATATTCCGCACGATGTAATTCAGTCATCCCAAGCTTATGAAATATAAAGCTTTTGGCAGGAAGATCTGATAGTACATCTTTTTTAAGTCTACGCAAGAAAGCGCCACTCTCATCAATCCGTGCAGAGATTTCTTCAAGGTTGCGGTGAAGATCGTCGGTAGGACGATATAGGCCGAGTGTCGCCCCAAGGTCTGCGATGTTAAACTGATGAACGATGTCATCTGGCCGGTTTGGCGCAGGCGTGCCGCAAAGCACCAGACCGAAACTGCAATGCTCGCGGATGGCCATGACGGCCTGCGACATCTGCGCGTCCTCGTTCTTAACCACAAACGATTCATCGATGATGAGCATGGTCCGCGCCTCCTCACCGTTAGATAAAGTGCGCCGCGCCCAGGTCGCCAAAACCTGGGCGTTCGCAGACGCCTGATGGTAGTTCGTGACGATGCCCACGGAACGGCTGCAAGTGTTAAGAATATTTTGTCCAGACTCGTGCAAGGAAACAAGCCCACGGATCTTAGGTGTCAAGGCCTCGACCGATCCCAACCGCCCAAGCCACTCGCCAGTCATCGATGCGGGGCAAAGAACCAGAAGTTGATTCGCTCGACCTGCGGCGAACAAATGGTGGATCAGCCCAAGGCCCATGAAGGTTTTTCCAGTTCCTTGTTCATCAAATAGACAAAAGCCAAGTAAGCCAGGTTCCAACATAGCATTCACCGCAGTACACTGTGCCGGATCCAAAATCTTGGCCCAGCCCTCAGTGATTCGTGAAACATCTCCGTTTAGGTAGGACTCCTCCGCACTATGCCAAGCAAGGCGATGCTCACGCCATCTCACGGAGAGAAGTTGACTCTCGGGTGATGTTGCAGCCGCCGTCCCACCAATTGCGGTTAATGCTTCACGTAATATCATCTCGTCATTAGGCCTGACAGATATGCTCATCCTTCCAGGCCCAACACGCCTAAGGCTCAAATTCAAAGGGAGCACACCTCTTTTCAACAACTCACCCTTAAGCCTGGATGCATTAGCGCCGCCAAGCTCAACTGACTGCCCCCAACTACTCACTGATCCGACTTCTCAACAGCAGCCGCAGCGGAGCCAACTACCGTATTCAATTCACGCAATGCGACAAATAATTCCGTGAAAGCAGCAGAAGGTAATTTACGAATCTCCTCCATCTTGAGCTTATTCAAAAAAGTAACGAAATCCTTGATCCGCTGTTCATTCGTCGCGGCAACGGAAACCCCCTTCTTCTTTGCCTCGACCATAATACGAGCCTTGTCAGCCGCCTCAGGATCAGGGGAAAGAAGAATAGGCCGGATTACTGGATCTTGGTAAGCCGAATGCGCCGTTCTGACCTCTGCCCAGCTCTGGAATTTATTTGCTGCGAGAAGGCGAAAGAAAAGGCGCTTGAAATCGATATCCGTATCAAGCGGCTCGCGGAAAGATTTCTGGGCTTCGTTAAATTTCTGATAGTGCTTATTCGCGATATCATTTGCTTGGTTCTCAGTCTTACCGAGACCTCCTGCCAGAGGGTCTTCATGGTTTGCCTCTTCTGTCGCAAAATCAAGGAACTCTTCGATAATACCATAAGTCCTGATTGCGCTCCTAATCTTTGAAACATTCCAATCGTACTTAGCTTTTAAAGCAGTCTCGCTTAAACCCTTTTGATGGTCCTCATAAACTGCCATAGCCTTAACAAGATCAGGCCAAGGCTGCTTGAAGTCATCAGAGAAGTTCATCTGCACAACAACGCGCCATTCGTCGTCCGCAGTGGACGCCTCGGTCAAAACGTATGCCGGCACTGTGCCAATCGTTGCCCGGCGAGGGTCAGATTCGGGTAGGCATTCTAACGCAAAGCGTACTGCAAAAAACCTTCTATTTCCGTCAAGAAGCTTACCGTCCTTGCTCAGCCAAACCGGATGACGTACTCCATTGTTTAAAATATCATCCTTAAGTACCGCCAACTTCGACTCTTCGTCCCCCTTTAATAACTCATAAATGTCATCCTGATTAGGCTCTCTACCAAAATTATTTAAAAATTGGGCCTTTAATACACGGATTCTAGGATTATCCGTCCATCCCTTGATGTCAGAAACCTTGACCTTGCCGCTCCAAACGGGCGTTGCTACACGCGATACGCTGATAACTTCTAACCGCGGAACTGGAGTAGCGAGAACAACAGAAGGCCACGTAGATGGGGTTGTCATATTAGAGTTATGCTCCTGACCCATTAAGGCAGGTCAAACCCTTTCTGCCTTATGAATGCTTCAAGGATGCCAATACGCCGCTTTGCCTCCCAGAGGTCGCCGCCGCCCTCTTCCGACGGTGCGCATCCGGCCAAAGGGTCATCCGATCCGCCAGCCAGCTTGATCTTCTGAGCCTTCATCCTCCCACGCTCAGCCCGGAGCATCTCCTGAAAGACACTAGCCACCGGGGAGACGAATAACTCGCCGAGCCTAAGGATGAGCAGGTCCGTCAACTCGTCGCCGGGCTCGAACTCATACTTTCGGAATAGGACGATCGCGAGGCTGTGCCATGGAGTCGTCGTCTGCCTGAAGGAAAGCATCCGCACCAGGCCGTCCTTCCATTGCGGCAACAAGCGAACACCGAAACGAGAATCCGTAACCTGGACCCCACCCTTTATCAGAAACGCATCCTTAGGCCTGGACGGGTAATCAAGCCCAGAAGGTCCGACCTTAGCGGCCCGCTCGAGGAAGGTTGATAGGAAATTGGCACGAGCGACCTGATCGGAGCTCTTGTCGCTCCCATGAACATCTCCCAACTCGGAGATAAAACACTGCGATTTGCCAATCTGATGAAATATGCGGAAGTGCCGCAGGAAGTGCCCTCTGCCCTCCGGATTACTCCTAGAACCTAAATCAAACCCCTTAGCGAAATCCGCACCGAGATCGTGTGCAGTAGCCGCAATGGCAAAAAAGTAAAAAATAGCGGAGGTCTCCTCCTTGTTGTTACCGACAACTGGCCTCCGCTTAGCAAGGGAGCGCAAAGCGTCTTTCACCAGAACTTCGGGGAGTCTTCCACGGACAGGTGCCACTCGGGAATCCTTGCCATGCCCGCACTACATGCAAGCATCGGATGCGATGTCACCCGATATCAACCAAGCTCCCTGGAGTATATTCGCGAACACTCCGAATCCCCTCGAGGAAGGTGCCCCCACGCATGTAAGCCTGTTCTCTGGCGCAGGCGGGACGGATCTAGGACTCCACCAAGCAGGCTTCAGGACTGTTTTCGCCAATGATATCGACAAAAACGCCGCCCTGACGTTCCGCAGGAACCTTGACCCTGATAATAATATATTTAAAGAAGGAGACATCACGACGCTCTACCAGACCATATCGTCAGGAGCAGGCGTCGACCTCCTGACCGGCGGCTTCCCCTGCCAGCCCTTTTCCAACGCGGGATCTCGCAAGGGCACGTCCGAAGACAAAGGGCGCCTATACCAGACGGTCATCAACACCGTCCGCATGCTTAATCCATCGTTCATCCTCCTTGAGAACGTGCGTGGGATCACCACCTCCCTGCACGAAGGAAAGCGAGTAGTTGACGTGATCATGGATGAGCTCACCCAACTAGGGTATTGCGTGACATTCAAACTCATCGACGCCTCCGACTACGGCGTCCCGCAAAGAAGACTTCGTCTTTTCATCGCGGCAAGCAAGGTTGGCAGGTTCTGCTTCCCGGCGGCAATCGCCGATAAAAGCCAATTACACCTTGGGGCAATCATGGCTCATCCTATGCATCATGAGGCCAAAAACACCGAAGAGAAAATTCGCCTGACCCCGCAGGCAGAAAAGATGCTGGATAAGATACCCGTTGGTGGCTCCTGGAAGAGCGTTGTAGAGGAAGATCCGGAATCCTTGCCCGAAAGGTTCAAGAAGATCTTACTGAACATGAATCGGTATCACTCTCCGAAGTTTTACCGGAAATTCTTACCTAGCGACATAAGCGGGACCGTGACGGCTTCATTCACTCCCGAGAACTCTTGCATCTGGAATCCCGTTGCCTCCCGCGTCTTCACCGTGAGGGAGTGCGCGCGTATCCAAAGCTTCCCCGACTGGTTTGAATTCCACGGAACGACCGTACGTAGTAAATACAAGCAGATCGGCAACGCGATCCCCCCTAGGCTCGCGTTCGAACTAGGCAAAGCAATCAAAGCCTACCTTGTGGATAAACAACAGAATGGCAGCACACCCCAAGACTACCAGGCTACGCCACCAGGGGGGAAGGCTCCAAAGGCATTTCAAGTCACGCCGCATACTTTCGCATTTGTTAAATCATCATAAAGCGTCTTGGATGGGCTCAACATCCAATGCCGAGCAAGAAAGCCAACCGGAGTAGCCTTCCATGGGACCCATTCAAAGAAGGCAGGAAGCCGACACGGCGCTACCAACACATCAGCCTATTCTCCGGAGCGGGCGGAACCGATATCGGACTGGAATACGCTGGGTTTAAAACAGTTTTCAGCAACGACATCGAAGAGGATGCCGTTGAAACCTATGTGCACAATAATCCCGAAGCTCGGACGCATGCTACCTGCGGGGACATAACCAAAATCAAACTTCCCAAAATCAAGGGTGCGATCGACCTTCTAACCGCAGGCTTCCCTTGCCAGCCATTCTCGAACGCCGGCTCACGCAAAGGCACAGCTGATCCCAGAGGTAAACTCTACGTAAGGGTGATGGAAATTGTTAAAAGGTATAAGCCAAAGGTCGTCATGCTTGAGAACGTGCGCGGCATCACGACATCCAAGCACGCAGGCAAACCGGTGATCCAGATCATCATGACTCACCTTAAAAAACTCGGCTACCTGACATCCTTCAAACTGCTAGACGCTTCAGATCATCGCGTAGGCCAGCGACGTCTCCGACTTATCATCGTTGGAACAAGGATGAAATCTCACTTCATCTTCCCCAAAGGAAAACCCCGTGACCAACTGGATATCAAGCACGTGCTTGGAGCACCAAACCGTAACGCGCCTAATTCTGGCGACAGAGTTACCCTCAGCCCGCAAACTCAACGCGTACTCGACATGGTCCCTGTCGGTGGATCCTGGAAAGACATCCCAGTCAACAGACTGCCTGCCCGCTTCAAGAAAATCAGGAGACAGATGAAGAGGTACCATGCCCCAAAGTTTTATCGAAAGTTCGCCAAGAAGGATATCTGCGGCACGATGACGGCCTCTTTCACGCCCGAAAACTCATGCATCTGGAATCCTTGCTCCAATAAAGTCATGAGCGTCCGAGATTGTGCGAGAATCCAGAGTTTCCCCGACTGGTACGAGTTCAAGGGACGACACATACGGTCCATGCACAAGCAGATCGGCAACGCGATCCCACCTCGGCTTGCTTTCGAGCTCGGAAGACAGGTTAAGGATCACATCGAGGGCAAGATACCCAAAGCACAAATCAAGACTTACGTACCATCGGATGCAATTGTACGTGCGGAATTGATCACCTTGATCTACTAGTATATATCGTAGTGAAAACCGGCACTGCTTAGTTTAGCAAGCGCATTGGTTTCAAAGATGATGGAAGTTGTTATGCAAAAACACCGACATCCCCTAAAATAAATGATTAATTAATCATTTCGCTTTTAAGACAAATTCGGAATTCTAAGATTAATATAACTGTTAACCGCCACAGTCAGCTGCGGCAGAAAGAGCATCAATCCAACCAATGACTGCTTCTCTAGTTTTGATATCGTGCTCAATGAGCAAACGGGCAACGTCTCTCCCAGACATAATGACAACAGGATGACGGTCGTCGATGATCTCGTCGTATGCCTGCTTGGAGACAAAGCCGGTTGTAATCAGAAACCCAAATTGCCGATTCTTAATCCGGGAAATCAATCTTGAAGTCTCCCCGACACCGACCCCGCCACCCCAAGGGTCATATTTCTTAGCCTCCAGATAGAATTCGACGTCAACGAAGCAGTGGCTCGAGCGCTCGTTACCAATCTTATAGTGGCCGATACCATCTCTACCACCATCTCGGGTAGCGCGAGTTATCTCAAGCTTCTTGATGTTAGGGTCACACCATCGACAAAGCTGTATCGCACAGTACTCAAATATGCGATCTCCATGCTTCCCCCTAGCATCAAGGATATCATAGAGAGATTTCAACACTATGTACTCATCTGGATTCTTCTTCGGGTCAGGAATCTGCTCAAAGCTGCTCCTGAAAAGCTTGGACCGACTTCCTTCAAGCGGGGAGAATACGCCTTCTTGAACATAAGCTCTCCACTCTGGCGGAGTTGAGCGGCAAAGCGAGTGCTGCTCGATAAGCATCTCATCAAGCCAGGCACGTGAAACAGTGCTTAAATTAAGAATAGTCATCCGTGCTCGATAGTTCAGGAATCTCTGCCGCGCTTCATCTATCTTCCAGACTGCGGTCAGACACTCAGAATGACCTAGGCCATTAACAGAGGGAACGGCCAGTCCTTTGAATTGGTAGTCGTGCCCGTGGTCTGACTTCTGAAACACCAGCAACGGAGGAATCTTCCTGCGGGTCTCCACGTCATGCGACTGCTGCCATTCGTAAACTGACTCCAAGATCTCATTGCCACGCTTACGTGTCTTCCTGAAATCCGCAGAACCTGCCTTACGATTATCACCATAGTAAGTGAGGACCCCACTGGTCTCATCCAAATAGTCAGGCCAATCAAGGTCCCTGCCGGAAGTTACCAGGATACACGCAATGACACGGGTCTTATCTTTTGTCCAAATAGGTCTAAAACCACCCTCATTGCCGATCCCGGGCAATATCTTATTCAGGGGCTCGAAACCCTTGCCGACGCCATGTCCGCCTTTCAGAACCGCATCGACATGCAAGCTACATGACGGAATCTCACCGAAAGGCACCTCTATGGGTTTTTTTGAATCAATTGCCATGTGTCATTGATAACGGGATTAAAAATCACCGCAATATTTATAAGATTATAGTCATAATCGGAACAAGCAGCGCCATCCTTAACGCATTGTTATCGTCTTACCTGTTGGCCGTTAGAGCCCGGCAACCTATTAAGAATAGGTTGAAATGTAATTAAACAACGCGGGATTTTAGCAACTGACCCAACTCCACCTTATTCGGAGCCAAGTGACAGGCACGATGGCAGTTGGGGCAAACCGCTGCGACATTATCAACGGTATCCGGCCCGCCCTGGTATAACGGAGTGACGTGGTGAACCTCAAGGAATAGACCGCCTTCTGAGGTAGGGAACGGTCCGGGATTAGCACACAGCTCGCAGTAGCCCTTGGCGCGCTGAAGAGCCCAGCTGACGACCTCAAGATCCCTAGCGAAGACAAAGCCTGCCACCCCCGCCCTCCTCTTTTCCGGCTTAGAGTTGCCTGCAGGCTTCTTGGCAACAGCGGGGAGTTCATTCGCGGCTGCCCTTTCGGCAACTTCGCTGCTACTGAAAACCGTCTGCTTCTCGGACTTATCAAGATAAGGATCGGCTAGTCGGTCAAAGAAAGCCCGGTCGAACTTCGGGTCGGTCGACATATCCAAAACAGCTTTGCACATCTCAACGAGTTCCTGTTCGGGCATCATCTCGAAATCAGCAAACATCCTGTCGCGCGATTCACGCGTCTGGCCGACCTCCCTAGGCCTGCCTGTCAGATCGCTAGGCAACCAGCCTGGGAAAGCCTCCCGACGAGCTGACTTAGACCAATATGGGATGAACTCCTGCATCCAGTTCTTCACCGACTCGGGCGCAACACCAAGCACCTCAGCCGCCT
>Ga0209107_10001960_pt1 | contig 11472 bp, 6 predicted proteins | sample LakErihyJuly2011_2_FD_187460 | JGI IMG/M metagenome (GOLD analysis project Ga0209107, IMG submission 187460) | Freshwater microbial communities from dead zone in Lake Erie, Canada - CCB hypolimnion July 2011 (SPAdes) (version 2) | ecosystem: Environmental > Aquatic > Freshwater > Lentic >... | reverse complement strand
GGAGTGGGAGTATGCTGCGCGAGCGGGTACGATGGGGGTTGCCTACGGGACACTCGACAGCGTCGCATGGTATGACCAGAACGCGGGAGGCACCACCCACGAGGTGCGCAAGAAACAGCCGAACGCATGGGGGCTCTACGACATGCTCGGCAATGTGTGGGAGTGGACGGGCGATTGGTACACCGCGCAGACGGCCGCCTCGTCGGCTCCGACGGGAGAGTCAGGTGGCTCGCTCCGAGTGTTTCGAGGTGGGTCATGGTCCGATGGCGCTCGCCACGCACGTGCTGCGAATCGTGACTCCGACGCGGCGGACGATCGCTACAGCGGTCTTGGCTTCCGCCTGGTGCGGACGATGCCGTAGTGGTTCGCGAGTAGTTACTGACGGCGTTCGCTCGAGGGGTACGGCGGCGCAGCGTTGCCGCATTGTCCTAGGCAGGGTAGCAGGACAGCGGTGGCATTGGCGGGGGAGTAATGATGATGAAGAACAAGCGCTCATTGCCAGGCATGGCTCAGTGGGGTTCAACTGTGTTTGCGCTGGCGATGCTTGGCAGTCTGCTGAGCGCCTCTGCGGCGCAGGCGCAGGTGCAGACCTTCTTTGTCAACGTGCCGGCGACCTCGGAGCAGCGGGATGCGATGGAGCTCTGCCGCGACCGGTTCACGGCGGCGCTGGTGCGGGTAGGGGGCTTTCGCGCCAACCAAGATGCAGTTACCCAGCAGTCGGTCACCGACTGCTTGGGCGAAAATGCGAGCGCGGCTGCCAAGCGGGAGTGCGAGGTCTCGATGGCCAACATCGAGGTCGACTTCCTTATTCAACTCGTCGTGCGCCGACTCGGCTCCGAGTGGAACTGGGCCATCAAGGCGCTCTCGCCCGCGCAAGGTGCGGCGCAGGTATGGGGCGGCGATCAATCTAGCGTTGAAACGGACGCATCGAAGTCGGCCTACGGCGCATGCGACGCGCTCGGGCGAGAGTTTGCCTGCAATCAAGGCGTGGCGTCCGCTTGCGGCGCGAGCTTCGGAACGGGACCAGTCTTGGTCGCGGCTGAGAGAGACAAGGGCGCGGCAATGGGAGAGATGCAGCCGCGCCGGTCGCCAGTCAGTATGAGCGCGCTTGATGTGTTTGGATCTACGCCCGCCGTGGTCTCTGTTTGGATCGATGGGCGTGAGGCAGGGTCGTCATCCAACCAAATCAACGGGATTGCGGCAGGGCGCCATGAGGTGACTCTGAAGGCGACAGGGTTTTCCGACCACACCGAGACACTCAACTTCGGTGCAGGTGTGCCAGCCGAGTTACGGGATATCCGCCTCCGTTCCACGACGGCGACGCTGCAGGTCGAGATGACGGAGCCAGCGACGGCAGAGATTCTGATCGACGGGCGACCGGCCGGTCGAACGGGCGGGGTGCTCTCGGGACTGGCGCCTGGCCGCAGGCAGGTGGTTCTTCGAGCGAAGGGCTACCGCGAGAAGGCAACGGAGATAACCTTTGAGGCCGACCGCGCGGCGCTCATGCGGGAGGTTCGGCTCGATGCGTTGCCGGCGCGCGTGAGTGTGACGGTCAACGTCATGGGCGCCGAGGTGCTGGTCGACGGTCGCCTCGTGGGGCGCAGCAGCGGCGGCACCGATGACTTCGACGTGGTCCCGACGGCTCAGACATTGGAGGTCAAGCGCGACGGCTACGTCACTCGGTCCGAGCGGCTGTCGCTGCAGCCCGCAAGTGAGGTTGCCTTCGAGATTCAGCTGCGGCGAGGCACGGGACGCGAGGGGACTGGCTTTTGCCCCGACGGCTTTGTTCTTATCGAACCTGGCACCTTCATGATGGGGGCGCCTCCCGGCGAAGAGGGGCGCGACAGGAGCGAAACTCAGCACCAAGTCACCCTGACTCGCGCCTTCTGCATGAAGGCAACAGAGATCACCCAAGGCGAATGGCAAAGGGTGATAAAAGACAACCCCTCTGAATTCAAGAGATGTGGAGCAAACTGCCCCGTGGAGCAGGTGAGCTGGGATGACGCTGTCTTCTATGCGAACGCTTTGAGCCGACGCGAGGGGTTGCCGGAGTGTTACGCGGGTTCAACCTTTGCAGGCCTTGGCTGCCGTGGCTACCGACTGCCGACAGAGGCTGAGTGGGAGTATGCGGCCCGGGCGGGGACGACGGCGGCTACCTATGGGAATCTAGATCGCACGGCATGGTATGGTCAGCGCGAAGGCGAAACCACGCATTTGGTTCGTCAGAAACAGCCGAATGCGTGGGGGCTCTACGACATGCTTGGCAACGTATGGGAGTGGACGGCCGACTGGTCCGGAACTTACCCAGGCACGGTAACCGACCCGACGGGCGCGGTTGCGAGTTCCTATCGGATGATTCGCGGTGGGTCGTGGTACGACCCCGCCAGTTACGCGCGTGCTGCGATCCGTTCCGGCGAGAACCCGATAACTCGGAGCTCGCACCTCGGCTTTCGCCTTGTGCGGACCGCGCCGTAGGTGCGGTGCAGTGAACCATTGACCCTTGAACCCTTGTTCCCTTGTCATCGGGCAGTCAGTAGCGCAGCCCCTACGGAAAGGCCCAGCGATGCGCGGGCCAGCGTTGCCGCGCCGGTCTTAGCCGAGTTTGACGGCCGCGGTTACGTTGGCGGGGGAGTACCGGCGATGAAGAGCGAGCGTTTGATGCGACATTTGACCTGCCGGTGGTTCTCGGTGGCTGTATTGGCACTGCTCGGTAGTCTGGTTTGGGCATCCGCGGCTCAGGCCGAGGTACAGACCTTCTTCGTGGTGGTGCCGGATACGCTGCAGGGCGAGGAGCGAGAGGCCTATCAGGAGTGCGCTGAGCGGTTGAATGCGGCGCTGGTGAACACGATGATGTTTCGCGCGAATGCTGATGCGGAGACGCAGCGGACGGTATCGAGTTGCATCGGAGAGACGGCGAGCGCGAATGCGCAACGTGAATGTGACCTCTCCATCGCAAATGTTGAAGTCGACTGGCTGATGATCCTTTCGTCGCGCCAAATCGGGGGTGAATGGAAATGGGGCGTTGCGGCGCGCTCACCGGCCGCGGGCGGAGACCAGAAATGGGGCGGTAACGAGATCCCCGCGGGCGTTACGGACCGCACTCGGGCTGCCTACGAGGCGTGCGACGCGCTGGGCAAGCAATTCGCATGCCAGCAGGGAGTGGGGCAGGCATGCTTGGAAAGCGGCCTGGGTCACGGTCCGGTTCTAGCTAGCGTGAGCGTTGCACCAACGGATCCATCGCCTGCGCAGCCGGCGCGGGCGAGGATGAGTGCGCTCGATGTCATGGAGCCGACGCCGCAGGTGGTGAGCGTTTGGATTGATGGCAAAGAGGCGGGGAGTTCGGAAAACCAGATTACGGGGATTCCGCCAGGTCGTCACGAGGTAGCGCTCAAGGCCACGGGATACTTTGCGGACGTGGCGCAACTCAGCTTCGAGGCCGGCGTCCCGACTGCGCTAACAGGGGTGCGGCTACGGAAAACTACCGCGACGCTGATCGTGACGATGGGAGAGCCGGAGTTCGCCACGGTTTTCATAGGTGGGCGAGAGCGCGGGACCACTGCAAACCCGATTGCTGGAATCGCTCCCGGTGAAGTTGATGTCCTTCTGCGCTCTCAAGGGTATCGGGAGCGTCGCCAACGGATGACCTTGGAGGCAGATAAGGTTTCATTACTCGAGTCAATTCAGTTGGAACCGCTGCCGGCTACGCTTACCGTTACAGTGAACATTTTGGGCGCAGAGGTTATCATTGACGGGAAAGTTGTTGGTCTGACCACGGGCGCGGCCGATGCTTTCGAGGTGGAACCCACTGCAAAACTTCTCGAGGTGCGCCGCAGTGGCTTGACCACCTTCGTGAAGCCGCTCTCGTTGCGAGGGGGCGAGTCGAGTGCAGTGACGGCGGAGTTGGTGAAGGTTCGGGCCGCTCAGGGAGGGACTCGGCGCTGCCCAGCAGGCTATGTACGGATAAGACCAGGCTCATACGAAAACGATCATGGCACGCCTGAGCAGGGTGTTTCATCTGAGCAGCAGCCGGATCACAGGGTCACAATCACGCGTGCTTTTTGCATGAAGGCAACGGAGGTGACGCAGGGCGAGTGGCAGGCGGTGATGGGCAACAATCCATCGTTGTCTCAGAATTGTGGGCAGAACTGCCCGGTAGAGCAGGTGAGTTGGAACGATGCAGTCCTGTACGCGAACGCCTTGAGTCGGCGCGACGGATTGCAGGAGTGTTACCAAGGCTCAACCTTTTCGGGTCTTGACTGCACCGGGTACCGGCTGCCATCGGAGGCGGAGTGGGTGTACTCGGCCCTTGGGGGGGCAACACAGTGGACAGTCGACGACAACCAAAAAGTGGACTGGGCTTTTGAAGAAAGCTCGTGGGTTCCTGAGCCTGTCAAGTCTGGCAAGCCCAATGCTTGGGGGATTTATTGCATGATTGGCAATGTGTGGGAGTGGACGGGAGACTGGCACGGCTACCCTGGTGGTATCGAGGTAGATCCGCTTGGCCCCGCCGTAGGTTCGATGCGAATGACTCGAGGTGGCCTCTGGAGATATCTTGGAATGTCTCAAGGTGAGTACCGCGATGAACACCAGCCGAATGAACGCCATGCAACGATCGGCTTCCGCCTCGTGCGATCCCTGCACTAAGGCTTCCACCCGCGCCACCGCAGCGTCGCTTTTCGCCCGCGACGGCACACGTAGTTCATGAGTTCTAACTTTGGAGAGGATGCGGGATGAATTGCGAGCGGCCGATGCGAGGTTTTGCGCGCCGGGGTTTGGCTGCCATTATGCTGTCAGTGCTCGGCAGCATCTTGACGGCATCTCTTGCGCACGCCCAGGTGCAGACCTTCTTTGTGGTGGTTCCTAGTTCGCTGCAGGGCGAGGAGCGGGAGGCCTATCAGGAGTGCGCCGAGCGGTTGAATGCGGCGCTGGTGAACACGGGCATGTTCCGTGCGAGTGCCGATGCGGAGACGCAGCGGACCGTATCGAGTTGCATTGGCGACACGGCGAGCGCGACCGCCAAGCGGGAGTGCGACCTATCGATTGCCAATGTGGCGGTGGATTGGCTGATGATGCTCTCGTCGCGCCAGATTGGCGGAGACTGGAAGTGGGGTGCGGCGGCTCGGTCGCCGGCTGAAGGGGGAGCTCAGAAGTGGGGTGGCGACGAGAAGCCTGCTGGTGTCACGAACCGCGTTCAGGCGGCCTACGAGGCGTGTGATGTATTGGGCAAGCAGTTTGCCTGCAATCAAGGTGTGGCGCAGGCCTGCATAGGGAGTGGTTTGGGTGCCGGTCCGATTCTGGGTACGGAGGCTGCTGCGCCGTCGCAGGGGGCGGGGCCAGCTCGGGCGCTGCCGTCGCGGGCGAGGGTCAGCGCGCTCGACATCTTTGACCCAGAGCCTCATGTCGTGAGCGTCTGGATGGATGGCAAGGAGGTGGGCACTTCCGAGAACCAGATAACGGGGGTTTCTCCAGGCCGCCACGAGGTGGCGCTTAAGGCCACTGGCTACTTTGACTACGTGGAGCAACTCAACTTTGTGGCCGGCGTCCCGAGTGCGCTGAGGCGGATACAGTTAAGGAAGACCACGGCGACGCTTCGGGTAGAGATGATTGAGCCAGCGCTGGCAACCGTCTTTATCAGCGGTCGCGAGCGCGGGACCACCGCCAAGCTAGTGTCTGGGATTGCCCCCGGCGAAGCCGAGGTGGTCTTCCGTGCGGAGGGCTACCGTGAGCATGTCGAGCGGATGAACTTCGAGGCTGGCCAGGACTTGGTGCGTCAGTCAATCCGTCTAGAAGTGTTGCCTTCGAAGCTGACCTTAACGGCCAACCTTGTTGGCGCGGAGGTCGTCGTTGACGGGACGGTGCTTGGCACAACAACAGGTGAGGCCGATGTCTTCGAGGTGGCACCCACCGCGAAGTACCTCGAGGTGCGTCGCAGGGGTTATGTGGCTTTCACGCAGCGTCTTGACTTGCGGCCGGGCAGAGCCGCGTCGGCTCGGGCGAGCCTGTCGCGGGCACAGCCGTCAGGAACTGCGGCTACCGCGAGCGCATCATCGAGCGAGATGGCGACCTGTCCAGCAGGATATGTGCGAATTCTGCCAGGCACCTTCACGATGGGCTTTCCGCAGCGCGGGTCAGGTCGTTACGTTAATCAGGATCAGCACCAAGTTACCATAACACGCGCTTACTGCATGAAGGCCACGGAAGTTACGCAGGGCGAGTGGCTGGCCTTAATGGGCGGTAATCCTTCAACTTTCCAACAGTGCGGATTGGCTTGCCCAGTTGAGCAAGTGAGCTGGGATGATGCTGTCCTGTACGCAAACGCCTTAAGCCGTCGCGAGGGATTGCCGGAATGCTACGTCGGTTCTGGTTTATCTGGACTTGCCTGCCGCGGATATCGGCTGCCGACGGAGGCGGAGTGGGAATATGCAGCGCGTGCAGGTCGGAAGAGCGCTGGTCCTGGAAATCTCGACAGCGTCGCATGGTACGCCGAAAACGCGGGTGGAACTACCTCTGCCGTCGGTCAGAAGCAGCCCAATGCGTGGGGGCTCTACGATATGATCGGCAACGTGTGGGAATGGACCGGAGATCGGTTCGGCGGGTATGAGGGCGCGGTCACAGATCCACTCGGGCCTAGCTCAGGGAGCAGTCGAGCAACGCGCGGCGGGTCTTGGAACTGTAGCCCCGATATGGTGCGGGTCGAAGTTCGAGGCAGCGATGCGCCGAGTTTTCGCAACCGTTACCTCGGCTTTCGTCTCGTGCGGACGGAATCATTAACGTCGGCGTCTGTTGAAGCGCCGGCGGCACCGGACGGCAGTGTATCGTCGGGCGCCACGGTAGGCTGCCCCGCGGGGTATGTGCGCATCGCGCCGGGCGCCTTCACTATGGGTTCGCCGGTAAATGAAGACGGGGGCGAGGGCGTCGTTCCTCATTACGAAGACGACTGCGAGGACTCCGAGACTTACGAAACCCCGCACAGGGTGACCATCACACGAGCCTATTGCATGAAGGCCACCGAGGTGACCCAAGGTGAATGGCAGTCGGTGACGGGGAGCAACCCGTCTGAGTTCAAGAACTGTGGAGCGAACTGCCCTGTGGAGCAGGTGAGTTGGGAGGATGCAGTCGGGTTTGCGAATGCATTGAGCCGGCGCGAGGGGTTGCCTGAGTGCTACTCTGGTTCAATCCTCACGGGGCTCGGTTGTAGGGGCTACCGGCTGCCGACAGAGGCGGAGTGGGAGTATGCGGCGCGGGCGGGGACGACGGGGGCTACGGATGGGAATCTCGACCGCGTGGCCTGGTATGACCAGAACGCTGGAGGAACCACCCACCCAGTTCGTCAGAAGCAGCCCAACGCATGGGGGCTCTACGACATGCTCGGCAATGTATGGGAGTGGACGGGCGACTGGTACGACACCTACCCTGGCCCGGTGACCGACCCGACGGGGCCTGAGACGGGCTCCTACCGGGTGGGTCGCGGTGGGTCGTGGGACAGCGAATCACTCAGCGTGCGGGCCGAGGATCGCTACATCGGCTCTCCGAACGATAGAATTGGCCGTATCGGCTTCCGCCTCGTGCGAACCGTGCCGTAGGAGTTCGAGAGCAAACATAGGAGCGCTCGCCGAAGGGCTACGGGATCGCCCAGCGTTGCCGCGCCGCCCTTGGCCGAGTAAGACGGTCGCGGTTGCGTTGGCGGGGGAGTACCGGCGATGAAGAGCGAGCGTTCGATACGAGGTTTGGTCTGCCGGTGGTTTGCGGTCGCTGGGCTGGCGCTGCTTTGCAGTCTGTTGTTCGCTTCCGTGGCGCAGGCGCAGGTGCAGACCTTCTTCGTCAACGTGCCGGCGGTCTCGGAGCAGCGGGATGCGATGGAGCTCTGTCGTGACCGGTTCACGGCGGCGTTGGTGCGGGTAGGGGGCTTTCGGGCCAATCAGGATGCAGTCACACAGCAATCGGTGACGGACTGCTTGGGTGAAACTGCAAGCGCGACTGCAAAGAGGGAGTGCGAGGTCTCGATGGCCAACATCGAGGTCGATTTTCTCATTCTCCCCACCGTTCGGCGGCTCGGCGAGCAGTGGAACTGGGGAATCAAGGCGCTCTCCCCGGCGCAGGGCGCGGCTCAGGTATGGGGCGGCGACGGCTCGAGCGTGGAGGCCGACCCATCAAAGGCAGCCTACGGCGCCTGCGAAAGCCTCGCGAAGGATTTTGCCTGCGAGCAGGGTGTGGAGCGCGCATGCAGCGGGAGCGGGTTTGGCGGCGGACCGCTGCTAGGAGCAGATGCCGCTGGAACGACAGGCGAAGGCACCGCGCGCGCCGCGCCGCGGCGGGTGAACGTCAGCGCGCTCGATGTGTTTGACGTAGTGCCCACTGAGGTAGCCGTCTGGATTGACGGCAAAGAGTCGGGTACCTCGGCGAACCAAGTAACGGGGATTCCTCCTGGCGAGCACGAGGTAACACTCAAGGCTACGGGGTACTTTGATGATTCTCAGCGCATAACGTTCGTAGCGGGCAAAGCTGCTGTCGTGCAGGGCGTACGACTTAAGAAGACGACATCATCGCTGGTTGTGACCATGACCGACCCCTCTGAAGCCACGGTGTTGGTTGGTGGTCGCGAGCGGGGTCGCACTGGTACCAGCCTGGCGGGGATCGCTCCGGGTCCTACGGAGGTCATCATACGGGCTCCGGGATTCAGGGATCGTCGCGAGCAAGTGGCGTTCGTCGCCGATGAGGAAGCCCGGGTGGAGCGAGTCGTTCTTGAGCCGCTCCCGGCCACGATCACCGTTACAGCCAACATCATGGGTGCCTCAGTGATCGTGGATGGTCAGGTCGTGGGTGATACGACAGGCGAGGATGATGCGTTCGAGGTCGCGCATACGTCGAAGCGGCTCGAGGTGCGCCGCGACGGCTACCGGCCGTTCTCCCAGTCACTCACCCTTCGGCCAGGAGGTCAGGCTCAGGTCTCGGTTAGCTTGGAGCGCACGGCAGCGCCGCCTGCTCCCAAGCCGGTGGCGGTGCCTCAGCGATCAGTGCCGGCGGCGGTGGTTGCTCCCCCCGAACCCGTTGCGAGCGCTGAAGGCGCAGCGAGCGGGTCGGGCTGGCTGCTCTGGGGAGGTCTCGCGACCGGCGTCGCGGCGACCGTAGGCATGGCAGCCGTTTGCGGCGGGTTCTCCGGATGCACCGTTTCGTCCGACGGTGACGCGAGCCTCGCAGGGGGACTCCGCGTCGCCGCGATTGGAGGTTATCTGCTGGCTGCCGGCGGCCTTGGGTGGCGGTGGTTTGGCGATGATGTGTCCGGCGATGCGTCTTCCGCAACGCAGTCGGTCTCGCTTGATTTGCGCCCGACAAGCGTGGGGGTGGGGGTAACGTGGTGAACAGGGCACTTACGATGAGATTCCGTGCGTTGCGTTCCAGCTTTCTAGCGCCTTTGGTGCTCACGTTCGTGGCGCAAGGGTGTCTGCTCAGCGAGCCGATACAGGTGGATACGGGCCGGGGCGATAGGGACGCGGAGGACACCGGCACGGTCGACACGGGCAATGCAGACACTGGCATCGTCGACACGGGCACCGTCGACACGAGAGCCTGCCCAGCCGGCTATGTGCGCATCGCGCCTGGCACCTTCCGGATGGGTTCGCCCGACGCCGAAGAGGGTCGCCAGGACGACGAAACCCAGCACAACGTGACCATCACGCGCGCCTTTTGTATGAAGACGACGGAGGTAACGCAGGGCGAGTGGCAGGCAGATATGGGGGATAACCCTTCAGCGTTTCCGGGTTGCGGTCCGAACTGTCCTGTAGAGCAGGTGAGCTGGGACGACGCTGTCGCGTATGCGAACGCCTTGAGCCGGCGCGAGGGGTTGCCGGAGTGTTACACTGGTTCGGCCTTCTCGGGTCTAGACTGCGGTGGCTACCGGCTGCCAACAGAGTCGGAGTGGGAGTATGCGGCGCGTGCGGGGGCGACCGCGGCCACCTACGGCCCTCTTGATGCCGTGGGCTGGTATGCCGGCAACAGCGGGGGGAGCACGCAGGCCGTGGGCGGTAAAGCAGCAAACAGGTTTGGTCTCTATGATATGCTTGGTAATGTCTGGGAGTGGACCAGCGACTGGTATGATTCCTACCCTGGCACGGTGACCGACCCTACGGTGCGTGCGAGAGGCTCCACCAGGGTGGCTCGCGGTGGGTCGTGGAGCATCTACGCTTTCCTCGCACGCTCTGCGAATCGTTACGTCTACGCGCCCGGCGATCGCAACAGCTCTCTCGGCTTTCGCCTCTCCAGGACCGCTCCGTAGGGGCGGTGCATTGAACCCTTGACCCTTGAACCCTTGTCAACGGGCCTTCGGTAGCGCAGCCCCCACGGAAAGGCCTAGCGAAGCGTGGGCCCCGTGGAGGGCGGAGCGTTGTGGAGCCGGGCAGGGAAGCGAGCGCAGCGAGCGGGCGGGGTCCGGGGCGTTGAGTTCCGCCCGCCTCAGGTGCCCCCAAACCACCCCTCTCCACCCCCAAAACGCGCTCGTGGGTAATAATGTGGGTAATAGCCCGATCTTGTGCCCGCAGACCCGCATAGATGCTAGAGGTTGGATAACCCTACGGGTTACTTTTTGGCCGTTTTGCGGCCGTCCGGATCTCTCCGAATCAGTTCGGAACCATCCGATAACCCGCTGGTATCCAGCGGGTTTTTCTTTGTTCTGGCTCCGCTCCACCTCCGGCCGGATCCGGCAGAATCCGCCTCCAGCCAGCGCGTTTTGTGGGTAACCCATGGGGTAAAAGCGGCCCAGATGGGCCGAGACCTGTCCTATTACCCCATGGAACGGGGTTTTTCGTTTGGTTTGAAGGGGTTGGCGCTGTCGTAAGGAGCGCTGCGCGTCGTCATGGCTCGAGGCCCCCGAAGGCAGCCAGCGCGGCCTCCACGGCGGCGAGGTCACCTCGCGACACCATGCCGCAGGTCGTCGCATCACCCAGCCGCGCCCGAGCGGTCACCCGCGCCCGAACGATGCGGCGCTCCTTCAGAGCGCATGCATACCCACCATCCCATACCCCGCATGCATGCCCACGATCCGTTTCCCAGGGTTGCACCCTGGGCTGGTATGCGTTGACCCTTTGGGTCAAACGGCACCTGGAGCTCATGGCTGCTCCACGGCTTGCGCCGATCTTCGCATCACCCAGACGCGCGCGTCACACTGGGTGGCCTGCCACTCGCGCTGGCCTGGTCCCGCCTTTGCGAGCAGGGTGACACTGTGAAAACACGTTAACTGGTCAGCAGGCTGCCGACCGAGTTGGCCATCCGGGCAGTGTTCAGCGAAGTAGCGCATGCAGTTCACGTTGCATGGCGGAGTGAGGGGCGTTGTCAGCAGGGGGCATGGGCCGGGCCGATTGGAGGGGGGCGGGTCTGGTTGCCTGCCTCTTATGCCACGCCAGCGCTGGTTCGGCACGCGCAAAGGTGGAGGCAGCGGCAGGGGCGGCCGCAGGCTCGAACGGTTGGTCCAAGTCGGGG
>Ga0209107_10001956_pt1 | contig 11489 bp, 8 predicted proteins | sample LakErihyJuly2011_2_FD_187460 | JGI IMG/M metagenome (GOLD analysis project Ga0209107, IMG submission 187460) | Freshwater microbial communities from dead zone in Lake Erie, Canada - CCB hypolimnion July 2011 (SPAdes) (version 2) | ecosystem: Environmental > Aquatic > Freshwater > Lentic >... | reverse complement strand
AAACATAAGCTATGTGTTTGTCGTGCGATTTAGCATCCATATAACGAATTCGCATTCCCAATTTATCAAATAATTCTAATGCTTTATTTTGCAATTTAAATGTTGTTTTTTCAACTTCACAAATAATATTTGTTTTACCATGAAACAATCCAACAATTGCTGCAGTTGGCCCTGAAAATTCTGTTCCCGCAATAGGATGTGTAGCCATAAAATTTCTTCTTTTTGAATGATTTGAAATCGCTTCGCAAATTGGAAATTTTGTAGAACCCACATCAAAAACCAAAGTTTCATCATTTATTACATCTAAAATACTTGGCAAAATTACTAAAGCGATATCAACTGGTACGGCAAGAATCACAAAATCGGCTTCAGCTAAATCAGGAATAGACGCTTTTTTATCGATAATATTCAAATTCAGAGCGGCATCTAAATAATTTTCATTGTTATCAATGCCAAAAACGGTCACATTATCATAGTTAGCTTTTATGTCCAACGCCATAGAACCGCCAATTAATCCAACTCCTATTATATATACATTCATTTTTTCTACTTAGATTTAACCTTTACTTATTACTAAAACCTCAAAATTGCCTCTCGTATTTTTTCCTCTTTCACACAAAGTGAAAATCGAATATAACCTTCTCCATTACTTCCGAAAATGGTTCCGGGCGTAATAAAAATATCTTTTTCATATAATATTTTATCTACAAAATCTTCTGCGGATGCTATTTCCAATGGTAATTTTGCCCAAACAAATAACCCAACTGCATTTTCATCATACGTACAACCTAATTTTTTTGCCAATTCAAATGTTAGATTTCTTCGTTTTTGATAAATTAAATTTTGTGCTTCAAACCAAGATTTATCTAATTTCAAAGCTTCGATTGCTCCTTTTTGAATGCCATAAAACATACCGCTGTCCATGTTGCTTTTCACTTTTAGAACAGCGTCGATAAATTCTGATTTTCCAGAAACCATTCCGACTCGCCAACCTGCCATATTATAAGTTTTTGATAGCGAATTCAATTCTAATGCGACTTCTTTTGCGCCGTTAACTTGTAAAATTGAAATTGGATTTCCATTTAACACAAAACTATATGGATTATCATTTATTACTAAAATCTGATGTTTTTTGGCGAAAGCCACTGTTTTTTCAAACAAACTCAAACTTCCGGTTGCGCCCGTTGGCATGTGCGGATAACTAACCCACATCATTTTTACTTTGGACAAATCCTGTTGTTCCAATTTTTTAAAATCAGGTTCCCAGTTATTATTTTCAATTAAATCGTAAAAAACAGGCGTTGCACCTACTAATTTTGTTACAGAAGTATAGGTTGGATAACCAGGATTTGGAATTAAAACGGCATCGCCTTCATTCAAAAAAGCCAATGAAATGTGCATAATTCCCTCTTTTGAACCCATTAAAGGTAAAATCTCAGAATTAGAATTCAATTGAACTTGGAAGTTATTTTTATAAAAATCAGCCATTCCATTTCTCAATTCTGGAAGTCCTTGATAACTCTGATATTGATGCGCATTTTCATCGGTAACGGCATTTTGAATTGCTTCAATAACACTTTTAGAAGGCGCCATATCAGGACTTCCAATTCCCATATTAATAATCGGTTTGCCTTCAGAAATGAGTTGGCGAACTTCCCTCAATTTTGATGAGAAATAATATTCTTCAACTATGGCGATACGTTTTGCAAGCCCCAGCCCAGCCCTCCCCGAAGGAGAGGGATCCGAAGAAGAAATCGTGATGTTTTTTAAATTTTCCAATTTTTTTATTGTTATTTATTCTAAAATATAACTATTTGCTGCTCTACTAATTCCCCCTTAGGAGTCTAGGGGGATTGGTTTTGTGTTTTTATATTCCCCTAAAACTTTAAAATATTCCGCCATAATTTCCAATAAAGATTTTGCTTTGGAATAATCGTCATAATCATCAAAAGTTACATCCACAAAAAAGGAATATTTCCAAGGTGTTTCAATTTTTGGCAACGACTGAATTTTTGTTAAACTCAATTTACAATCGCTCATTACGTTCAAAACTGCCGCTAAACTTCCTCGTTTGTGGTCCAATTCAAACTTCAAAGATGCTTTATTAATTTCCTGTTTTGGAACAAATGAATTCTCTTTATTTAGAATAACAAAACGAGTCATATTGTTATTAATCGTTTGAATTTCTGGTGCCAAAATTTCTAAATCATACATATTTGAGGCTGTTTTACTAGCAATTGCTGCTATTCCCTTCAATTGATTTTGATGAATTCTTCTGGCAGTTTCGGCGGTATCTTTATCCTCAACTACTTTAATATTCGGAAGTTTTTTTAGAAATTCCATGCATTGTAATAATGCCATAGGATGCGAATGAACTTCTAAAATATCCTCTACTTTTTGTCCTTTCAACGCCATAAAATTTTGATGAATATCCATATAATATTCCCCAATAACATGTAAATTATTCTTGTCAATCAACGCATAGTTAGGAATTATTGAACCCGCAATTGAATTTTCAATAGCCATAACCGCTTGATTTGATTTCCCAGACAACAAACTATCAACTAATTCTTCAAATGACATACATTCATCAACATCAATATCTTGATGGTAGTATTCCAATGCCACTTGGTGGTGAAAAGAGCCTTTTATTCCTTGTATTGCAACTTTTTGTATCATATAGTCAAAAAAAAATCCTGATTTTCATCAGGATTGTATAGCTTTATTTGTTTTTTATTTGTTTCAAATAACCACAGCACAATCCTTACTTCTACTAAAGAAGAAATAATAAGAAGGTGTAAAATTGAAATTGTTGTTCATTAAGTCTATGATTATTTAGCAAAGCTATGTATAAAATTTGTTTAAACACTATAAAAATTTAGATTTTTTAAATTAAAAGGAATTTCTTAATTTGAACTATACTATTTTATCAAATTAGAGTAAAACAGACCTTAAAATCATATTTATTCAAATTAATCGATTGTTCTTAGTTAAATAAATTTACGGTTTTGTTTGCATTTTGAAGATATTTAAATACTATTTAAATGCGCTGCCAATTTTGCAATCTACATTATAGTAAAAACAAAAATTTTCTGCCTACTTTTGTTCAAAATCAAATATCATGTCAATTGAAGTTGTAAATATTTCCAAAAGTTATGGCACCCAAAAAGCGTTGGATGCTGTTTCTTTCTCTGTAAAAAAAGGAGAAATCGTCGGTTTTTTAGGGCCAAATGGAGCTGGAAAATCAACTTTAATGAAAATACTAACAACGTACATCAATGCTGATGAAGGTTCAGCAACTGTGAATAGTTTTGATGTAAATTCAAATCAAAAAGCGGTTCAGTTATCAGTAGGTTATTTGCCGGAACATAATCCGTTGTATTTGGACTTGTATGTTCGGGAATATTTGGCTTTTAATGCTGATGTATATAAGGTTGCGAAATCAAGAATTAACGATGTTATAGAATTGACTGGTTTAGCATCAGAAAGCCACAAAAAAATTGGACAATTATCAAAAGGATATCGTCAACGTGTGGGTTTGGCGAATGCTTTATTGCACAATCCAGACGTTTTAATTTTGGATGAACCTACCACAGGATTGGATCCAAATCAATTGGTTGAAATTAGAAATGTGATTAAAAATGTCGGTAAAGACAAAACTGTTTTCCTTTCTACCCATATTATGCAAGAGGTTGAGGCCATTTGTGACCGTGTAATTATCATCAATAATGGTAAAATTGTAACCGATAAAAAATTAGACAAATTGATTTCTGCCGATAAAGAACAAGTTATTGAAGTAGAATTTGATTTTAAAATTGAGGAAGAGTCAATTGCAAAAATGCCCCATTTGAAATCCTATAAAAACACGCATGATATGTTATGGGAATTGACTTTTCTATCTGATAAAGACATGCGACCAACGGTTTTTGATTTTGCCCATGAAAATGGATTAAAAACGTTACAACTGAATCAAAAAAATAAGAATTTAGAGACCATTTTCAGAGAAATTACCAAAGAATAATTCTAATTATAAATTACTCGTCCATGGTATAACTGCTGTACATCAACTATTGGCGGATTGTTTTTTAGAATTACATTTCCAGTACTAACCATTTTTCCAGTGATACTTTCTGTAGGTTTTACAATCATATCATTTGATCCTCTGTGGAAAACTACAATTTTTTTAGCGTTCAAATTATCCCCAGTAAATCGTCCGTTCCCATCATAAAAATTAACTAAAAGATTATCAGTTTGCCCTGAAATATAGTATCTCGAAACATTATTATTTTCGATGACCGTTTGAGAATTATTGACTTGAATATTAAAATCTCCCGTTCCTGCACCGTCGTATAAATCCATAGAAATCAATCTCAAAATTGGGTAGGTTAAAACCCCATTGGAGGCAATTAATCTTTCCGTTTTAGAGTGCAATTCTGTAAGATTTGGCGCCGTAACATAAACTACCGTATTCCCATAATCACGAACCCAATTACAAGTAGTATTGTCTTTTAATGTAAGTAGCCCATCAGTAACGGTTGCTTGAATATTCGGCATTAAATTTTCACCCGTATGAACCTCAACTTTATAAACCGGTCCTTCTGTTACCAATAAACTTATCCCTTGATACACAATGATTCTATCAAAATCTCCAACTGTAAATACCTTGGTAATTATTGAACCCGTTGCTTCTATACATTCTTCTAGATTTGAACATCCAATAAATAATAATAACAAACCAATTAAGAATATGCTTTTTTTCATCTCTATAATTTTACAATCTTAAACCCATTACAAACTCCATCGCTTCGGCTAAAAATCCATGTGTTTTGATGGAAATTCCTGTAAATATTTTATTGCTAATATAATATTTCATTCCCAACCTATCATAAATTGCAATATCATTTTTAAATGGTTGGTAAACATAATATCCAAGTTGCACCTCTAAAGAAATTCGATTTATGAACAATTCATGCCCAACAAAAACACCAACTCGCTTGTAATCCGTATTTGGATCTATATTTAAATTTGGATAGGCTACGGATTGGTATTTTATGAAATCTATATTGGATCTCGTCAAAAATAATTCAGTTCCAAATTGAATGGCGCTTTTACGATTCAATCTTTTGTCGGCAAAAAATCCAATATGATAAAAAGGGTGTGTTCCACTTCCAACAATTGTGCTTTCATTAAATCCTGTACGAAGCACAAAAGTGTATTTAATTGGCTGTTTAAATTTTCTACTAAATGAAGTTGTATCAATAGGTTTATTTGCAATTTTATCAAAATTATAATTTAAACCAAGATTAATATTAAAGGTATTAATTCCGCTATTTGGTGATTTCATTCGAGCATTTGAGAAATGGGTAAAAAGAAAACCTGCTTGCAATCCTAATTTATCGATGATGTTTTCTTTTTTATAATTCAACCCAAAATTAACATTTCCAATAAATTTTGAACCAAAAGCCCCGTTTTTACTATTGGTAATATTATCATGCGGATTTGAAGCCAATGCGATTCCTTCTGCTACTTTCAAGACCAAATTTCTGTTTAGGAAATAGAAATTATAATGCAATCCAATGGCATAATTATGTCCTAAAAATTCATTTTTGAAATCTTGATATAAGAAATAAACACCATAATCTGGGAAGTTATAAGCCGATTCCCATTCGTTATTTCCATGTGTTTTTTTAGAAAAACTTAAAAGAACTCCTTCAGGATGACCAGTCCCCAAATGAGATAAATCTGGTGAGTGTTTAAAAATGTTTCCAGTAAAAAAATCTGCTTCAAAAGCATTAGATTCTTTGATTTCTTGCGCAGAACTAAAACCAAATAACAACAGTGAAATTCCTATAATAATAGCTCTCATTTGGAAAATATTGGAACGCAAATATATTCTTTTTTTTAGAATATTGCCTTTGAAATTTGCCTAATATTTTCAGATTTTCCCATAGAATAATAATGCAAAACAGGGACTCCCGCTTGTTTTAATTCTAGAGATTGCTGTATTGCCCATTCAATACCAACAATTTTAACTTCGTCAGATGATTTACATTTTTCGATGGCGTTAATTAAATCTTCGGGTAAATCTACTCGGAAAACCTGTGGTAAAAGTTGCATGTGTTTTTTTACAGCAATTGGTTTAATACCAGGAATAATAGGAACTGTAATTCCCATTGCTCTTGCCTTTTCAACAAACTCGAAGTATTTTGAATTATCGAAAAACATCTGAGTAACTACATAATCTGCCCCGGCTTCTACTTTTTCCTTAAGTCTTCTTAAATCCGATTGCAACGAAGGCGATTCCAAATGTTTCTCGGGATAACCCGCAACTCCAATACAAAAATCTGATTTATTATCTACATCTAATAAGTCGTGTAAATATTTACCATCATTTAGGAGTTTTATTTGTTTAACCAAATCAATTGCGTAATCATTTCCGCCATTTTTTGGAATAAAATATTTTTCATCTTTCATAGCATCACCACGTAAAGCCATCACATTATCAATTCCTAAATAATGACAATCTACCAATAAATATTCCGTTTCTTCCTTAGTAAAACCACCGCAAAGCACGTGTGGGATGGTATCTACATTGTATTTATGCTTTATGGACGCGCAAATACCCAATGTCCCTGGACGCATTCTTGTTAGTTTTTTATCCAATAATCCATTTCCTTTATCGATATAAACAAACTCCTCACGAGAAGTTGTTACATCAATAAAAGGCGGTTTGAACTCCATTAATGGATCAATATTGTCGTATAATTCTTGTATGCTTTTCCCCTTTTGTGGTGGGATAATTTCAAAAGAGAATAAGGTATTTCCTTTTGCGTCTTCGATATGCTGTGTTACTTTCATAGCCCCCTAGCCCCCGAAGGGGGAATTACAGTTGCACCAAAAATACAAGACACAACTTGGTTAATAATTATATAATTTTTCAAAATTCTTTATGTTTTATTATTTAAAATTAAAATTTTGCCCTCTCCAATTTATTTACAAAGACTGGAGTTCCCCCTTCGGGGGTTAGGGGGCTTAATCTGCTATATTTGGATTCAACCATTTTGCGGCAATTTCCGTTGGAACGCTTCTGCGTTTTGCGTAATCGATTACTTGGTCTTCTTTTATTTTCCCAAGCCCAAAATACTTGCTTTCTGGGTTTCCAAAATAATATCCTGACACTGATGATGCAGGCCACATTGCCATACTTTCGGTTAATTTTACTCCAATTTCTTGTTCTACATTTAATAACTTCCAAATGGTTGGTTTTTCTAAATGGTCCGGACACGCTGGATAACCAGGCGCTGGACGAATTCCCTTGTAGCTTTCGCCAATTAATTCTTCGGTGGTTAAAATCTCATCGGCTGCATAACCCCAAATTTCTTTACGAACTTTTTCATGTAAATATTCGGCGAATGCTTCCGCAAAACGGTCTGCCAAAGCTTTCACCATAATCGAATTATAGTCGTCTAAATTCTTCTCGAATTCCGTTGCCCATTCATCAACGCCAAAACCAGTGGTTACACAAAATGCACCCATATAATCCGTTTTCCCACTGTCTTTAGGTGCAATAAAATCGGCTAAAGCGATATTTGGTGCGCCTGCTGTTTTTTGAGATTGCTGTCTTAAAGTTAGAAAAGTTATCGGTTGTTGGTTGTTGGTTGTTGGTTGAATCTGAATGTCGTCGTCATTTATAGTATTCGCTGGGAAAATGCCGTAAATTCCTTTGGCGGATATTCTTTTTTCCAACAAAATTTGGTCAAGCATTTCTTGAGCATCTTCAAAAACTGAAGTTGCTTGTTCGCCAACCACTTCATCTGTTAAAATTGCAGGATATTTTCCAAACAATTCCCAAGTTCTAAAAAATGGAGTCCAATCGATATACGGAACTAAATCCTCTAAATCAACTTCTATGGTTTTTGAACCTATAAAATTTGGTTTTACAGGCGTAAAATTATCCCAATCTAATTTTAATTTATTGGCACGTGCCTGTTCAATTGTTAAGAAATTTTTGTCGCGACTTCGATTCAAATATCCCTCCCGTAATTCGTCATATTCTAATCGAATATCAGTCGTGTATTTTAATTTTGTTTCGGAATTCAATAAATTTCCCGCTACAGTTACCGCTCTCGAGGCATCATTCACATGAACTACGGTGCTATTATATTGTGGCGCAATTTTCACTGCCGTATGCGCACGAGAAGTAGTTGCACCACCAATCATTATTGGAATTTTAATATTTAACCTTTCTAATTCTTTAGCCAAATAAACCATTTCGTCTAATGAAGGCGTGATTAATCCGCTTAAGCCAATAACATCGACATTGTGTTCAATTGCAGCTGCAATAATTTTTTCGGGTGCGACCATTACGCCTAAATCAACGATTTCATAGTTATTACAAGCCAAAACTACGGAAACAATATTTTTTCCAATATCGTGAACATCACCTTTTACCGTTGCCATGAGGATGCGGCCAGCCCCCCCCGCCCCCGAAGGGGGAGCTTCCAATAATGCCGATTCTATGGCACTTAATTTTATTGAAATTTTTTCAATTACGTCAAATATAGTGCTAAGGACTTCTTTATTTGTAAAACGAATTACCTGATAGCCTTCTGAAACAAGCCATTTTGTTCTTTCAAAATCGCTTATTTCATTCTCAGGTAATTGATGAATTGATCCGTCAACTTCAATAATTAAATGATGCTTTAGACAAACAAAATCTGCAATATATTCCCCAATTATATGTTGGCGTCTAAATTTGTATCCATCTAATCCCTTTCCGCTCAAAACATTCCAAAGCATTTTTTCTGATTCTGTTGGTTTGTTGCGCATACTTTTAGCATATTCCAAAAGTTTTGGATAAGAAATTGGATTGGCAGTCATCCATCTTTTTTCGGCTTCAGCTCCCCCTTTGGGGGTTGGGGGGCTTATAAATGGTAATAAATAAGCCACGGCTTTTTTCATAACTCGTGCCGATTTAACCACTTGTGGCAAAAACATTTTTCCACTTCCAAATAAATCACCAACCACATTCATTCCAGACATCAAATTAATTTCGATAACTTCGATTGGTTTGGTTGCGGCTAATCGGGCTTCTTCAACATCTATTTCGATGAATTCATCAATTCCTCTTACCAAAGAATGTGTTAATCGCTCTTGAATAGTTCCGGAGCGCCATTCAAGCCCCCCCTTTATCCCCCCCGAAGGGTGGGAAGCAATTCCTTTGAAATCTTCGGCAAAATCCAGTAATCGTTCGGTGGCATCGTCTCTTCTGTTTAATAAAACATCTTCAACGTGTTCTAATAAATCTTTTGGGATTTCATCATATATAGATAACATCTCTGGATTTACAATTCCCATTGTCATTCCGTTTTTGATGGCGTGATACAAGAAAGCAGAATGCATTGCTTCACGCACCGTATCATTTCCTCTAAAAGAGAACGAAACGTTACTCACACCTCCGCTTACGTGGGCGTGTGGAAGATTTTCTTTAATCCATTTTGTGGCTCGAAAGAAATCTAATGCGTTTAATTTATGTTCGTCCATTCCTGTAGCCACAGGGAAAATATTGGGATCGAAAATAATATCTTGAGCTGGAAAACCAACTACATCTACTAAAATATCGTACGAGCGTTTGCAAATTTCGATTCGTCGTTCGTAATTATCGGCTTGTCCTTTTTCATCAAATGCCATAATGATTACAGCCGCTCCGTATCGTTTTACTAATTTGGCGTGATGAATAAATTGTTCTTCCCCTTCTTTTAGGGAAATTGAATTCACTACACTTTTTCCTTGAGCGACTTTCAAACCAGCTTCGATAATTTCCCATTTGGAACTGTCGATCATCAAAGGAACACGAGAAATATCGGGTTCGGAGGCAATTAAATTTAGGAAAGTGGTCATTGCATAAACGCCATCAAGCATTCCTTCATCCATATTAATATCGATGATTTGTGCGCCACCTTCTACTTGGTCACGAGCCACAGCAAGCGCTTCGGCGTATTTTTCCTCTTTTATAAGACGTAAAAATTTTCGGGAACCTGTTACATTCGTTCTTTCACCGACGTTTACGAAGTTGGATTCTGAAGTCACTATAAGTGGTTCCAATCCTGACAGTTTTAAGTATTTTTTTATTTCTGACATATTTTATTTATTTGCCACGAAGGCACAAAGCTTTTTATTCTCTGCTAGCGCGAGCGCCTATTCAAAATTTATTTTTTAAAACTCTTTTTAACTTCCTTTGACTATGGGCACGAGCTAGAAGCTCGAGCTAGCGTGGGGGAACTTTCATTTTTTAAAGAACAATTCGAAGAAGTGGTTACAAATCCGCTTCATCTTTTTTATCAAAAAAGACTATACAAAATTGACACAACAATTATTACAAAAATCAAACAGCCTACAACATTATTGTCGTTTTGTTCTTCCCTTTTAATAATATCTTTTTTTTGCTTTGAATTTTGTCTTTCAATATAAAATTTTCTTTTTGTTCTAAAATAATCATCCAATTCTTTACGCAATATAGTCGCATATCCAAATGGTTTGTCATAAAAATACTTGGTTTCATAATCATAACCATATTTTTCAAAAGAATCATTTTTTGTCGGAAAATAAAAATCACAATTTCCTTCATTATTATTATATGCTAAATAAACATATTCGTCAAGTCCTTGAATTTTAATTTTACTTATGTTCTGTTTTAAATAAAATTTTTCTTGAATAAAATATTTATTAATACCTTTTAATTCTCTTGGAAAAAAACTTGTTTTATACAAATCTTTTAGATGCTTACAATATCTCCGTAAATCTCCATTAACAAATTGTCCTCTATTACTTAAAATATAATCTTTACAAGTACAAGTTCCCTTATATAGATTTACATCATAATCTAATCTTTTATTATTTTCTTCAAAATACCCATCTAAAGAATAACTCTCTATTTTTCTTACAAAATCAAAATTACTTAAAGGTTTAACAATTCTAAATTCTTCTTTTATCGAATATAAATATATATCTCCATTTCTTTTTATTAAATACTCATTCTCATTTTTGAATATTTCTAAAAATTTAGACTCTGACAAAACTATCGCATCATTTTGAACTTCTAATGTTTTCACACCAACATTAAAACCGTCTTTATTACAAAAAATATCAGTTGAATTTGTAAAATTACTAAGAATTATCAAATTATATAAACTCGCAATATTTCTAACTTTAACTAATTCATCTATATCAAAACCTGAGAAAAAAACACCAATTTTCTTTTGTTTATGATATTTTATATATTGAATTAAAAAATCAGTTCCATATAAATTGATTTCATCATCTGATAATCCGAATTTTTTTAGTAAATCAATTTTTATCATTGACAGATATTTTATTTATAGAAATCAAATAATCCCCTTTAAGAATATAATTTATTATTCAAAAAAAGTTTTTTTTATTTTATATCAAGTTTAGTAATAATTTGTTTTTCAATATCCCGTACAATAACT
>Ga0209107_10001948_pt1 | contig 11513 bp, 12 predicted proteins | sample LakErihyJuly2011_2_FD_187460 | JGI IMG/M metagenome (GOLD analysis project Ga0209107, IMG submission 187460) | Freshwater microbial communities from dead zone in Lake Erie, Canada - CCB hypolimnion July 2011 (SPAdes) (version 2) | ecosystem: Environmental > Aquatic > Freshwater > Lentic >... | reverse complement strand
ATCAATTAACTCTAGAGTTAATTGATTGTCCTGATCGCCGGTTAGCGAATGCAGCCCTTGATTACGCAATCCGCATGACAGAGAAAAATGATGTCGAATTAACTCTTCTTCTTCCACGACGCGCTTATTCCGGTTTCCTAGGTCGCTTGCTTCACGATCAAACCGCTGAAGAAATTGCTGCCCCAATTTCGCAGTTACAACGGGTGGTCGCAACCATTGTTCCCTTTGACGTAGATCGCATAACTTCTGGATCGCAATTGACTGTGCAGCCGCAGTCCGTTGCCATAAAAACTTCTGTTTCAACACCAGTTGCATTTAAGCCGGTTAAAGATGTAATCAAGCCAACTGAACCGATTAGCCATTACGCGGAAGATTTAACGCCGATTGGAAAGATTCAATGGCGCCAGCGTGCGCAGGTTCAAGGTCAAGTTACTGCGATAAAGAGTGCTGCAAAAGGTGCCGCGCCACTTTTGCAGGTTGAAGTCTGGGATCAATCCGGTGGAGTAACACTTCATTTCTTAGGCAGACGCGAGATTGCGGGCTTGGAAGTCGGTGCTCAAATTCGCGCAGAAGGAATGGTTGGCGAAGAAGAAGGTGTGCTCACTATCTTGAATCCTTCTTACCAACTGCTTGTTTAATTAACGCTGACCTTCAAAGAAATCGGTTAACAATTTTGCGCATTCGCTTTCGCGAATTCCTGCTGTCACATTTATTTTATGAAGTGCGCGTGGGTCGCGAATAACGTCCCAAACTGAGCCAACTGCGCCAGCTTTTTCATCCCAAGCCCCAAATATCAGATTCGAAATACGTGATTGTGCGATTGCGCCCGCGCACATTGCGCATGGTTCTAATGTGACTATGAGCGTGCAACCATCTAGGCGTGAATTTTCTATATTAGATGCGGCGCTACGAATCGCCACAATTTCGGCATGCGCTGTCGGATCGTTGTTGGCTTCACGTTCATTTGATCCTTGCCCGATTATTTCACCATCTTTATTTACAACAATTGCTCCTACTGGAACATCTCCGGTAGCTATTGCCTGGCGTGCGATTTCGATCGCTTGATCCATAAGCGATTCTGCTGACTTAATAGAAATTCTTAGAGCTCCAATAATTCTGAAAATTGTTCTGCAAATCCTAAACGACTAGCGATTGCTTCGAGTTGTTCATCTGGGAAAAGTTCTGCGTCATCGCAGAGTGCGGAAAGTTCCATCTGATTAACACCTAAGTCAGCCAAAATATCTAAGTGTCCAACTGGAAGCGGTTCATCATCTTCTTCTGGAGAATCAAGATCACATAATTCCAAAAAGTCTGCAGCAACTTCGTAATCTACGGCGCAAGTTACATCGCTTAAAAACATGCTGATGTGCGAACCTAGGACTCTAATCACCATAAAGAATTCTTCATCAATTGCTAAAAGTGCGATTGCGCCGCCGTTTGTTTGTTGTGACTTAAGTCGATCAATAATGTGTGGTAGATCATGCGCATCAGGCAATAGCGCTAAGTTCCAGCGCCCATCCTCATGCCAAGCAGCAACTGCTATATCTACCTCGTTCACCATTGCATCGCTCACATCGGACATATTCCCACTCATTGGGCTAGATGGAAACCCCTGTAAGGTAGGAGCCATGAAGGTTCATGTCGCTGACCACCCGCTGGTAACTCACAAATTGACCGTTCTGCGCGATGAAAAAACGGATTCACCAACATTTCGTCATTTAGTTGAAGAGTTGGTGACTCTTCTGGCTTACGAAGCAACTCGTGATGTTCGAACTGAAAAAGTTTCTATAAAGACTCCAGTTACCCAAACCACGGGGTTAAAGCTTTCCGATCCGCGACCGGTGGTTGTACCAATTCTGCGAGCGGGACTGGGCATGCTTGAAGGAATGACACGTTTGATTCCAACTGCTGAGGTCGGTTTTCTTGGAATGGTTCGCGATGAAAAAACTCTGAAGGCCAGCACCTATGCCAATCGCCTTCCAGAGAATTTAGCTGGCCGTCAATGTTTCGTACTTGATCCGATGTTGGCAACTGGTGGCACTTTGGTTGCAGCGATTAACTTTCTTATTGAACGTGGCGCTGATGACATAACTGCGATCTGCATTCTGTCTGCTCCAGAAGGAGTAAAAGTTTTGGAAGATGCTTTTGCAGATTCAGGTGTTCCGATCACACTCGTGACTGGTGCCCTAGATGAAAAATTAAATGAGCACGGTTATATCGTTCCAGGTCTTGGCGATGCCGGCGATCGTTTATACGGTGTCGTTTAAATGGCATCAACTTCCCCAGGATATGGAATCACAATCCGTGTTGAAGGATCTCCCGATCTACAACCTGTTGCCTTAATTACCGCTGTCATAACAGGGGCTGGCGCAACGATTACCGCTCTCGATGTTGTTGAGTCACTATTGGAAAAAGTAGTCATCGATGTAACTTGTGACACGATTGATGCAAACCATGCACAAGAGATTACAAACGCACTCACAGCGCACGCAGGCTTAAAGGTTCGCAAAGTAAGCGATCGCACGTTTTTGCTTCACCTCGGTGGAAAACTCGAAGTTCAATCAAAGGTTCCACTAAAGACCCGTGATGATCTCTCGCGTGCATATACCCCTGGTGTAGCGCGAATCTGCCAAGCAATCGTTGAAGACCCATCAGATGTCCGCCGTTTAACAATGAAGCGAAATACAGTTGCAGTTGTTACCGATGGATCCGCCATTCTAGGTTTGGGAAACATTGGGCCTGCAGCAGCTTTGCCAGTTATGGAAGGAAAAGCAGCGCTATTTAAGCGATTTGCCGACGTTGATGCGTGGCCAGTTTGTTTAGATACACAAGATGTTGATGAGATTGTGCGCACGGTTCAGTTGATTGCACCCGTTTATGGCGGAATAAATTTGGAAGACATCTCAGCCCCGCGCTGCTTTGAAATCGAAGCACGCTTGCGGGATTTATTGGATATTCCGGTTTTCCATGATGATCAACATGGAACTGCGATTGTAGTTTTAGCCGCACTAACTAATTCTCTAAATTTAGTTAATAAGAAATTGAGTGAAGTAAAAATCGTGATGAGCGGTGCTGGAGCCGCAGGTACTGCTATTTCCAGATTGCTCACTAAGAGTGGAGCTAAGACCATACTTGCCTTCGATATAAATGGTTCTGTTGCTGAAGAATTCACTGGAAATATTTCTGATGCGATGAAAGGCGCCGATGTGTTTATTGGGGTGAGCGCGCCAAATGTCTTAACGGAAAGTGATGTGGCATCTATGGCTGCGGGCTCTATCGTCTTCGCACTAGCTAACCCAGATCCCGAAATTGATCCAGTGATAGCGCGTAAGTACGCAACGGTCGTTGCAACTGGACGTAGTGATCAGCCAAATCAGATAAACAATGTATTAGCCTTCCCGGGAATATTCCGTGGGCTACTTGATGCAAATGCTAATAAAATAACTGATGAGTTATTGATTGCTGCCGCAGAAGCGATTGCATCATGTGTTAGCCCATCGCAGTTAAACGCCTCATTCATCATCCCTAGCGTTTTCGATCCACAGGTAGTTATAAAAGTGGCTGCTGCGGTTAAAAAGAGCGTTTAAATGGAATTAGCCGCATCATTTGATTCTCAACTTTCAACGCTTGCTCCATTTATTTTCTATATAGTCATTGGGGCGATAGTTTTTGTTGAGACAGGCTTACTCTTTGGCTTCTTTTTGCCAGGAGATTCGATTCTTTTTAGCGCAGGCTTGGTCGCTGCAGCTCACGGAAATATAAATATCGTTATTTTAGTTTCTATCATTTTCCTCGCCGCCTTTTTTGGAGACCAAGTTGGTTTTGTGATTGGGCGCGTTGTTGGACGTCCCTACCTAGATAAGAAGACGTCACCCAGAATTCAGCGCATGATCGTAAACGCAGAGGATTTCTATGAAAAAACCGGTTGGTGGGCAGTTGTTGCAGCACGCTTCTTCCCTTGGATTCGCACATTTGTTCCGCCTATTGCTGGAGCTGCCAAGATGAATTACTACAGATTTTTATCCGCAAATACGCTCGGTGCACTTTTATGGGGTGTTGGAATTACTCTGGCTGGTTATTACGCAGCGACCCTGCCCTGGGTCAAGAGTTCTTCCTACGCAATTGCGGCCTTCTTTATTATCGCTTCGCTAATTTCCGCTTTGGTAAATTACCGACGCCGCCCACGATAACTCCCAGATAAGTCATAATGATTCCGGTCACCAAATAAGCGCTGACGTGAACGCCTTGCGTTGGTGAATAGAAGTCAATCAATAACGAACCAACTAGCTGACCACCAACGCTAATTAGGGTGAAGGTTAGAACTCCCAGATGTTGAACTACTGTTGAAGTGAAAGCAATATAGATAACTCCGATAGTTCCGCCGGTATACATCCACCATGGTCCAGCCGGAAGTGAAACTATTTCGGCTCTATTTATTAGCATGCCAATGCCCAAGAAAATGACTAGAAAAGTTGTTCCCATGATGAAATTGAGAAGTGAAGTTGTAAAGCTTTGTTGTGTGCTTTCATTAATTTGACCATTTAGCGCACGTTGCACGCCCACGATTGCACCAGCGAAGAATCCAAATAAAACTGCCATTATTGAAAGATTATTAGCTTCAATGCGATCTAGAACTGAAATGAGTACTGCTAATACCGTAACTCCAGCTGCAGCAACCCTTCTAGTGGTGATTCCCTTTTTTCCACCGCCAGTTAAGCCGATGCGATCTACCGCCAAAGATGCAGCGGTTTGTCCGGCAATCGATGCCACTGAATAAATGGCAACGCCGATAATAGGAACAATTTGAGTTTGCACAGCGACAAAACTTCCACCAAGCATGCCGGCAAAGAGAGTCCAAAGTGGAATTTCTTTGCGCTTAACGGCACCACGAAGATTTCTAATTCCATTTTTTATTGTTGGATTAAAGGCTGAAATAAGAGAAATAATGATTAAGCCTGAACCGAAAGATACAAGCGCGGCTTCAATTGGGTTTCCCATACGATAAGAAAGTTCACCATTGGCACGTGCTTGTGCAGCGATCATTAAACCCGAGATTGCTGCGAGAATATCTAAACGGGAATTGCTCTTATTTAATGCAGTTGGGTTCACTAAGAATGTGTGCCGTCAAACTTGCGCTTATCTGCAATCCAATCCATTAGCGCGAATAAGACACCAGAAATTACGAAGGTTAAGTGGATTGCGATACGCCAAATTGTTCCTTCTCCAACTTCGGCTTGACCGGCGAGCTCGATAAAATCTTTCAAAAGTTCAATGACCGAAATAGCAACTAACGAACCGATCAGCTTTATTTTTAGTCCGCTGAAGTCAATGGTGCCCATCCAATGTGGACGATCTTTAGATTCGGCGGCAATATCAATTCGGGAGACGAAGTTTTCGTATCCAGCAAAGATCACCATTAATATTAAGTTTGCAAGCAGAGTTAGATCAAGCAGCGCTAGTAATGACAAGGTGAATTCACTAGCGGACATATCTGCAGTTTTTTCTGCCAAATGCGAAAACTCCACAACAAATCTATAAGCCAAAAGCGCCAATGCGCCGACTAGCCCAAGGTAAAGCGGAGCCAATAAAAAACGGCTTCGGAATAGAACTGATTCGACGAGGTGTGAAAGTTGGGTCATGACTTTATTTTAACTCATGGCTCAAGAAGAAGAGTTATTTCTAGCCATTCTTCCTCACGAGAGTTCAATTCAATCCGCGCAGATTCCAGTTCTGATGTGGCTCGCGATAATTCTGCAGGATCAAATGCGGCGGTGATCTGATCCTGCTCTAATTCGGTTATTCGCACCTTTGCTTTCTCAATCTGTCTGTCTAGGCGCGCTAAATCTTTCTTAAATTGACGCTGTTCTGCTGCTGATGAAACTGTTTTGCTCTTCTCTTCTGCTCCCCCGCCTGGAATCGCAGCAGCTCTTTGCTCAAGGTATTGATCAACGCCACGTGGCAGATCACGCAAAGCTTTATCGCCCAGTAGACCAACAAAGCGATCACAAACTCTCTCCAGAAAATAGCGATCGTGGGAAATTACAACCAGAGTTCCGCCATAGCTATCCAATAGATCTTCGAGTTCGGTGAGGGTCTCGATGTCAAAATCATTTGTTGGCTCATCTAGCAATAAAACATTTGGGGAATCCATTAGTAGGCGAGTTAGTTGCAGTCTGCGTTTTTCGCCACCAGAGAGATCCCCAACTGGTGTCCATTGTGAATCTTTATCAAAACCTAATCGTTCGCAGAGTTGAGATGCGGAAAGTGATTTTCCGTTTCCAAGTTCAATATGTGCCGCAACTTTCTCAACAGCTTCAAGAACTCGCCACTGTGGATTTAATTCATCTAAATGCTGTGTTAGAAATGCAGCTTTCACAGTTACGCCAGTAACTAATTTGCCAGCATGCGGTTGTAATTCTCCGACCAAAGTACGCATCAAAGTAGTTTTGCCGGCGCCGTTGATTCCAACAATTCCAATTCGGTCACCTGGCCCCACATTCCAATAAAGATCATCAATTAACTCTCTATCACCTGCTCGAACTTGTAGATGGTGTGCCTCATAGACCGTATTCCCAAGACGGTTGCGTGCAAACTTTAAAAGCTCGCCTTGATCACGCGGTGCGGGTTCTTCGGCGATTAAAATATTTGCGGCATCGACACGAAATTTTGGTTTGGTAGTACGTGCCGGTGCTCCTCTTCGCAACCAAGCAAGCTCTTTTCGGATCAAGTTATTTCGTCTGGCATCCATCGCATTGGCTTGGCGTGCACGCTCTGCTTTTGCCAATACAAATGCTGAATAACCACCGTCATATTCCTCAACTTTGCCAGCGACGACTTCCCAAGTTCGGTCGGTAACAGCATCTAAAAACCAGCGATCGTGAGTAATCACCAATACGGCTAAGGATTTTCGGCTATTTAAATGGCTTGCTAGCCAAGCAACGCCTTCTACATCTAAGTGGTTTGTTGGCTCATCAAGAAGAATTAGATCTAAGTCATCGATTAATAACTTTGCCAATCCAACGCGACGTTTTTCTCCACCAGATAAAGTTGCAAAAGTTCTCTCAAATAAATGATCATCAAATCCACCGAATAGCCCCGTGAAAACTTCACGGATTCCAGAATCACTTGCCCACTCATGTTTTGCTTTATCGCCAAGTACAACATCGCCGACAGTCGAATTTGGATCTGCTTTATCAACTTGTGAAAGCAAACCAATCTTCACCGAGTTTGATTTAGTTACTCGACCTTGATCTGGACTCTCAACTGCTGCAATTATTTTCATCAGCGTGCTTTTGCCTGAGCCATTACGACCAACTATTCCGATGCGTTCGCCCTCAGAAACACCTAAAGAAACTCTTTCGAGCAGCGCTCTAATATCAAAGGCTTTACTGACCTCTTCGATATTTACAAGATTGCGCGCCACGATGGGAGAGCGTACCTTTCAACTATGAAAGCCACTGACCGACAATTCGCACTTGACCTAGATTCTCGTGATCCACTGGCACGTTTTCGCTCACAATTTGTGGTCAGTGATCCAAATATCTGTTATCTAGATGGAAATTCACTAGGTCGACTTCCACTTTCAACGATTGATGCGGTTAATTCTTTTATGAAAGATGAGTGGGGTCCAGAGGTAGTAACTGGATGGGGCCATTGGGTAGATGAAGCTCAGCCGACCGGGGATTTGATTGGTCGCTCAACACTTGGTGCCGCTCCTGGCCAAGTTCTAGCGTGTGACACAACTTCAGTTAATTTCTATCAACTAGCACTTGCCGCGATAAATGCTCGACCAGGTCGCAAGACAGTAATTACTGATGCCGCAAATTTTCCAACAGATCGCTACATTCTCGAAGGCATCGCCAAACAACTTGGTCTTAACTTGGTAATTATCGATAACGAAACTCCTGGCTCTGCTGAAAATGAGAGAATTACTCCAGAAATTCTCGCTCCTTATTTAAGCGATGATGTAGCACTGGTGACTTTAGAGGTTATTCAGTATCGCTCAGGTGCGCGCAATGACATTAAATCTTTGACGGATTTAACTCGCAAGCATGGTGCACTTTTGTTGTGGGATGCCAGCCATGCAGTCGGCGCCATTGAAATGGATTTCGATAAAAATGGAGTTGATATCGCGGTTGGTTGTACTTATAAATATGGAAACTCAGGTCCCGGATCTCCTGCCTGGTTATATGTTAATAAGAAGGTTCAGGCCCAACTTCAAGTTCCAATTCAAGGCTGGTTCTCGCAAGGCGACCAATTTGCAATGGGTCCTCGCTTTGAAAAAGCTGAAGGTATCCGTGGATTCCAAATTGCAAGTCCCTCTCTAATCGGATTGCGTTGTATCAAAAGTGCTTTTAGCATGATTGAAGAAGCTGGTATCGGTGCGATTTCTGAGAAAGCAGCGATAGGCACCGAAATGATGATTCAACTCTACGACGCGTGGCTTGCTGATCTGGGCTTCACTTTATTGACTTCGCGCAACCCACAAGAGCGTGGCGGACATATCTCACTCGGTCATCCAGACGCTGCACGAATTTGCGTAGCACTTCGCGAATTCGCGGATGTGATTCCAGATTACCGAACTCCTAATTCAATTCGATTGGCAATTGCACCACTTCCTACTGCATACGTTGAAGTCTGGGATGGCTTCGCAAGAATTCGCGATCTGGTTGCATCACGTCAATATGAAAAAATTGAAAAAACAGATTCGAGAGTGACATGAGCGATTCAGAGTTTGATTCAGCGCTTACTTACACTTCTTATTTAGCAATCGATGATCTGCTTAGCCTTCAAAAGCCTTTATCTGAGGGGCCCGAACATGATGAGATGCTATTTATTATCATCCACCAAAGTTACGAACTCTGGTTTAAGCAATTAATTCATGAATTTAACGCAGCGGCTAAGTCCTTGGAAACTGGAGATACCCATAAATCACTAGCTCTGCTTGGTCGTATTCGCACAATTCTTAAAGTTTGTGTGACTCAAGTCGATATTTTAGAGACTATGACCCCACTGCAATTCAACGCATTCCGTGGATATTTATCATCATCTAGCGGCTTTCAATCAGCGCAGTTTAGAAAGGTAGAGGCGCTGCTAGGCCGACGGGACAGCAAGATGTCTTCGCACCTGCCGAAAGATGTTCAAGCGGAGATCAATGAGATTACATCTCGCAATTCAATTTGGGATTCAACGTTGGCCTACTTAAACAAGCGGGGGCACCACATTCCCGCAGAGATTCTAGAACGCGATAAATCAACTCACTATCAATCTGATCCACGCGTTATCGAAGTATTACTCGCCGTGCATCGCAATGATCCAGAATCTGCAATGGTCTGCGAAAGGCTGATGGATATTGATGAAGGTTTACAGGAGTGGCGTTATCGCCATGTGAAAATGGTAGAGCGCACTATCGGCCAGAAAGCCGGTACCGGTGGATCTGATGGAGTTAAATATCTGGCAAGTACTTTATTCAACCCAGTTTTTAAGGATCTCTGGGATATCCGCTCTCAGTTCTAAAGGAGTTTGCACAGACGAAGTGCTTATTTAAATCTTTCCTGTCGAATATAAATACAAAATGACTGCAATTGAAACTAATGCGGCCAGCGCTATGAGAGCGAATTGCACCCACTTGGGTATGCCGACTTTATCTGCCGCTTTTTGGGCATAGGTTCGCGTATGCACCATTACGCGCGCTGCCCAAGCAAACTCAGTTGCCAATATTCCAAGTCCAGCCAATACAACTAAAATTCCAGGGCCTGGACCAACCAATGCAATTGCGCCAAGTACGGTTATGAGTCCACCAATTGTGCCAATAATTACGCGCCAGACAACGCGGCCAATTTGGGTCTTCTTAAACCAAGTTCTGATTTTCATTTCTTTTTAATCACCTCTATATGCTCACCATACGCGGCTTCAGCAATTTGCGCACGGCGAGATTTATATTTTGCAGAGGCGCCAGTAATTAAATGTTCAAAACGTTTCTCGCCTCTTATTAGTGCATGTAACTCTTTGGCTGTGTTTTGATCACCCCAAACTGGTGGTTCTTGGCGAGTAACTTGCACAACTATATGTGGGTGAATTGCGCGATAAATGAGACCGGCTCTGCGCAGACCGAGATAAGCAACATGGCGCATTCCGCGATTAATATGTTCTTGAATAGTTAAATGCAGGTAAGTCGCGCGTGAAGGTCTAATTGGTTCTTTTGCAATCGCAAGTTCATAAAGAATCTTGGCAATTTCCGCACCGCCAGTCGGTTCTGGCAACTCTGCACATTTATCTGATAATCGTTTGCGAATTTGCGGATCTTGTAATTGACTTACTTTGGCCGTCACATCTGCCAGATCCGCTTGGTCAGCGCGCAGGGCAAATCCAAAATCGTGGCACCACTTAGCCCGCGCCTCTTGATCATCGGTTCCGCGAATATTCGATACAAAAACCGTCGGCACTTGTGCTGGCAACAACTCATGAACCCCGTTATAGCCGGTGGCGCAAACACTGGCATCAAAGGCTTGCAGCACTTTCGCAAGAGGGAAGTAACGCACAACGCGAATATCCAAGCCATCTGGCGCCAGTGATTTGCCATCCTTATCGAGTGGTTGCTTAGTCAAAATAACTTGCAAGTCTTTCCACCCAAGTAGCCCCGATAGCGCCGCAGTCATCTTCTCGTTCACATCGCTATCGCCAGTTCCAAGTTGAACTAAAACAGCAGGACGGCTCAAATCTAGCCCTAGAATTTTGCGCGCCTCATCGCGTGTAAAGGCGTCAGTTTTTTGAAATAGCGAGACTGGCGAAGTTAATGTGGCATCTTTTCGGATAGCCGTTGGTCCAAAGTCATAGCTGCGGGCGATGTCACCGGGTTCAACGATGTGATCCATCATTTTTGATTGCAGACCAAGTACAAAGCGTTGTGGTTTTTTCTGCCACAGGCCGCGTCTTACCCAAACTAGTGAAAGTTTTGGATGGCTAAATTTTGCACCGATAACACCTGGGTATGGGACTACGCCGTCAAAAGATAAAACTTTTGCGCCAGTTTCATCGACCAGTGCTAACAATCTGTCACGCAAGTACGCATCCCATTTTTCGCGCGACATCCATAAACGATCACGGCCTGGAATATATTCACAACGTATTCCCATAAATTCTGGAACTTCGGCGATTCCGCCGGCCATAGAGACAATAATTGGATTCGCATATTCTTTTAAGGCAAGAGCAATCGCCGATGCGCGCGCTAAATGGCCCATTCCTACGCCATTACTTGTTGCAAGAATAATTGTCGGTTTTTCCATAACAATCGGAAGTTTAGGAGACACGCCCGAACTTCTCGCATAAAAATGGGGTGGGGTTGCAACTTTTTTTGACTTCAGAGATACTTAACCTGCATTCGAAAGAATGAAAATGACGGGGAGAGTACTTCTCAAACGAGTTTCTAAATCAGAAACCTTTGCCGTACAGCTTTAAAATGATTACACAATCGCATCATGCGGAAAGTTTTAGATCAACACCAGCAACATCCA
>Ga0209107_10001947_pt1 | contig 11513 bp, 2 predicted proteins | sample LakErihyJuly2011_2_FD_187460 | JGI IMG/M metagenome (GOLD analysis project Ga0209107, IMG submission 187460) | Freshwater microbial communities from dead zone in Lake Erie, Canada - CCB hypolimnion July 2011 (SPAdes) (version 2) | ecosystem: Environmental > Aquatic > Freshwater > Lentic >... | reverse complement strand
GTTTGAATGACCACGCCAGCCACCGCGCGCTCGACCGCGAAGTCCACCGCCCACCACGGCTGCATCAGCGCAGGATTCGCCGTGTAGTTGAAGGATTCTACCACAACTTCGTTCAGCGCCAGGTAGTTCTGCACGTGCGGGCCGTTGACGATGTACAAATACCGCCCGCTGACGGTGTCCTCGCACGCGAACGTCACGTAGCTTGTCCCGGATCCGGTCAAGTAGTCGGCACACACCGCGTTCAGCGGCGACTGCGCGTCTGCCACGTTGCCAACTACAATCTTGAAGTCCTTGAGATACTGCCACGCGACCGTCGTTGTCAAAAATTTCACGGCAAACACGGACTTGATCTGTCCGAGATCTACCCCCCAATACGGGCGAATGTAAGGCAGACGTGCCGTCTCGTAGTCAGACGCCGCCTGTGTGTTCGTGTCCCCGTCGTTCGCACCTGCATTCAAAACTGGTGCTCCACTGAAAACTGGGGAGATGCTCGCCACACATGCCGCCGTCCCCGTGATTCCGCACGACCGCGCGAGGTTCGGATTAAACGCGACGCTGACGAATGTGTTCGTGCTCCCGTCCAGCGCGCCGTCCACCGCGCCCACCGCGTTCGTCGTCGCGCCGTTCGACAGCGTCTTGCACGTTTCGTTCATCGCAACCCCACACGACCGCGCCACGTCCGCCAGCGCGTACCCGAGCCCGCTGAAGCCGGCCTTGCTCCAGCACAGCGTTGGTGCCGTCCCCACAGTTTCCGTATTCGCCGGACACGTCGTGCACGCGCTCGTCCCCAGCACCCCCTTGAACGTGCCCGTCGCACACGCGATACAGTTCGCCGCCTCCCCGGTATATCCGGCACTGCACAGACACCCGGCGCTGCCAGCCACCGCGACCGAATTCATCGGACACGGCACGCACGTGCTGTTCGAGGTCGCCTGCACCGCTGTCGACAGCGTGTTCGCCGGACACAGCGAGCACGCCGCGCTCCCGTTCGTCGGCTTGTACGTGCCGGCGGGACATGTCGTGCAATTGCCCTTGGAAGCTCCTGTATCAGGCCCGGTGTACCCAGTATTGCATGAGCACCCTATTGACGGGACACAGACAAGGGTCTGTACTCCTGCTACGTAACTGTTCAACTTGGCCGAAGCGTCGGCAAACTCGGCATTGGTCAGATGACGATTCCAGATATAAAGCCTCGACAGCTGCCAATCACTTTGCTCACCCCATGTATTGATACTCAGCCGGCCATTTCCCACGTTTCCTCCCATTGCAGTTGACGTTACGACACCATTGACAATTGTGCTTATCGATCCGGGAGTTGCAATATTTCGACCGCATGCGATCACCCAGTTGGTGATCGGTGAAACACTGGACGCAAATGATGTTTCTGTTTGTGAGTTCCAAAGTGCATAATATATAGATCCTGCCTTGTTTTGGTGATGTCCATGCAGCCAATCTGCTCCAGCATCCAATATCCTGTTCGACGCCCCACCCGTATACCTCGTAATACTGCATATCGTAAATGTCGACTGTATTGATGCTGCTGGCCAATAAATAGTGGTTGACACCGTCCCTCCAACAAAAGGCATAGACAACCCGGCGCCATTTCCTGTTACACTCCCGACGCTAACCGTCCCCGCAGTCAGCGCGCCATGACGTCCGTTCCCGCTCAGGTCCGTGAACCGCGAATTCGCTGCATCCCATGCCTCTGCCGACGTCATGAGGTATGCCGGACTCGTTGCCAATATAATGCTGAGTGGATCTTGATTTGTGATTGTGCATAATGTAATGTTCTGCGGGCTGCTGTTCAGTCCGCAGCAGTCCACGGACGTCGTCGTCCCAGGCAGCGCCTTGAACCCCGCCGGACAAGCCGTGCAGACAGACGCGGAGCTGTTAGAGAACGTGTCGGCTGGACATGTGGAGCACAACGCCGGGCCCGAAACACTCTTGGCCGCGCCCGCAACACACGCGACGCACGGGCCGACGTCTGGCCCTGAATATCCCGGATTGCAGGAGCAGGCGCTAACGTTGGTGCTGCCCAACGACGAGTTCGCGTTCGCCGTGCAGTTGCTGCACGCCGCGCTCCCGTTCGTCGCCTTGTACGTGCCCGACGGGCATATCGCGCACTGGCCCTTGGAAGCGCCCGTGTCCGGTCCGGTATACCCGGTGTTACATGAGCACCGTATTATGGACGAGCAATCTTGTGGTACTACTACTCCAGTAACAACGTAATTGTTCAGTCTGGCCGCAGCTTCTGCAAACTCGACATTTGACAGATGGCGATTCCAGACATAAACCCTCGAAAACTGCCAGTCACTCTTCTCACTTTCTCCATTGATGCTTAGACGGCCATTTCCTGTTCCTCCACCCAGAGCAGTTCCAACTACAACGTCATTAACAATTGTGCTTATCGCCCCGGGAGTCACAATATTTCGGCCACATTGGATCACCCAATTCGTCTTCGGACTTATGCTGTAACCTAACGGACCTTGTGGATAATATGTACTACCTGCTTTGTTATCGTGATGTCCATGCAACCATTGATCTCCAGCACCCAATATCCTATTCGACGCACCACCTGTGTACCTCGTAATACTGCATATCGTAAATGTCGACTGTATTGATGCTGCTGGCCACTGAATAATGGTTGACGATATGCCTTGCACAAAAGGAATAGACAACCCTAACCCGGCGCCGTTTCCTGTCACACTCCCGACAGTAACCGTCCCCCCAGTCAGCGCACCATGACGCCCGTTCCCGCTCATGTCCGTGAACCGCGAATTCGCTGCATCCCATGCCTCTGCCGACGTCATGAGGTATGCCGGACTCGTTGCCAATATACTGCTCAGTGGATCTTGATTTGTGCATGTTGTGAGCGTTTGTGGACTGCTGTTGAGTCCACAGCAGTCCTGCAGTGCCGTCGTCCCAGGCAGTGCCTTGTACCCAGTCGGACACGCGGTGCATACCGGGGCAGCGCTCGCCGCATACGTGTTGGCTGAACACACACCGCACGTCGCAGTACCCGAAGTATTCTTGGCCGTACCCGCAGCACACGCGACACACGGCCCCACTTCTGCGCCGGTGTACCCGGAATTACACGAGCAGTCGCTGACGTTTGTGCTGCCCACCAAGGAATTCGCGTTTGTCGTGCAGCTCGTGCACGCCGCGCTCCCGTTCGCGGGCTTGTACGTGGCGGCTACACACGCCGTACACAACCCGCCGTTTGGACCGGTGAACCCCGGATTGCACAGGCAGTTTGTGATTAAGCCACTCCGCGCCGGCGCCGCACTATTCACCGGGCACATCTTGCAGTCCGGGCTGCCCTCCGGCGACCACTGGCCGGCGGGACATGCAAAGCAACTGTCCAGCCCCTTCGCGCCGTAGCCCGCCGCGTACAGCCCGACCGTGCAGTTCGAGCACGCCGTCCGCGCGAGCTGCGTGTTGTACTTGCCCGGATTGCACAGCGCACACCACGTCGTGCCGTTGACCTGCGCGAACCCCGCCTCGCAGTAGCAGTACCCTTTCGACGGGCTCCCCGCCGCCGACGTCGCGTTCGGATGACACTCCACACACGTCGCATTCGACGCCGCGCCCACAGCGCTCGACCACGTGCGCGCCGGACACGCCGCACACGCCGCCGAGCCCCCGACGCTCTTGAACGTGCCGGCAATACAGGACGTACAAGCCACGAGACCCCCCGCGCCGGTGTAGCCCGCCACGCACTGACACGCGCTGCTCGCGTTGCTGCCGACGACCGACTGCGTCAGATTCGGACAGGCGGTGCACACCGGCGCGCCTGTAGCACTAGCAAACGTGTCCGCCGGACACGGCGCGCACCCGGTCGAACCATTCACGTCGCTGAAACTGCCAGCTGCGCACTCCCCACACGCGTCCGTGCTCGTCGTGTTCTTGTACTTTCCCACCGCACACGTAGCGCACGGCCCGTCCGCCGGGCCTGTGTGCCCTGAATTACAAAAACAGTTCGAAGAGCAAGGTCCTGCGACCATCGCGCCGTACACCTCAACTTCAAGTAAAAAGAAGTAATCCCCTTGTAAAGTGATTGATATTCTGAGAAATCTCGCAAATCCCACACATGTATGTGTACTGACAGGATCAGCATCAGCCCCATTTTGTCCTGTCGCACAATTTACAAAGTTGATTCCGTCATTCGAAAGTTGTAAATCAAAGTTTTTCAGTGACGCAGGACGATCCCAAGCGCGACGAATCATGACTGAGTTGATTGTACGCGGACGTGAAAAGTCGACCTTCCACCATTCGTTCTGGTTCGATCCTTCACTGATGTAACCAAGATATGGGATTTGTGTTATATCACCATCATTTGCACGTTGTGACGCATAGTGGACACCCAACCAAGTCCAGTACGTTCTACTTGAGGTTATACAGGCCTCATTCGAGGATGTACCACATGACCTCGCTAAGTTAGGACCAGTCTCTAGTGTGCAAGTCGTGTTGACCGTACTGCTTGGTGGACAGCACGCTTGCTTCGAGCTCCCGCCGACCGAGACCGACGTTCCGGTCCAGCACGCCGTGCAGTTCTCGTTGCCCACCGCACTCTTAAAAGTGCCGACCGCACACGGCTGGCACACGCGCTTTCCGAGTGCGACAGAAGGCGAATATCCGGGCACGCAGCTGCACGCGTCGGCCGACGCGCTTGCGGCGGAGGAGACCGAGAAAGTCGGACAAGCGCTGCACGCCGTGCTCGCGCCCGTCGAGAACGTGTTCGCCGGGCAGGCCGCGCACGCCGTCGCGCTGGTCGAATTGCCGTACGTGCCCGCCGCACACGCCGCGCACGTGCTCAAGTCCGGCAGCAACATATACCCCGGCGCACACTGGCACGTGCCGTTGTACACCGCGTAGTTCGCCGGACACTGCACAAACTGCCCCGCCACCATCTGCCCCTGCAGCACCGTCACCGCCGCGCTGGTCAGGCCCGCGATCCCGGTGCTCGCCTCGCGCACCAGCGCCGTCGGCGCCGCCGTGAGCTGCTCCGCGCGCTCGAACACCTCATCCGCCGCCGCCGCGCCGGAGAGAACCACCACCCGCACGCCCGAATCTCTTCCCGCTATGCCCTCGACCAGCACCAGCGACGCGTCGACCCTGAAGAACCGGCTCATCTGCCATATCAGCGCGTCTGTGACCGCCGCGACCTCGCTGCTGGACAGCGCCGCGCCATCCGCGTTCACCAGGTCCGCTTGTATGCTCACCGCGTTCGGCACGCTCACCCCCTGCGCCGCCGGCACCGAGACATACGAAACACCAACATTCGTCAGCCGGAACGCCAGCTCCAGCGTCACCGCCGCCACGTACAGCGTCGGTGTCGCCTGCGCGAATCTCACCACCAGCGACGCCACGGTCTCCGGCGCCACCGCCCGCACGACCGTCTGCACGCTGTCCACGCCGCCGACCACCACAACCGTCACCTCCACAGCCGACGCAGGCACGCCGTAGTACGCGCTCAGCTGCGCCTGCAGCGTCGCCAGCACCGTCCCCGCCCGCATCTCCGCCCCCGTCATGCGCACGCTGTCGGAAGCGCGCTCCAGCGTGCTCGTGAAGTTCAGGCCGGACGGGCCTGCTTTCTGCGTGTTCAGTATCAGCAGCACCATCGCGTTCGGGAGCACCACCCTGCCTGCCGCCTGCAGCGCACTAGCCGTGCCCATTACAGCCAGCAGCTCCTGTTCATTCCGCACGTCGACCGTCACCGTCAGCGGCAGCGTGTTCTCAGCCGACAGCGCGTCAAAACTCAGGCGCACGGCGGCCGCGGACACGTTGAACCGCCGGGCCATCTCCGCACGCAGCACCGCCAGCGCGTCCGCAACGACGTCGCTGCTCGCCAGCAGCCGTCTCGTCCCAGTCGCCGTCAGATTCAGTAAACTACACGCCACCACCACCCCCCGCGGCGCCGCCAGCACGCTCGTGCTCGTGTACGCGCCCGTGCGCAGCGTGAACGGAAGCTGCGACACGGTCGCCGCGGCCGTCGCCAGCCTGAGTTTGTTTTCAATCAGCCTCGCCTCCGCCTCCGTCCGCCCGAAAACCGACACGCTCACGCCGGTCGAATTTCCGACACGCGCAACCCGCACCAGCTCGACCGGCACGTTCACCAGCGCGGCAACGCTCGCGCGCACGGCCTGCGTCGCGTTTGATATCTCCGCCGCGCTCGATGTCGCCGACACTCCTGCCAGCGAGCCGTTGACCACCACAGCGCGCGGCGCCATCGCCACGCACGCGCCCGAGGTCTGGATGTACCCCGACATGCACCAGCACTCCGCCGCGCTCAACGCCGCGCTGGACGACAACATCAGCGCCGGACACGCGCTGCACTGGGCGGACCCGGTCGCGGTCTTGTACGTGCCGATCGCACAAGGAACACACGTGCTCCCGTCCGCGCCCGTGTACCCGGCGTCGCAGATGCAGTCGGTCCTCAAGCCACTCCCCGCCGCAGCCCGCGAGTTCGCGGGGCACGGGTTGCAGTTCGGGCTGCCCTCCGGCGACCACTGCCCGAGCGGACAGCTCACGCACGTCTCGCTCCCGATCGCCCCGTAGTTCACCGAATACAGCCCGACCGAGCAGTTCGAGCACGCCGTGCGCCCGAGCTGCGAGTTGTACGTCCCGGGATCGCAGATCTTGCACGCCGACACCCCCACCGCGTGCGCATACCCGATCTTACAATAACAGAACGCCTGCGACGCGCTCCCAGACGCAGACACCGCGTTCGCCTGGCACGGCACGCACGACGAGTTCACGCCCGTCAGTGCAAACGTGTTGTTCGGACACACCACACACGCCGCACTGCCGGTCTGCGCCTTCGAGGATCCCGCCAAGCACGCCGAGCAGACACCGCCGTCCGGTCCTGTGTACCCGACATTGCAAACACACGATACACCATTCCAGAAAGAGTTGGTCGCACAGTCCAAGCACGGGGATGCGCCAGTCACGATTTTGTATTTACCCGCGGGGCAGGCTGAACAGAAATGGGCATATACGAATGGTTGGACCTCGGCAAATGAGAGCATCCCGCCGTACTGGTACAAGTACAAAAACCGTCCAGTGTACACCTGGTCACAAGTTACTGTTGTCCACGTATAAGTCGTGACGACCGCAAACGGATTTGTGACTTGCGATTTACATATATTATTGCCCGTAGAGTTCCAATCAAGACCATCTCCAATTGCAAAATACCAATTGTTAGAAAGCTGACACGTTGCAGCATTGCAGTACGTCATGGCCAATCTGAGTCCCGATAGAGACCTTTGTTTCTCGAGATCTATCCTGAACCAGGCTGGTGAGCCAGTTTGAAGTATTGCTGAATAATAAGAGTCACCAGTACCGTCATTCAAGTTCTGTGGATCTCTGGAACCAATTCCCGAAGGAAACGTCGAAGCCCCTGCTGTAGAAGTGACGTCACACTTCAAATTTTCGGATACGCCACACGCCCTTGCTAGGTTAGCATAATATTTCCCAGAATATCCGGCCTTACATACGCATGCGTCCGCGTTGGCGTGGGTCCCCAACGTCAGTGTATTGACTGGACAAACAGTACAATTGGAATTGCCGGTCGTGTCCTTGTACGTGTCGGCTGCACAGCTTTTGCACATGCCGCCGTTGGCGCCCGTGTACCCTGCGTTGCAGGCACAATCATTGATTGAAACACTTGCGGATGGCGAAATTGAGTTGCTGGGACATGCGGAACACGTTCCGGAGGTGTTCGCTCCGACAGCACCCGAGTACGAATTGGCAGGACACGCGACACAAGTCCCAGCAGAATTCGCTGCCGCTGTTAACGAGTACCTGCCGGCCGAGCAGTCGACACACCCCGTCGTGCCGCTCACGGTCTTGTACTTGCCGGCAACACAGGCGGAGCATGTTTCACCGTTCGCACCAGTATACCCTGAATTACAAGTGCAGGCAGCAATGCTCGAGCTCGAGGTAGGCGCATTTGCATAGAGAGGACAGCCCACGCAAGTGGTTGCGCCTTGTGTCGCGGAATACTTCGCACTTGCACAAACCGTGCACGCGACACTCCCGCTGCTCGTCTTGTACTTGCCAGCCACGCACCCGGAGCACGGGCCCCCGTTTGCGCCCGTATACCCTGCGTTGCAAACACAAGCAGCGGCGGCTGAGCTCTGGCTGGGCGAGGTCGAATTGGCAGTACAATTCAGACATGCAGTAGCACCCACGCTGGTCATGTACGTGTCGGTGGGGCAGCTGCTGCACGTGGCATCCCCGCTGCTCGTCTTGTACTTGCCGACAGCACACGCCGAGCACGGGCCCCCGTCTGCGCCGGTATACCCTGCGTTGCAAGCACAAGCAGCGGAGGCTGAGCTCTGGCTGGGCGAGGTCGAGTTGTCAGGACAGCCGACACACGTCGCAGCCGCCGTCGCCCCGACCGTCACCGAGTACGTCCCCGCGCCGCAGTCCGAACAAACCGCGCTCCCGGCGCCCGTCTTGTACTTCCCGGCGACGCACAACGCACACGCGCCAGCAGGTCCCGTGCTCCCGGCGGCACAGTTAAACACACACGCCGCGAACGCCGTGCTCCCCGCTGGCGACACGCCGCCGGCGCCGCAAGATGTGCACGCACTTGCGTCTGTCGCACCTGCCGCACCGGACCACGTTCCTCCTACGCAGTCCGAGCACGCGGCACTCCCGCTACTCAATTTGTATTTGCCGGCATCGCACTGCGTGCATGCGCCCGCGGGTCCCGTGCTCCCGGCAGTACACAGACTCTTACAATCCTCCACGAAAGAGCTCGAGCTAGGCGAGATTGAGCCTTCTGGACACTCCAAACAGGTAGACGATGCGTTCGCCCCAATGGCTCCGGAATATGTGTCGGTCACACACTCCGTACACGCAACACTACCACTGGTCGTCTTGTACTTGCCGGCATCGCACAGTGTACATGAGCCGGCGGGTCCCGTGCTGCCAGCATCACATATTTCATAACACTGACCGCTGCCGCTAAGCGACGACGTGCCTACAGGACACGCGTCACATGCCGTCGCGGCAATTGATGCTGTGTAAGTGTCGGCCCCGCAATTCGTGCATGTTGTGTACCCGATACTCGGCTTGTACTTTCCGGCATCACATGCTACACATTCAACCTCAAAGTAGCCGTATTGGATTGGACGCCAATATCCTGCGTTGCAAGTGCATTGAGAGTAGGCCGTGTTCCCAGCGGCAGAAGTTTTCTGAAACCCACAGTCTGCACATTGGTGCAATCCCCTGGAATATCCATACGTACCCGGCGGACAGATTGTGCAAGCTTCACTCCCAACAGTCCCCTTGTACTTACCGTAGTCACACATCAAACACGAGCCGATTGCTCCTGTATATCCAGTTGGACAACCACAGGCAGCACTTGACGAACTCCCGGCTGGTGAAGTCGTCGGCAACGCACCACACGAAACGCAATTACTACTCGTGCTTGAACCGACCAATGTCGAATATTTGCCATCGTAACAGTCTCTACAAACAGTACTGCTTGTCGACCTCTCTCTGTACTTGCCGGCGACGCACGCTGAGCACGGACCGCCGTCTGGGCCTTCATACCCGCCTTGACAGACACAGAATGAAATAGAAGTCGGGATGACGACATCTGTTCCACTCGGCCAAGACACTGATTCAGAATAACCAAACTGTGCATTCCATTGTGTATATCTTACTGCGGTTGCCGAGCCCGCTGGACAATCCGTACACGCAACACTGCCGCTGTCTGCCTTGTACTTGCCGGTAGTACAAACAGTGCATGAACCGGCTGGTCCTGTATACCCTGGGGAACAAGGAAGATGAGTACAAGTAGTACTTCCAGCGCTCGATGTTTGTCCTGCAGGACAATCCACACATGTAGCCCCCTGATAAAACGCTGGGTCCGGATAACTCCAATATTTTCCGGCCGAGCAGTCCGAACAAGCAGCAGAGCCTATAACGTCCTTGTATTTTCCTGGAGTGCATTCTGTGCACAGCTCACCAGTGTACCCTTTCTTACATTGACAACTGGTAATATTTCCACGAGGAAGGGTCGTTACCGACGCGAAGGAGCTAGTAACACCGGGACACCACGTACAAGCAGTCGCCCCAGCATTCGAGTACATTGCATTTTGGCAAGACCAGCACCGCGTAATGCCAAGAACATCTACAGAATCCTTATATGTACCCGCGGGACATAATGAACATTTCCCACAGATATCAGCGCACTGACATTCACACGTGTTACATTGTCCATTTGTTGAACATGCGGCGTGATTCGAACCCCAAAAATTGTAAATACTACAAGAACCAGATGCACCCTGAATGCAAGAAGGCAAGGTAAGGTATGACCCCTTCGGACACTCTGATCTACAAAATGTCAGAAGACAAAGCACCACCAATACGTGCATCAGACATTTCATCCAAAGCATACAAAACCTACAAGCCTCGTATATACCGACCAACAACCATTTCAAAAACTGTCAGTCTCCGTAAAACCTAAAAAAAACGAATCCTCGCGTGTGTGTCTGCGTGTTCAAACCACGCATGGCGGCGGTCGTGCTGACCGACTTGACCGTGCTGGACCCGTTTCCATCAGACGAGGACATCCGCATCGACAACGCGCACCTGGACGCGATCGCGGAGTCTGTCACGGGGTTCGTCGACTCGCAGATATTCTGCTTCGGGCTGATCTACGTGCTGCTCGGGTGCCTCATCGCGTACATCGACTGCAAGCGCCTGAAGCGGTGGCAGTTCCGCGTGCGCCGCTGCGTCGCCGCTTAACACACATAAAAAGTCCTACGCGCTTTTACTATTAACGTTTCGAATCACGCGCGGATGACGATGTCGACGATCTTCGACGTGCCGATGCACAACAAGAGCCTGTGCCTGCGCGACCTCGCGACGGTCCGCGAGCCGGCGCGCGCCGAGACCCGCGCGCACGTGGAGAGCACCTACAACCCAAGCAAGGACATCGCGCGCCTCGACCCGAGCCGCTGGCCGTCGCAGGCGTTCGTGCTCCTCGCCGTGCTCGTCACCGCCGTGTACTACTTCCGCCAGCCGCTGCGCTACCCCGCGACGCTCGCCGACACCTGCAACTTCTTCACGCTCGCCGTGCTGCCCATGCTCCTCTACAGCCGCGTCCCGCCCGCCAGCGTCCCGACCTGGCACCTCCTCGCCGCGCACGCCGCCGCCATGCTCTTCGCGTACGAGCACCCCGGCGAGGCCGTGTCCGCGCCGCTCTTCGTCGTCGTCCTCGCGCTCGCCGTCACCGCGCTCTTCACGCACCACCGCCCGCACCAGACCACGTACGTGCTCCTCGCCGGCTGCCTCGTGCTCAACTCCTTCTTCGCGATGGCCGTGTACCTCATGCACGACGACGAGGTCTCGTGCGTCTACTTCAACTGCAGCTACCTCGCCGTTTTTTTTTTCTTGCTGTTTATTTGAAACTCGAAAGCCAGAAAATCAAACCCACTCAAATTACCCACAAGCATCCATGAAACGAGTGATGACGCCCTACGGCTTCAGGGTGT
>Ga0209107_10001946_pt1 | contig 11517 bp, 7 predicted proteins | sample LakErihyJuly2011_2_FD_187460 | JGI IMG/M metagenome (GOLD analysis project Ga0209107, IMG submission 187460) | Freshwater microbial communities from dead zone in Lake Erie, Canada - CCB hypolimnion July 2011 (SPAdes) (version 2) | ecosystem: Environmental > Aquatic > Freshwater > Lentic >... | reverse complement strand
GCCATTGGCTACTAAAACACTCACCGCCTCGGGGATTAAACCAATTCTGTTTTCTTGAAATGCAATTTCCTTTGGAATACCAATCATCAAAGGTTTACTCCTAAACTTAATATCTAAAACCTCCTCCTGTGTTTCATAGGTTATGGAACTATCAATTTGGGGCTTTAAAGTACTCATAAAACAAAATTTTAATGAAGATACAAAATTTGGATGGACAACTTAGGGGATAAAAATACGTCGGTGTTCCGGACCCAATATTTCAATTTCAATATGAAGGGCCTCTTCAGGTATTAAGTTGATTGCTTTTTCAGGCCATTCAATAAAACAATAGTCTGAATCGGCCATCGCCATTTCAACACCTGCCCTTCGTGCTTCTCCGTCGTTTTCTAAACGATACCAATCCATATGATAAATTACTTTCCCAAGGCCTTCATACTCATTCATGATTGCAAAAGTGGGGCTGTTGACTCTATCCTGCACCCCTAATATCTTACACAGTGCAGTAATTAAAGTGGTTTTCCCTGCGCCCATGGGTGCATGAAAAGCCCATACGGATTTTGTGCCAAATTTCTTCATAAGGCTTTGCGTTACATCGTCCATTTCCGCTAAAGTGTATATCATATCCATGTTGCAAAGATAAGTGAACAAATACAATGTTTAAAAGGGTATTAAAGCTTAATTATATGGGCAAAATGCTTCGTATCTTTACCCTATAAATGGTTTTAATATGGAATCAGTTCAATGGAAAGTAGATGGCATGAGTTGTACCAATTGTGCCTTATCCATACACAAATATTTACAGACTAAAGGAATCAATGAACCCAAGGTAAATTTCATGGAAGGTGAAGTGCAATTTGTCATGCCCGAAAATGTAACCAAGGAAACAATTATCAAAGGCATACAAGGTTTGGGATATAAAGTAAGAGGACAGGAGGAAGCAGGCGCTAAAAAAAAGTGGTTGGATAATAATGGAGAACGCGCCCTTTTTAGTTTCCTATTTACCCTCCCCCTATTAATTCACATGTTGCCTGGCGTTCATATTCACTGGTTGATGAACCCATATGTACAACTCGGATTTACACTCCCTGTATTTATTATTGGTATGAGTTATTTTGGTAAAAGTGCATGGCATAGTATTCGCGGTGGTATTCCGAATATGAATGTACTCGTTGCCATTGGCGCACTCGCCTCTTTTGGTTATAGCTTATATGGAACGCTGATGGAATTAGGTGTTGGATTTGCGTATTATGAAACCACCGCCACCATTATCACCTTGGTATTTTTCGGTAATTACATGGAGGATGCCAGCATTCAATCTACACAACGTGCATTAAAGGATTTAGTGAAGGCGCAAAAAGTAATGGCGAATATGATTGTGTTTGATGAAAATCATAAAGAAATTATTTTTAATGTTGAAAGTAGCACCTTAAAAGTGGGTGATATTATTTTAATCAATTCGGGCGAAACCGTACCAATGGATTCAAAAATATTATGGGGCGAAGCAAATGTCAATGAATCTATTGTTACTGGCGAAAGCCTACCTGTGCAACGCAAAAAAAATGATTTACTACTTGGCGGCAGCACTATACAAGACGGCAGCCTTAAAGCCTATGTAACTGCTGTTGGCGATGATACAGTACTTGCTAATATTTTAAAAATGGTGAAAGCTGCGCAAGGTGAAAAACCACCCGTGCAAATTTTAGCTGATAAAATAAGTGCCGTATTTGTTCCCCTGGTGTTAAGCATTGCGGTTGCTACCTTGGTTTTGAACTATTTTTTCGCACACAATGCACTCGGTGAAAATATTGGTTTTGGGGAAAGCATGTTGCGCGCCATCGCCGTATTGGTAATTTCCTGCCCATGTGCGATGGGATTGGCTACACCTGCTGCTATTGCGGTTGGGTTGGGCCGAGGCGCGCGCAACGGTGTTTTATTTAAAAATGCAAAAAGTTTAGAAACATTTAAAGATATTAAGCAAGTTGTTTTTGACAAAACCGGCACCTTAACTACTGGACATTTTTCAGTGGCGCAATTTAAAATATTAGATGGCACAAGCGAAGCTGATTTTAAAGCATTGGTGTATGCATTGGAAAAATATTCAAACCACCCAATTGCCAAGTGCATCAGTATGGAATGGAAAACAAGTAATGCAATTAACTGGGGCAAAATTGAAGAAGTAAAAGGATTGGGCATCAACGCTACAGACAAAGAAGGCAATCAATATTGGGCAGGTTCATTCAAAACATTAGGAGATCAAAATTACAAGGAAGATGACCATAATATTTATATTCAAAAAAATAACCAACTCGTTGGCTGGATTGATGTGGAAGATGAAATAAGACCAGATGCAAAATTGGTGATTGAAACTTTACACAAACAAGGAGTGCATACTATTTTATTAAGTGGCGACCGACAATCCAAATGTGATAAAATAGGAAAAGCTTTAGGCATACAAGAAATTATTGGCGAACAAAGCCCAGCAGATAAATTAACACAACTTGATAATTTTGTAAACAAATATCCTACGGCAATGGTGGGTGATGGCATTAATGATGCACCAGCGCTGGCGAAAGCAACCATTGGTATTTCATTGAGTAATGCGTCACATATTGCCATACAAACCGCACAGGTAATATTAATGAACCAAGGATTAAAAAATTTACCGATGGCATTAGGCTTGGGTAAAAGAACCTATGAAACCATTAAGGAAAATTTGATTTGGGCATTCTCCTATAATATTATTGCCATTCCAGTTGCCGCCCTTGGATTACTAGGAACCTGGGGGCCTACTTATGGTGCATTAATTATGGGTTTAAGTGATGTAGTATTGGCAATAAATTCATTAAGATTATTTAAGAAAAAATTAGTGTAGTCTTTTTGAAAAATACAGTACAAATATTAAAGCAATACTGGGGCTATGAAACATTTAGGCCACAACAGGAGGCAGTGATTGATGCTGTTTTAGCAGGCAACGATGTGCTTACCTTGCTTCCAACGGGCGCAGGAAAATCATTGTGTTTTCAAGTGCCTACCATTACTAATGGCGGTATATGTTTGGTGATTAGTCCTTTGATTGCTTTAATGCAGGATCAAGTAAAAGATTTGTTAGATAAAAATATTTCAGCCGTCAACCTAGGCGGTCAAATTACACCTGATGCAGAGGAGGAAATTTTAAACGAGGCGAAAAAAGGAAAGTATCAGTTTATTTATTGTAGTCCTGAGAAATTAGCGCAAAATAATTTTCAAAACTTTTTAGGGCAACTAACCATTCAACTTTTTGCCATTGATGAAGCACATTGCATTTCGCAATGGGGTTATGACTTTAGGCCAGCCTACCGTAAATTAAGTGTTTTAAAAAAGCTTTTTCCAAAAGTGCCTATTTTAGCGATGACTGCGTCCGCTATTCCATTAGTGCAGGAAGATATCATCAAGCAATTGGCATTACAAAAAGCCATTGTTATCACGGATCAATTTTTAAGACCTAATTTAAAATACAGCATTCATCTGGTACCCGTAAAGCTGCATAGTTGCCGTTTAATTTTAAATGAAATTAAAGGTGCTGTCATCATATATTGTAATACACGCAACAATGTAAGTCAGTTGACTAATTTATTAAAAGCCTACAAGTACAAGGTCGAAGAATACCATGCGGGACTTTCTATTGAAACAAGGCAACGCAATCAACGCGCCTGGATGAATGATGAAATTCAAATCATGGTATGTACCAGCGCCTTTGGTATGGGGATTAATAAAAGTAGTGTTCAAGCAGTGATACATTATGATATTCCAGGAAGTTTGGAACAATATTATCAGGAAGCAGGAAGGGCAGGTCGCAACGGCCAAGGGGCTGCTGCCATTTTATTATTTCAACAAAACGACTGGGATTATTGGAAAACCGTACAAGAAAAAAAATATCCTTCCATCGCTACTATAAAAAAAGTTTACCAGGACTTGGCTGACTATGTGCAACTTCCAATTGGCATGGGTGAAAAACAACAATTTTTATTTGACTTTGATACTTTTTGCATGCGATTTGAATGGGATAAAATGACCGCAAGAAACGCTTTGCAATGGATAGAACAGGAAGGACATGTAAAATTTTCACCGAGTTCCTTTAAACCCTCCTTAGTTCAAGTATTGGCGGATCGTGCAATGATGGACGATTTTGAAAAGGAAAATAATATTCTTTCCATTGTACTTCAAACCCTATTGCGGAGTTACGGTGGTATATTAGATAGTCCACAGTTCATCAATGAAAATTTATTGGCAAATCTTTTACAAAGAGATGTTCCCTTTGTGTTAAATAGTTTGTCACTTTTGCAAAAACATGGAATGATCAGTTTTGAACAAAAGGAAAACCAACCAGTGGTGCAATTTATATGGAATCGAGCAGCGGCTGCCCATATTACCATTGACTTGGATAATTACCAAGCAAGATTAAAGGCATTTCAGGACAGAATTAAGCATTTTTCAGACTATTTATGGGGCCAAAATGCAAGTTGTCGCAGTGTTTTTTTGGCAAAATACTTTGGTGAAATAAATCCAACCCCATGTAAAATATGCGACCTTTGTACAAGTACGAAGAAATAGGTATATTTTAACAAAAAATTGGAAACCCTTTTTTAGTCACAATAATTAAAAAGCGTTTCTTTACACAAAGCAATCAATATGGAAGATAAAAAAACAAGTAAAATTTTGTTGTGCGAGGACGACAGCAATTTGGGTTTGGTACTTAAAAACTATTTAGAGTTAAACGAATACGAAGTAATATTGGAGCGCGATGGCCGTATGGGCTTGGCCGCTTTTCAGCGTGAAAAGTTTGACATATGCTTATTAGATGTCATGATGCCGCATGTGGATGGATTTACACTCGCCGAGGAAATTAGAGACATTGATCCTGATGTGCCTTTGTTTTTTTTAAGTGCTAAAACTTTAAAAGAAGATATTATCACTGGCTATAAATTAGGTGCTGATGATTATATCACTAAACCCTTTGATAGTGAGGTATTATTATTAAAAATCAAGGCGATCATTAAGCGTAATGAAGATGATAATAAGATTTCAGACAACATAGAATTTGATTTGGCTGGCTATCATTTTAATCCCAAATTGCGTGAATTAAAATTCAATCAAAAAACACAGGTACTATCGCCTAAGGAAAATGAGCTACTTAAAATGTTGGCTGAAAATAAAAACGATTTATTGACCCGCGAGAAAGCACTTAAAAAAATATGGGGTAGTGATACTTACTTTAATGGCAGAAGCATGGATGTTTATATTGCCAAATTAAGAAAGTACTTAAAGGAAGATGAAAAAATTGAAATCGTAAACATTCACGGGAATGGTTTCCGATTAGTGGTGCAATAACGATAGTTATTGTCGCCACAAATATACTTTTTTGGGGGAACAATAACGATAGTTATTGTCGCCACAAATATAATATTGTATTTGTGGTGGTGCAATAACAATAGTTATTGTCGCCACAAATACATTAACGGAAAAGCTCGGGGTTATCTAAATGGCCTCGGGCTTTTTGTTTGCCCAAATGTTTATATGCTTTATCTGTTACCTCACGCCCTCGGGGCGTACGTTGTAAAAAACCTTCCTGAATTAAAAAAGGCTCGTATACTTCCTCAATAGTACCCGACTCCTCACCTACTGCAGTAGCAATCGTCGAAATTCCAACAGGCCCACCCTTGAATTTTTCTATAATTGCTAATAAAATTCGGTTATCCATTTCATCTAAGCCGTGCTCATCTACATTCAACGCTTTTAATGCATGTTTGGTGATCCCAATATCCACGGAACCATCATTTAATACTTGTGCAAAATCACGCACCCGTCTTAGTAACCCATTGGCAATACGTGGTGTACCTCTGCTTCTTCTTGAAATTTCACCTGCCGCATCTGTATTAATTTTTACATCCAATATTTGCGCACTCCTTAAAATAATTTTTTCAATAACGGTGGCAGGATAATATTCCAATCTTGATTTAATACCAAACCTCGATAATAAAGGTGCCGTTAATAAACCACTACGCGTAGTAGCACCTACTAAAGTAAATGGATTTAAATTGATTTGTATACTACGTGCATTAGGGCCCGTATCAATCATAATATCAATTTTATAATCCTCCATAGCCGCATACAAGTATTCTTCCACTACCGTACTCAAACGGTGAATTTCATCAATAAACAAAACATCATTCGCTTCCAAACTGGTTAATAAACCTGCTAAGTCACTGGGTTTTTCAATCACCGGACCCGAAGTTTCTTTTATTTGAACACCCATTTCATTGGCAACAATTCGGCTTAAAGTTGTCTTACCTAAACCAGGAGGGCCATGAAATAAAATATGATCCAAGGCCTCGCCCCTCATTTTAGCAGCCTTGATAAAAATGCTTAAATTTTCAATCAGTTGAGGCTGGCCAGCAAACGCGTCCATCTCCCTTGGACGAATACTATTTTCAAACTCCTTGTCTAAAGGGTTTGAACTATTATTCGAACTATCTAAAATTGGATTGGACATGAATATTTTTTTATTTGGTTGCAGGAACTGGCTTTTCCAATAAGTATTTATAAATAAATTTATTTTTCAAATCACTAAAGTGTTTGCCTTTGGCACCACCCCATCCATGTCGTCCGCCTGGATACAACATAAATTCAACATCCTTGCCATTATCCTGTAAAGCACTTAATAACTGTATCGAATTTTGCATGTGTACATTATCATCCATGGTGCCATGTACTAATTGCAATACCCCTTTAAAGTTTTTAACATGGGTCATCGCACTGCTCGATTTATACCCTTCTGGATTTTCCTTTTGCGTATCCATGAATCTTTCTGTGTAATGTGAATCATATAACTCCCAAGTAGTAACACTGCCACCTGCCATAGCATGTGTAAATACATCAGCACCATAAGTTAAAGCATAACAACTCATATAACCACCATAACTAAATCCACTGATGGCAATTTTTTTAGGATCCGCACTTCCATTGGCAATAAACCACTTAGCCATGGTCATATAATCCTGCATTTCCCAATAACCTAAATTACGATACATATAGTTCACTCCTTCCTTTCCAAAATGTCCACTCGCACGGTGATCAAATGCCACTTGTATCATTCCTTCCTTCGCCCAGTTTTCTTTCATTTCTGGATTGCTCCAACTATCCATGACTGTTCCTGCATTTGGCCCCCCATAAATGCTCACCATTAAGGGATATTTTTTATTTGGATCCATATTCTTAGGCCAGGTAACAAGCGCGGGCAATTCAAACAAACCATCCGCACTTTTAATTCTAATTAATTCTGTTTTCGCAAAATTTTCAGCCTTAAAACTAGAATCAACAGCAGTACCCAAAACGGTAACTACTGGATTTTTGTCTTTACGATCCAACAATGCAATCGTGGTTGGTGTATTTACATTACTATAAACAGAAACAAATCTTTTAGCATTCGGTGATAAATATATTTGTGAATAATTATAGTCCCCAATTGAAAGTCGCTTTAAATTTTTTCCATCAAAATTGACAACATAAAAATCGCCACGTGCTGAATTTTCTAATCCGCGTGCAGTAAAATAAATGGATCTTGTTTTTTCATCAATTAGTTTAATCCCTGTAACGGTATACTTTCCGTTGGTAATTGGATTGATTAATTGTCCATTCATATTATACAAATACAACTGATTCCAACCGGACGCATCCGACTGCGCAATATAACCTTCGTTATTAGCTATAAAATTAATACGACCATTCACCCTATCCTCTAAGTCAATCCAAGTTTTTTGATACTCTTTATACACTTCTTTCTTAGCACCAGAAGTCATATCTAATTCATAAATTTTTAAGTTGTTTTGTCCACGATCCATCCATGGCAACCACATACTTTTATTATTGGGATTCCAAATAGGCCATCCAAAATATTGGTCTTCTTGGTCATTAAAATCAGCCCAAGTAATTTTGCCACCCGTTGGTGTTGCCCAACCAATTTTTACTGTGGGATTAGGGTCACCCACTTTTGGATAACGGGTTTCCTCTACAAAGCCATGTAGCCCTTCACTATTATAGATTGGGAACATAGGTACCTTACTTTCATCAAAACGCATAAAGGAAATAAATTTGCTGTCTGGGCTCCACCAAAATGCACGGTATTGAGAAGGACGGCCAAAAATTTCTTCAAAATATACCCAGCTCGCATAACCATTTAATATCCCCCTTTCTTTTTCAGCAGTAATAGCTGTTACTTTTTTATCAGCAACCCCTACCGTATATAAATTATTATCTTTTGTATAACCCACAAATTGACCATCCGGTGAAAGTTGTGGATTTTTTTTGTCGCCTTTATCCGATGTTAAAACAGTTTCAACACCACTTACCTTAATCGCTACTTCCCCGTTTTTTAAACTAACCGTTGCCTCTTCCTTCATAATAGCAGCAGGCGCAGGCGTGTAAGCTTTAGTATTTATATTATATACATAATCAGCAGATGGCGTCCCTGCTTTTAATTTTGTATTAATAACAAATTCATCATTATTCAACCAACGATTAAATCTTGGTAAATTAGATTGTGGCATTCTCATTTGCGCTTGCAAAAGCATTACACAAAAAATACTAGTTAAAAAAAGTAGCTGTTTTTTCATAATTATTTTTTAAAATTCGTTTGACCCATTTTTGATTATTCCACTCGGATTTTAGTTATCTGCCAATATTTAAATTACAACATTTATCATTTTCCCCTTCACGAAAATTAGTTTTTTTACCGGCTTCCCTTCCATCCATTTTTGAACAACTGCATTCGCCATTACTATATCACTCACCTCTTGCTCAGTGCAGGATAAATCAATCGCGATATTGGTTCTCATTTTACCATTGATACTTACTGGGTAATCCTTGGCTGTTTCTAAAACATACTTTGCATCAAATATTGGAAAAGCAGCATCTATCACCAAGCCCTCATTCCCCAACACCTGCCACAATTCCTCACAAAAATGTGGCGCGTAGGGCGTCATTAAAATAAGCAAGTCAGATAAAACCGTTTTTTTATGACATCCCAAATCATATAATTCATTTACACAAATCATAAATGAACTTACGGCTGTATTAAAGCTATGACGATCGGTATCTTCCTCAATTTTTTTTATGGTTTTATGTAACACTTTTAATTCTTCCAAACTTGCAGCTTCATCGACCCAAATCTTACCTTTGATTTCGTCAAAGAACAAACGCCAAAACTTTTTCAAAAAGCGATGCACTCCCTCAATCCCTTTGGTATCCCATGGCTTGCTCTGCTCCACAGGACCTAAAAACATTTCATACATCCTAAAAGTATCCGCACCATATTTGTTTACTAAATCATCAGGGTTGACTGTGTTAAACTTTGACTTTGACATTTTTTCAACCTCTACGCCACAAATGTATTTACCATCTTCTAAAATAAATTCCGCATTTGCATAATCAGGTTTCCACTTTTTAAATGCTTCCGTATCTAATTCAACACCATCCACTTTATTTACATCCACATGTAATTGATCCACTTCATAATCTTTAATTAAGCCAGCGGAAACAAAAATGGAACTTCCTCTTTTGCGATACACAAAACGGGAGCTTCCTTGAATCATTCCTTGATTCAATAATTTTTTATACGGCTCATCAAAACCAATATGCCCTAAATCGTACAAAGCCTTGGTCCACATTCTGCTGTATAGTAAATGCCCTACTGCATGCTCTGTACCACCAATATATAAATCCACCTGTCCCCAATAGTCACTCACTTTTCTGCTACAAAATTCATTTTCATTATGTGCATCCATATAACGTAAAAAGTACCAACTACTTCCAGCAAAACCTGGCATGGTATTGGTTTCCAATTGCGCTTCCTTCCAGGATGGAATATTCGCTAGCGGACCTTCCCCATCAGGGCCTGGGCCATAATGATCCACTTTAGGTAATAGTAAGGGCAAATCTTTCTCATCCATTGGATAAGCAATGCCATTGTCCCATTTAATGGGGAATGGTTCACCCCAATAGCGTTGTCTGCTAAAGGCAGCATCACGCATCCGATAATTTATTTTGCGATTACCCAATCCTAGTGCTTCAATTTTATCATTCACAATGGTAATAGCTGCTTTTTGCACCACCCCATTTAAAAAATCACTATTACTTAAAATGGCTTCTTTGGTAGGATTCGCTTCCACGCCATTAAAAGCATCTCCAATAATATTGGTAATGGGTATATTGAAATGTTTAGCAAATTTAAAATCACGATCATCGCCACATGGCACCGCCATAATTGCACCCGTTCCATAGCCAGCCAAAACATATTCCGAAATCCATACAGGAATTGCAACGCCATTGAATGGATTCATCACATAAGCACCCGTAAAACAGCCTGTAATTTTTTTCTCTGCAATTCTTTCACGCTCACTTCTACTTTTTACATAAGTAATGTAGCTAGCCACTTCCGCTTGATGCGAGCTAGGCACTATTTTTTCAATGATTGCATGCTCCGGTGCAACTACCATAAAATCAACCCCAAACATGGTATCAGGACGGGTTGTATATACGCGTAATACTTCATCGGCATCTTTCACAGCAAAATCAATTTCGGCACCTTCGCTTTTCCCAATCCAATTGGATTGCATTTCCTTCATGGCATCACTAAACTGAATGGTCTCTAATCCAGTTAATAATCTATCCGCATATTCTGTGATACGCAAATACCATTGTCTTAATTTTTTCTTTTCAACCGGATGACCGCCTCTTTCACTTAATCCATTAATCACTTCGTCATTTGCTAGTACGGTTCCTAATGCTGCACACCAATTCACTTCCCCAATACCGCAAAATGCCAAACGGTAATGCATTAAAATAGTTTGTTGTTGTTTTTCGGTAAAGGATTTCCAAGTTTCCGAAGTGAATGTTTTCACCTCATCTACTGGACAGGGATGATTTATGTTTCCTTCCTTCTCCAATGCCGACACTAAATTCAGAATAGGGATTGCTTTTTGTTGCGTGCGATCAAAATAACTATTAAAAAGTTGTAAAAATATCCATTGGGTCCATTTGTAATAAGTAGCATCGCAGGTACGTACTTCCCTATCCCAATCATAACAAAATCCAATATTGTCTAATTGCTTTCTGAAATTATTAATATTATCATGCGTGCAGATTGCAGGGTGTATACCATTTTCAATCGCATATTGTTCCGCGGGTAAACCAAATGCATCATAACCCATCGGATGTAAAACATTAAACCCTTTTAATCTTTTAAAACGACTATAAATATCTGAAGCTATATAACCCAAAGGATGCCCTACATGCAAGCCTGCACCACTCGGATAAGGGAACATATCCAAAACATAACATTTGGGTTTGCTTGAATCATTGCTTACCTGGTATGCTTTTTTCTCCTGCCAAATAGTTTGCCATTTCTTTTCAATGGCCCTAAATTGATACTCCATCTAATTGCATTTCATTTTAAATGGTTGAATCATAACAATTCTTTAACCA
>Ga0209107_10001945_pt1 | contig 11519 bp, 6 predicted proteins | sample LakErihyJuly2011_2_FD_187460 | JGI IMG/M metagenome (GOLD analysis project Ga0209107, IMG submission 187460) | Freshwater microbial communities from dead zone in Lake Erie, Canada - CCB hypolimnion July 2011 (SPAdes) (version 2) | ecosystem: Environmental > Aquatic > Freshwater > Lentic >... | reverse complement strand
TGTAATGCATTTCCAAAAATATTTAGTACTGATAAAAGTAAACTATTTATACCAAATCCAAACACACCCAAATTTTCATTACTACAAGCATCAGAAGGAGTTACTCAAAAAGATTTTACTAGCATCATTAATAATTCGGTAGTATATGAAACAAAAACGGTATTATTTCCATATAACAAAGCGATAGTAGCCGGTAATGTTGAAGGTAAAGGACAGATACAATATGGGAAAGATAAAACTATTGAACGAATAAATAAAGATGCATTATCTTATGGATTTTTAGATGACCTTTATATAAATATGGAATTTGTTAAAGGCATTATGGAAACAAAGAATTTTTCTATAAAAGATGCGTTATACCAACTATTGAATGGAATATCTTCTGCTGCAGGAGGTATTTGGGATTTTCAAATTCAAGAACAAAGTGCTCCTGAAGATACTACCGAGTTGGTTGTAGTTGACATGAATATGGCACCACAATCTTCTACAACACCATATCAATTTTCATTATCCGGTGTACAATCCGTTTTTATGGATGCATCGTTGGATTTGGATATTAGTGGTGCAAAGATGAATCAGATAATAGGAAATCGATTGGGACAAAAAGTTAATGGAAGTCAAACCGATATAAACAGTAAGAAAAAAGGTCTTTTTTCCAATTCGGATGATTTGGTTTTAAAAAGTATAGAGGCTAAACGTGGTAAACCAAACGATGTAACTCCTGTTTTGAAAAAGCTAAGCAAGGATGAACAGGCAAAAGCAGACAAGGCTGCAGCTGATAAAGCTAAAGAAAAAGCAATGCAAATGTTTTTAAGTAAAATTGGTTACGCACCAAAAATTGAGTTAAAAGACAGTTCGGATTTTGGCAAACCATTGGAAGAAATGACTTACATTACGGCATATAATGACCAATTGGTATTTGAGGCATTAAAAAATGGACATGATAAAATAGGTGAACAAAATGGAGTATCTGCATTAATGCCAATTAAATTTAGTTTTACTATGCATGGTATTAGTGGTATTAAGAGGGGTGATAAATTTACCGTAAGTGGAATTCCAAAAGCATATGAGGAAACCGGATTCTTTCAAGTAACATCTGTAAAACATACAATTACTGATATGGTTTGGAAAACTGAAATAACCGGTGGGTTTAGATTAGAAAAACCAAAACCAGCTAAAGCATAATAAAATGAATATAGATAGATATAGTGAAATAGCAAATAATGGTAGTACTTTTGATGAAAAAGTAATATCCGCTCATATACCAACACCAACTGAATTGGATTATAATAGAGGCTATATTGTACGATATTTTATTCAAAAAGCAAATGATTCAAAATCTAGAATAGTTGAAGTGGATTATATTGGGTATAAAAAATTTGTAGGAGATGTATTTTATACTGCAGTTACATTGGATTGGAAAATAAAAGGAAATGATGCCGAAATAGCGGACTGTAATTTTAAATCAATAAAGACGATTATTAGCAAAATACCATTGATACAGTCATATCTTCCTAATTTAAAGCAATTTAAAAAGAAAACCGATTTGGTAGTTTCGGAATAATTTCGTATATTTACATAATTATAAGGGGATGCCATGGACTTGATTGCAATGAGAATGGTAGTACCACACGTAGACAGAAGTGCTAGATGTCTTTAAATCTGTACAAAACAATAACTGACGAAATGTCAACTATGACCTTTGATTCTATGATGGAATTCATTGGGGCTTCTGAGTACGCATACGCTGCTTAGTTCATTCCGCATCACTCGTGGAACATTTAAATAGAAGTGAACAAAAAGGAGCTCTACCTATCGGCTCTTAAAAACTGATAGGTTGGTGGAAAGCTGTACTAACCATACGGCCCCAATTATTTTGGAAAGTGAATAAGATTAAACTTTACCTAAACGTGTGATATGCTGGTATTATGATTACTTTGTAAGACAGGGGTTCGATTCCCCTCATCTCCAGGTTCGTTAAGTTGAATACCGCCAAGTGGTACGAGCTGGGTAACGCTAAAATTCAACAATGGTGATTTCCACTTTTTGTAAGTATCACTATTAATAATCTAAAAAGCGATATGTCTAAAACCGATATTACTCAATTTTTTAATATAATAAAAGGTTAATTTGGTAGTTTGGGATTTTTTTTGTATCTTTACACAAATCAAATCTTAATGATATGGGAAGGTGGCCTGATAAACCAATAGATAAACCTACAAAATTTGAACACGTCTATAAAGATGATGATGGGTTTGAATCGGTGTGGAAATATGATTTAAAGAAATTTCCAAATGGACCAATTGAAGTAACGAACAAATACCCAACTGGCTACGAGAAAATTTTAAAAAAACAACAAACGGAAGCTAAGTTGGAAAAATCATTATCGATATTGGAAAAAGCAAAAGCAGCACAAAATAAAAATAAATGATATTTGTAGAAAATGATACGGAACTAATTGAATTGAGAGAAAAACTTGAAACGGAAGTATCCATTTGGTATCCAATGTGGGTAGATAATGAAAAACACCCACAAAACACACATATCTCCTTCCTGTTGGTTCAAACTCCAACGGAGCGGTACATTCTACCACATCAACACACAGACTCCCTATCACTCTCTAAATCACTTATAGAGAGTATCTTAAATACTACCGGAGAAAAATGGGTATTCCAAAAGAAAAAACTATTACAATCATTTGAAAATCCAAAAGAAGGGTTGAATGATGTTGATACTGCGTACTTCTTAAAAACCGGAGAAACAATAGATTATTCACGTCCAATACAACATTTGATAAATCCTCTTTTACACAAAGGTTACAAAGAAGATATCATTCAATCTATACCTATTCTTAAATTGTGTGAAGCAATTGAACCCGAATTATTAAAACACACAAATCAAAAATCTAAAACTTATAATTGGTACAATGATATATTCATACCTACCCTTTCAGATATTGAACAATTCGGAATTCGTGTCGATAGAGAAAAATTTATTGATAGATGGCCACAAGTCCAAAAACAACTTTCACCCGATAACCTTGTGTACACCGAATACAATCCATTTACGGTGACAGGTAGACCCTCCAATAGACATGGTGGTGTGAACTATGCCGCCCTAAACAAAACCGATGGTAGTAGAGATGTGTTCGTTTCCGATGGGATATTCTTACAAATGGATTATAACGCATATCACCCTCGTCTTATTGGTAAGTTGATTAAGTTTGATATGCCGGAAGGTAATGTACATGAGTGGTTGGCAGAACAATATGGATGTGATGTGAGTGAAGGAAAGGGAATTACGTTTCGTTTATTGTATGGTGGCATTGATGATGATTTTAGACAGATACCTTACCTAAATGCTGTAGCTGATTATATCGATGAGTTGTGGATTGAAACACAAAAGCGAGGTTACTTGCAAACACCACATAGAGAGATTCCGTTGAGCTGGATTGAACAACCTAATCCACAAAAAGTATTCAACTATCTACTTCAAGCGGTAGAAACTGAAATGAATGTGGATAAGATGAGAAGGATATTGGATTGGATTGGGGGAAGTGAAATTCGATTTTGTTTATATACATATGATTCGTTTCTTTTTGATGTTCCTACTGATGTTGATAAAGAATTGATTAGAGGATTGAAAGAAATCATTGAGGATGGTGGGTTTCCTATTAAAGCAAATTGGGGCTTGGATTACGGAAAGTTATAGATACGATATTTATAGTATATACAAAAATATGCTATAATATGAAGAAAATCGTTATCTTTTTTAGTTTCCTAATCGTTTCTCTAATTTCTTTTGGACAAAATGTAAGAATAAAGAATGAAGTGTTTGATGTACTTTATTCACAATCATTAGAACAACCTCTAATTATTAAATACCGTTCGACTAACCGTCCTACAAATGTGAATAGAGGTACAATGGATTTTTACAAAGAACCAAATATCAAAACATCAGATGGGGATGATTACAAAGCAAACATATACGATAAAGGACATGGTGCACCAGCTGCAACGTTTTCTGATAATATGGTAAATTTAAAACAAACGTTTTCTTATCTAAATTGTATAATGCAGGACAAATATCTTAATAGAGGTGAATGGAGAATGTTAGAAGAAGAAATTCGTAAATGGGATGATACTGAAAATATTACAGTATTAATAAAAACATTCTTTGATAAACCTGTAAAAAAGGTAGCAACTGGAGCAGCAATTCCATCCCACTTACAAAAACACATCTATTTTGAAAAACAAAAGAAATGGAGATGTTATGTATTTCTAAATGAAAAACCTAAATTTTCTTGGGAAGAATTGGAAATGGTATGTGAAGCAAAAGACCACAAATTTTAATGAATATGAATTTATCTGAATTAATTAATGAGATACTAAGCGAATGGGCTTATAGAGTGGATGATGGGCAACCTAATCCAAAAAATGAAAAACATTTAGCCCAATTATCAATAGTGCTTTCCGAAATGGGATTATCTGACATCAAAGCAGAATTATTTGAAAACATTACAGAAGCTGATAAGAACTTTACAAATCCAATTCTTAATAAAGAAATTCCATATAAAGGAGCAGATGGTACTCAAAAGAAAGGAATAGTAGGTAACCTATTAAGATTACCAAAAGATTCAGAAGGTAGAAAGGCAGCTGAAAAGTTAATGCCACCGGAAGGTTCTGATGAAAGAGATTCGGCAATGCAAGATTTGGGAAGTGAAAAAGACGGTAAGAGTACTGGTGGTGATAAAGAAAAAGGTAAAGAGGACGAGAAAGGTAAAGAAGGTGAGAAAGAGAAAGGAGCTGGTGAAGAAGAAAAAGCAAAAGCAGCTGCAGCAATGTTTGACCCAAAATCAGACCCTGCTATGGGAGCAAGAATGGATAGAGAGAAAGCTGCAAATGATAAATTAGCACAAAAAGATAAAGAAGATAGTGAAGCTGAAAAAGCACCAACTCCTGGAAGTCCTGAAGATTGGAAAAATAAGGCTGATAAAGTAGCAAAGGACAAGGAAGAAGCAAATAAAAACGGATATGATGATTCACTACATGCAATGAGTGATGACCAATTGGATAAGGCAAAATATGAAGCTGAACAAAAAATGCATCTAGCTCAAAAAAGTGGTGATGCTAAAACTTTTGATAAAGCTAGAATTGAATATCAACAACATAAGATAGAGAAGGAAATGAGAGGAGCTAAAAGTGCTGGAGATAAACAGATAGCTAACTCAATGAGTGTTGATTTTCAAAAAAGAAAAGCGGCATATGAGGAAAAATATGGTGAACCATACGAAGCCGATATTCCATATCCAGATAGTGATGGTGGTGAAAGAACTTCTGCAAAATGGGGAGGTGAAGAACCAACAGGACCTGAAGCAGGACCTAATGCAGAACCACCAGCAAACGAACCATCTAAGCCTGATACAACTCCACCAACCGATGCAGAAGAACCTAAAGATGGAGAAGAACCACCAGCTGCATTAGGTGATAAGCCCGAAGAAACAAAAATAGATAAAACAACAGCTGCAGCCTATGCTGTTTTAGATAAAGCTGAGCAAGATTTAGATGACATTGAATTATTAAAAAAATTAAGAGATGATTTCCCTTCCCTATTTAATAATATGGGGGTTGATTGGGATAAGCCAGATCCTGAGTTAGTAGCACAGGTAAACAATACAAAGGATATAAGAAAAAAATTCAAACAAAACGCAGAAAAAGCAAAAACCAAAGAACAAACTACAAAAGCAGCATCTCGATTAGGTAAAAGAAAAACTGCAGATGGTGAAAAATTGGATATTGATACAACTCCAAATGGTTCATTGATTATTGGTGTTGAGCATGGTGATGAACTTGAAAGTACAAAGCAAACTATTCAACAAATACAAAAACTACCTAAAGGAACAAAAGTAATGTTTGTGGGTGAAGGTGGTATGAGTAAAGATACGGATGGTAATATTCAATTTGGTGGAGAGCAAGCTGAAATTAGAGATGGAGTAAAAGAACACTTTGATAATGCAGAAGAAAGTAGTTGGGATGAAAATGCAAATATAGAAGATGATAAAGCTCAAGTATTTAAAGAAATAGAAAAAGAATTAGGTAGCCCATCAAAATCTAGAGCATCTATTTGGACTAATATGGTTGGACAAGGTGATAATCTGAAGCCAAATGAATATTTGGATGATGAAGGTAAACAATGGATTATAGACCAAGCTAAAAAAGCTGGAGCAACTAATATAACTGATAAAACTGATTTTAATAATTTAACCGATGGAGAAAAGAAAGACCTTTATGAATTAAATTATAATGATGAAGGTAAGATGGGTGATAACGAAATTATGAAAGGTCAAGAGGCTTATAATGGTTTCCGTCAAAAAGAATTAGATAGAAAAGTTAAAGAAGCTGAAGATAAAGGATATACAGTAATTGCACCCGTTGGTAATTCGCATGTTGATATGAGAAGACAGAGAATGAAATCACAACAAAAACCTGAACAACAACCAGCTGATACTAAGCCGGAAGATAAGCCAAAAGAAGAACCAGTTAAACCAACCGATACTAAACCGGAAGATAAGCCTGAACAACAACCAGCTGATACTAAGCCGGAAGATAAGCCAAAAGAAGAACCAGTTAAACCAACCGATACTAAACCGGAAGATAAGCCTGAACAACAACCAGCTGATACTAAAGCAGCAGATGTAAAGCCGAAAGAACCCGCTAAAGACGAACCAACTAAAGATGATGAAACTCCAAAGGCAACTAAGGATGATATAAAGAAAGAGAAGCCCGGTAAAGAAGCTAAAACTGATAGTGGTGGTTCATTGTATTCCGTTGGTGGGGGTTATTATTCCGATAAACCAAACGGACCTGCAAAATATGTAAGAACGGAATCGGTAATTGAAATGGCATTTGATAATTCTTTAAATGAAGATGTATATGCTCTATTCGAAAAATCAATTAGTGGTACTTTACAAAATGGTGAAAAAATAACTGTGCAAGAACTTCCTCCAAGAGCAGTTAAGAAAGCAACTCAAAGAGCAAAAGCAGCAGCGGCATCTTCAAAAGAAGAACCAACACAATCTCCAACATCAACTGAAAAACCAACTGAAGAACCTAAAGGATGGGGAAGTGGTGACAATGCAGGAACTGATAAGACTGGTCCTTCTAGTTGGGCTGGTATGAAGACTGGGTGGGATGGGTATGAAAAGCCAAAGGGTGTTGATGCTAAATCAACTTGGGATAAGACCCCAATGCCTAAAGGTGAAACACCACCTCCTGGTACTAAAAAAGCAGGGGGAACTCCTCCACCGCCTCCACCACCATTACCTTCTAAAAAGACCGATGGTACTGATGTTCCTGGTAAGTTTACTCCTATAAAAAATCCACCACCACCAAATGAAAAAGGTGTTGAGAAAGATGGTAAGATTGCAGGAACAACAATTGAAACAGAACCAGCATTACAAAATATAAATCCTGAATTCTTAAAGCAAAAGAGTACTGAAATGAATAAGTACTATGATAACTTTAAAGAAGATAAGAAAAAAGCTGAAGGTATGGCTAGAGAAAAGATGGGATATAGTGAGGAGCAGGTTAAAGGATTGAAAGGTGAAGAAAAATCAGCATATGATAAGGAAGTAAAAAAGAATCAACAACCAACATATAATTTATGTAATGTATCATTACCAAATTCAAACTTATTTTGTTCTGGTAATAAAGGAATTCCTAGAGCAAAAATGCCACAATTTACAGGTGAGCCTGTTGAAGGTTCGCAAGCGTGGGATGTATTACAAAAAGCAAAAGAAACAGACCCAAATGAAACTGAAGCAAATGGGCAACCATATTTCAGACAAATGTTGGCTGATAAAGGAATTAAAGTAACCGATGCGGAAGTTCCATCTGAATCATTAAAAGCAACACAAACTGAGTTAGTTGGTGATAAAGTATTAGGAATGAAATCAGTATTAGATGCAGGACCTTCGCATCCGGCATATAAGAAAATGACTGCACCACTTTATGTAAGTAACGATGGATATGTAGTTGATGGTCATCATAGATGGGCGGCAATTACGGCATACAATATGGAACATCCTGATAATCCATTACCATTAAAAACAATGATTATCGACCAACCAATTGATGATGCGATTGAAACATCAAATACTTTTGCAAATGAGTTTGGTGTTGCAGCTAAGAGTGGTAAACAAACTGGAGCAGATGCACAAAAATCAGAACCTCAACAACCATCTTCGGCTAAAAAGGGTTTAAGTACAAAAGCTAAAGAGGCCGTTGTTAATATAAAAAATAAAACAAAAGATTGGGCTGATGAAAACAAATCATTCTTTAAAGAGAAAGTACATAAAGGAAATTCTCCTGAAAGAAGAAGTTGGGGACAGGCGATTAAAGATAAAGGATTAGGTGCATGGGAAGCTATTAAAAAAGGAGCTAAGCACGAAGTTGAAGAATTCAAATCTGCTGGAATGGGTGCTAAAAATTTCTTTAGTGGTAAACCGGTAAGTGAACATGAGAAAAAAGCATTAAAGGCGGTTGGTATTAAAATAGCAGTTACCGCATTGACAGGAGCCGCATTTGGCGGCTTATCACATGGAGTAGCTGCATTTGCTAAACACGTTGCAATAGAATTTATACCACATACAGTTGCTGAATTGATAGCGGGAGGTGTTGGTAAAGCTGCATTATTCGCTGGAGATGAAGAACAGGATATGGATAAAATGATGGAAAAGTTTGCTGGTATGATTGCTGAAAAAATGGCAACGGCTGATATGGATCCTGAGATGATGGAAAAAATGGTAGATTCATTTAATGAAAAACAAAACCCAAAAACCGAAATGAAAATAGAATCGTTGATAAAAGAAATTATTGCTGAAATCGTAGCTGAAGCATCTACCCAGAGTGGGGATTGGAAATTGGCTGCAAGGAAAGGTGGTCCAAAAGGTAAGATAGTATATTTTGGTAGTAAAGAAAAAAAGCAAGCTGCAATAAGTAGCGGTTCTCACGTTGATGTTGATAAAAATTTAAATGCAAAACAAGGAGATACCCCTACAACACCACCAGCTAAAAAATTGGGAGCAGCTGACTTTAGAAAAACTAAAGAAAAAGAATTAGAACCAACCAATGTAACAACTGACAAACCTAAATTAGTAAGAACACCACAGGAATTAGAATCGGTAAGAGCAAGTGCATTCGGTGATAAGAAAGGAGTTGTTGTAGGTGAAAAAGGAGCGGCCGATAATGATGTAAAAAATAATTTATTAAAGTTTGGATATAAGGGATACCTAAAAGCAACGGGTAAAAAACCAGCACCTGGATCAGAAGGTTCGGCATTTAATGAAATTATCTCCGGTACTGCAGCTAAATTACTTCAAAGAAATCCTGATGTATCCGAAGAAGAATTGACAAGAATTATAACATCGCAATTTTGTGGAACTAAATTAGGAAAAGAACAAACGGTAACACAAACAGTTGTTAAAGATTTGCCAAATGATTTGAAAAAAGTTCCGTGTGCATCTAAAGCATTAATATGTGCAAGGTCAGCTAGAAAAAAATATAATAATTCAATAAGTAGAGCAAATGGTTTAACTGAAAAAGGATTATTTGGAAAACAAAGAAATTTAGAAACTTATTATGGTGCAGAAGAATCATTGGATGCGCAAGTTAAAGCTATACAAACCGCTAAAAGAATTTTAACACCAAAAGGTGATGTGGTTGCTAAAGAAGATGCTATTGCATTTGTAATGATGGGTGGTGGTGGAGCAAACCCATCCGATACGGCAACATTTGTTACCGATGAAAAGGGTAACTTAATGTTACAATTCCATTCTGATAAAACTTCAACTGGCGATATTCAAGACAATTCAACTCTTAAAAAGGAAATTGATAAAAAATTAGAACAAGTTGATGGTATGGTTACTAGAGGAATAATTACTGATAGAGAAGCTAAAAGAATTAAATCAATTATTTTAGCACATGCTAAAGATGTAGAAGAAGTTGAATCAACTTATAACGATGGAGTTGCGCTAGTTTCACAAAATCTAATTAAGAGTGATAACCAACAAGGAGCATCATTTAAAGAGCAGGTTGGTGTTATTCAAAGTGGGGCAGAACCAACAATATTAAAGAATATAGATGATGCGTTATTTGGTAAAAAAGGTGTAAAATCAGAAGCTATCAAATACCTTCCATCAAAATATAAAGATAAAGACGGAAATCCTAAACCAGGATTGAATGAAGATACTATCGAATTGCAAGATAAATATTTTATGATAAGAGCGGTTGCGGCAGAACGTGGTGGTGAAGCGTACAATAAAGTTGTTGTTAAGGTTTCAAAAATGTTAGTTTCCAAATCAATCAGAGAAGGTAAAAAACCTGTAAGTGGAATTGATGTAAATAATGTATTATCTTTCCAACGTAAAAAAGTTGTTGAATCTCATTTTAAACAATTTAGAGAAATGGATAAAACAACCGTAAATTATAGAGGTAAAAAGATGGGACTTGGAACATATTTACAAGGTATTGATGTAGTTGATTCGTTCCATTTAAAAATGATGGATGGTGATACAAGAAACTACGAACAAGGAAAACCTGGAAGTTTGGTATTTTCAACTTTAGATGTTAATATGGGTGGCACGGTGGTGAATGGTGATGTACTAAAAAGCTGTTTTGGGGTATCTTCATCTAGAGAGTTCTTACAAAACTTTAGTGTTCAAGAAAAAGCTACATTGACGTATGAATTTAATGAAAAACAAGCTATTGCAAAATTATCCAATGCTGGTATTAAAAAACCAACACCTGAGCAAATAGCGGATGCTAGAAACGTAACTGGAATGAATGTATTCACATACGCTATCGATAAGAAAAGTAAACAAAAAACGGATGTTGGGTATAAAACATATAGGCCCAAAACCGGTAAATCTGGTAGAACAAATACAACAATGCAATATTCTCCTGCAATGCAAGAGTGTTTTAAGAGTAAAAATAAGTAAAAATATCCTTCCTTTTGATTTTTGATATTTATAGGTAATAAAAGAAACAAGAGGAAGAATGAAGACACAGTTACTTTGTACATTTACAACAAAGGAGGAGTTACAAAACACTCTACAACAAATAAGAGAGACTTATCATATAGTCTACAACTATATTTATATATTACAAAACAAGTCCAATTTAGAGGAATTGTTCGTAACTTATAATATAGATACTGCTTTCCAACCGGAATCTCCATTGGAAAACACAATCCTAATACATAGAAAGAAAGAATCTAACTCACTTTACACTATAAATGCTCTTAACGAATTAGTTAAAGAGGAAAATGGTGGAGTGTTAGATACATCTTTTGTCATCAATTGGCAGAAGTTCAAAAATTCAATCATATTAACAAACGCCGAAGGTACTAAGAAAATTCAGACAAGAGTTTTTGAGGTAATTGATTTTGGACAAGGAAATAAAGAAGTTACGGAAGAACAACCTAAATAAGAAGATTATGTTATTAAAAAAGGGAGATAATAA
>Ga0209107_10001944_pt1 | contig 11520 bp, 8 predicted proteins | sample LakErihyJuly2011_2_FD_187460 | JGI IMG/M metagenome (GOLD analysis project Ga0209107, IMG submission 187460) | Freshwater microbial communities from dead zone in Lake Erie, Canada - CCB hypolimnion July 2011 (SPAdes) (version 2) | ecosystem: Environmental > Aquatic > Freshwater > Lentic >... | reverse complement strand
TGGCAATACTCTATGAAAAATATCATCCTGTCTCTTGAAAATTGGGCGTTGGGATTGAAGTAATCTAATATATACAGCTTTAAGTCCCTCTTCTTCATAAACGGGTCGTAAATTGGGAGATATTTTGCAATTTCTCTTACATATTCGCGATAACTAATGACATAATCCGCGTGATTATTAGGGTCATTTAGATGCTTTCTCAATATCTCTAAGCCCTTTTTCTCACTTATAGGAGTTTTGAACAGCTTCTTTACCAAAAGGCGGTTGTTTTTAAAGGTCTCTATAGGCATATCAAGAATATCTCTTATATCTGCGTTGCCTTCAATATTAATATCATTCTCATAACTCAAAAAATCATTGGATTTTGGAGACGATGACCGCGAAGCCGAAGCCGTGGACTTGGGCTTTTTACTCATCATCTTTGTCAATTTAGACATACTGGACTGCGTAATTGATGTGCCAATTTCGTATTTTTCAGCACATTTGTTATATAAATATTTAACCTTTGCAGCTTCTTTAATGGGAGCACGCGTCTTAGGGTGTTTAATTTGAGATATTTTGCCGTTGATATAATCACGGTAATCCTTTTGCAATATCTTGCATTGCTTTTCATTCAATATATTCGCCTTATCTCTCGTTATTCGCGTCTCTCTCACAGATGATATACTTGTCATTCTTATTATAATCAATAAAAAAATATTGATTCGTGCTGTCCGGATTGTTAGTCTATCCGACTACGCTATATCCAGCCCAAGCTATATCCAGCCCGAGCTATATCCAGCCGAGCTATATCCAGCCGAGCTATATCCAGCCGAGCTTAGTATATGTTTCAAGGCTGCTTTTATACATATCATAATCGGTAAAGGTCATACATCCATAATCACCCTTTTCATTCGTCATTATAAAATATGTCTTGGGCTCTTTCAGTCCATTCAGTCCATTCAGTCCATTCAGTTCCTTAGTGTCATCATCGTTCATCTCTTTCCAATCAATATATATATATATATATAAATATAATATTATATATACACATATAATGCTTAATATGCTGCATATGCTGAAAACTATATCAATATTAGTGTATATATCATTTATTCACACCGTATATATCGGCAAATTAAATCCATATTTTAAAAAAGAAGCTGGTAATTTGTTAGCGGCGGCTACGGCGGCTATGCCTCTTGCTACGGCGGCTATGCCTCTTGCTACGGCGGCTACAGAGAATATTACAAAGGTCAGACCGATGCGAGGGAAACAATGTAATTTTAAATGCGATTGCTTCTTTTCGCATAGTGTCAAAAACGACAATATCTGTGTTCCTATATGGATTAGGCCGCTTGGATTATAGTAGAAATCTTATTTTTATTTAATATTATTATAATATAATAGATAATACAAAATGTATGTTCGTTCTCATATAGAAAATGTATCAGGTATTAATAAATATATATATATTGACGCAGAAGATGATACTAATAAGAAATATATTAGAGAAAAGAATATATATTATCCTGTTAAAAAATACAAGGGAGTTTTAAAAAGGGTTAAAAATGGAAAAGATAGTAAAATAAAGCGCGGTGGTGCAGGAAAAAATATTAAATTAAATGCACACATATATAATGGAGATATTATAGATAAAGATAAACTGAAATCTGAAATTATTCAAACTGGCGATATTGATATAACGGATAGCGTAGTAGATTTATTGAAAGCGGATAACCCCAATATAATTAGGGATAATAATATACTCATATTTAATAATAATATAGATAGAGATAAAATAGTTAAAGCATATAATAGCATTTTCAGCACATCTGTTATAGGAGGTGTTAATCATTTTATAATTATTAAAGTAGATGGCGATAACTATAACGAATATATAAGAAAACAACCAGAAGACCAGTCGCAATCTCAAAACGTAGAAGAATTGATTGCAGATAATTTAAAAGATTTTTATCATATTATGTATATAAGGAATAATAAAATTACTAAAAACTCTATTGATGAGTCCGATAAAGAGTTTTTAGTAATTTTTTCTATTTCTAATAAAAAAAACACAGGCGCTATAATTGTCCCTAATACAGATACAGATACATATACGAAGTCTTCTAAAGGACTTTATGATACTCTAATACAAAGATTGGATACTTTATTTCCTTAGTTTTTAGTTATTACTTAAATAATAAGAATAAAAAAATAATAATAGTTTATAGTAAATCATATGAATACTAATACATATGTTCATAAATCATCAATACTATTATTTAACAATGTAAAGGAATATAATGAAAGAGAATTATTTAAAAGTTATATAGAAAGTTTAAAACTAAAAGAATTAATAACTGTACTTAACGATGGTAATTTTTATACAGAATGTGCTAATTATATAAATCAAAAACACGGTGTTGAAATGCCAGACATTCAAGATGAGCGTATAAAAACATTAATAAGTGAATTAATTAAAGAAAAAATAGATACAAACTTAAAAGATATACGAGAAGAAAGTAGACAAAATGTAGATGAAATACTAAACAAATACAAAAAAATACTTAATAATATGGATTTAACTACTATACCATTTAATTTTAATGATGATGATGCTAACGTATTACAAGAAATATTAATTGAACAAGAAAAAGAACGACCAGTTGAACGACCAGTTGAACTACCGGTAGAAAAACCAGTTGAACTACCCTCCAGGGAAAAATTCATATCAAGTGAAAAATATAAAAATGAATTACAAGTTCAATTAAATAATCTATATAATATATCATCAAAAAATAATAACGAAACGTTTAAACAAACAATACTAGGAAATATAGAAAATATCAATAATATTGATGAAGATAAAAAAAAAGGTATTGAAAAATTAAAAGATTTTCTATCCTTACAATCAACAAAAGCTCTTGATATGAATAAAATTGCTGATTATATTATTACTATAGGAGACCCAAATATTGCAGAGCAATTATTAACACAACCCACTCCTGAGTTTCAAATACCCGTCAATACAGCACTGGATACAGTACTTGCTGGACCAGATTCAAAAATCAAGACTTCTTCTGTTGTTGTTAATACAGGTTATGGTCCAAAACCTACACAAAATGATAGATTTGGAGCAGCAAAAGCAGCAAAAGCAGCAGGAGCAGGAGCAAAAGCAGATAATGAAAAAGAAGCAGGAGCAGCCGGAACAGGAGCAGCAGGAGCAGCAGGAGAAGGCGGAGCAGGAGAAGCAGCAAAAGCAGATAAGGAAACAGGAGCAGCAGCATCACCAGTAGCATCACCCTTACTTGCGGATAAAACAACATTACTTCAAACATTATCACATCAAATGTTAAAAGAAAAATTAAAATCTATTAATGATGGAAACTCATCACCAGTAGCATCACCCTTACTTGCGGATAAAACAACATTACTTCAAACATTATCACATCAAATGTTAAAAGAAAAATTAAAATCTATTAATGATGGAAACTCATCACCAGTATCTAATGACGATTCTTCTTCTGGTTCATCTTCCGCTTCATCTACGTCTTCATCTTCTGGTTCATCTACGTCTTCATCTTCTGGTTCATCTTCCGCTTCAGTTTCTTCTAGATTATCATCAGGCAATAATATAGGGTCAGCTCCTTCTCAATATACAGATGATTCAGCACAAAGTTCTGTATCAGATGATTCAGAACCTTCTGTATCAGATTATGTACCTTCTATTTCATCATCTGAAGATGAAGACGGCGTTCCAGTTAATGATAATAATTTGGGGCTGAATAAATTTCGGGAATTCTCGCAAAATTTTTTGCGAGAAAAATTAATGTCTCTTAAATCTGAGCAAAGAGAATCTTTACGAACAAGAAAAGGACATCATTCTCCCGAGGTTTATGAAGATGCGGAGGAGGAAGGAGCAAGTGATGCTTCAGAATCGGAAAATGAAGGATCTGTTCAGAAATTATCGCAAAAAATTTTGCAAGGAAAATTAACCTCTCTTAATATAGGTGAACCTGCAAGCCCACAAGGAAGCCGACCGGCAAGTTCAGCAAGTTCAGGAAGCCTAACACCAAGCTCGGTAGGCCTAAAACCAAGTCCAGAAGCTAACACACAATTGAATGTATGGCATCAACAATTATCGCAAAAAATTTTGCAAGAAAAATTAATGTCTCTTGCTTCTCAAAATCCATTAGGAAGCCAACTGTCAAGTCCGGCAGAAAGCCGTTCATCAAGCCCGGCAGGAAGCCGTTCAGGAAGTCCGGCAGAAAGCCTGCAGTCAGAACAGATTACGCCCCAAAGAGGAGTAAAAAATAGTAGTGATGAACCTTATTTATTTAAAAAATATAATGATCATAGAGATGAAGAATATGCAATATATTATAAGGACAATAATCATAATATGGATGGTAATAATGGTGTAAATATAGCTAATATTAAAACAGATAAATGTTTCAATTATTTTATATATAAAAAAGATGATAATATTATAATAAAGCCTGTTAAGAATTATTATAGTTTAACAGATATATTGACAATTATATACGATGAATTTCAATATATAATTATAATATCAAAGAATACAGAAAAATTATATCCCGGTGTTTTATATCAGTATAAGGATTATAATAAAATAAACTTGATATTTATCTATGATAATTCAGAAATAAATATTATATATGGTAATTTGTTTGATGATACAACAAATACCGAAGATGGTAGTGTTCATATTATACCTATAGGAGATGATGAATATCATCAAATAAAATATGAGATATATCCCTACGGACAAGACACCAAATCCCTTTCAAATATATCTTCTGCGCTTTTAAGTTTCAAAATCAAATCCATACAAAGAACACAATAACCGCGTATTTCATATAAATATTTTATTATTATAATATAAAGAGATAACAATAAACTAATGTCCGCCCCCCAGTCTTCGGTCACCTCCTTAGCGTCAAGCCGGCTTTCTACCGTGCCTACGGAAGAAGACTCCTTAGCGGAGGACAGCCATAAAGCTGCAATTATATATGGTATGTACGATGTTGTGGATGATAATAAATATAAAAATAGTATTGGATTTTCAAATCAGAATAGCCTTAGCCTACCACCCAATGGTTTAGGAGAAACAAAAACGTTTGATGGGATATGTTTAAAAGGTTTTAAATATGAGGATATAAACAACATTATTAATATGTCATTAACAAAAATAAATGAGAAAGACCAGCGAGCTGATGATGAATATTTATTCTCTATTAGAATAATTAGATATAGTGAATATGTATCTCTATATCCATCTGGTTATGACCAATCAGATATGGAACAATCATATCTGAGAAATTGTAAATATTTTCGTGGTGCTTTTTATAAATTTTTAAAAGATGGTGTTACTAAAGATGTAACAATATATGTGACTGATTTAGATAATATAAATTTTTTAAAAGTTACTAATATAAAAAATTTATTTAAGGAAAAAATAGATTTAGCATTTATATCATTTATAGGTAATACTATAAATAATGATATTAAATGGAGGAATGATACGGGTCAAGACGATGATATTCATTTAGATTCTTTAAAATATGACAAAATTATATTAACTTGTGAAAATGATTCTCCAGAGTTTACTAGTCTTGGCAATAGCACAGAACATGTTGAACTTAATAAATATGTGTTCTCTAAACGCGCTATGTTTTGTTTAAAATTTCTTAATTTTATAACTTTTACAACGGATCTGTTTTTCAATCTTTATCCTTACTATGAGGATGACTCCCAAGTGGACCAACAGGGCGGCAATAAAGTAGTTAAGAAAAAGCGCAAGAATAAATTTCCGATTCCGAAAAAATAAATAGGTTAGATATATGCGTGTTATGAGATGTTCGTGGTAATTATAAACAGGCAAATTTACAAGATACTTATCCAGCCTTCTTTGTATTTTTTGCCTTATTTCGCTGTTTCTTTTCCTTTTTCTTTTTCTCTTTCTCTTTCTCTTTTTCTCTTTGAATCTTTATTTTAGTAAATAGATTTTTTATTTGCATTCGTTTTGTCAAGATTTTACTTTTATTCTTTTTCTTATTATCATTAAGCTCTTTAATTATACCTCTAATTTCTTTAATTTTATCCAAATATCTATTTATAACTTTAGATACATTTTTTGAACCACCATAACGCTGTAAACCTTGTATATCTTTTCTAATATTATTAATATAATTATCTAATAAAGAAATATCATTATCAATTTTAAAAATGTCATCATATATAATTTCATCATCAAATGAATTTGATGTTTTTGTTTTTAATATGTTTACATTTTGTTGTCTAATATCTTGTAGCATTTTCATTCTAATTTCACTAAATTTAAGTATTTTTAAAAGCTCTTGTAATTGCTGAAACTGCGGAGGTAATTGCTGAAACTGTGGAGGTAATTGCTGAAACTGTGGAGGTAATTGTTGAGAATGCCAATACTGTTGAGACTGCTGAGGTAATTGCTCAGACTGATGAAACTGATGAGACTGATAAGGTAATTGCTCAGACTGTTGAAACTGTTGAGACTGCTGAAAATGTGAAGGTAATTGCTCAGACTGATGAGACGGTTGAAACTGACGAAGCTGCCGAGACTGTTGAGACTGACGAAGCTGCCGAGACTGTTGAGACTGTTGAAAATGTGGAGGTAATTGTTGAAACTGCCGAGATTGCTGTGTTATATCTTGATGATACAAAGGACGCTGAGGATATATATGAGGATTTAATAATTCATTTTCCGAATCGTGTTTCTCTTGAGGATACCGCGGTGATACTTCATATATGGAGGGTTGCTCTTGAGGATACCGCGGTGATACTTCATATATGGAGGGTTGCTCTTGAGGATACCGCTGTGATACTTCATATATGGAGGGTTGCTCTTGAGGATACCGCTGTGATACTTCAGATATGGAGGGTTGTTGCGATGACTCGCGAGGAGATATAGCGAGTGGTATTTGTAGTTCTGTTTTGTATTTTTTCCATTTTATTAATATATTTTTAAGATTAACAAATATTTTTTTTAAGTGTATTACATCTTTATATTGTTCTTTTTGCATATCCATCATAACAAATATTTCATCTGATAATTGCAATAGAAATATTATAGATTCGTTAGCAGATATTGTATTTAAACCATCTATTGTATCTATAAACGCTTTTAAGGCAAGATTGCCAAATAAGGCAATTACATTATCTTCAGCCAGTATATCTACGACATTACCCATAATATCCTTTGCTTTATAATTAGCTGCTTCACAATCTGACCTTTTATTATTGTAATATTTGTTACAATATTCTAGAAATGTTTGTTGGTTTGAAAAAAATGTTCTTAAATTTTGAAACTCTGTATCAGTACGAATAGTACCATCATTACCTCTTATTAATCCAGTATCATAAAGAAATGTGTTGATATCCTTAAAGCCTTCAATACCAAACAAAAGACTTTTAATATGTCTTCTTATATCATTTATATTTGCTACTTCAATAAAATCTATGACACCAGAAATAGAGTCTAATGAATTATATAATTTGTCATTTGTGCCCTTTATTTTAATTTTTTCTTCATCTATATCTCTTTTTACATCTTCAATTATTTTTTTTATTTTTTTTATATCTAATTTCTGCCCGCTAATATCTAATCTATTTAATTTATCATCTATTTTTTTTACTATTCTGTTTATAATAAAAGATGATGTAAATAAATATACTAAATCATAACAAAAGCTCCCTATAAAAACACCTGGTATTATAGTGTTTAAATAGAGAGATTTGTCATATCCTTCTGGCATTAATTCTATCAAAGAATGAATTAAATCATCAATTCTTTCTATTGACATATAATATGATCGGTGTTTTGTATCGCTTGTTAAATGTATAGGGGTTAATATAGATTTATTATCTGAAAACATCATTTCTGTGTGCGATGAAGTCTTAGATATATCACTTATACCCGTCATTACGGAGCCCTTAGCGGAGCCCTTGACGGAGCCCTCAGTTTGTTCTTGGGATATTACGGATGCTTTTGAATGTCTAACATTATCGTATTTTCTGTTAAAATGAATTGTAAGATGTAAATGCAGGTCTTTAAAATTAATAATTATATAATATATTAGTAATTTTTCATTGCTATTATTAATAACTTGTAATGTTATTGAATAGCCTAAATATTCAAAATCTAATTTTAGCATATTATTAGAAGAATCAAAGCAATTCAAGATATCTATTGTATCAATTGAAAGTTTATTAATAATCTCATTTTTTTTGCCGGGTGTTTTATTATATATTTTTATAAAATACTTCCATAAAGCGCTAAAATATTGAACTCCTCTAACACCTTCTATTTTTTTTTTCCCAGCATCACTATCCGGATAAGTTTCATATATCAAGGCACCGCCTTTTACAGTAAGAATCTTACGATTCTTATTATATATAATAGATTTATTCATAATTTATCTATATATTGTAAATATTATAAATACAGAGGAGTTTCGGTGTGTATGGGGGAGACATAGATGCATAAAAGTATTTTTTGTTTTTCCTAACATTACATAATAAAAGCACACATATTTTATATAAATATATAATATAGAATAATAAATTACATAATATTATGTCGTCTCCCTTAACAATCACACTAAATAAACCTTATATAGATAGTGTAAAAGAAATATTTTCTGAGCCAAATGATATATTTAAAACCGTTGGTTCAAGATTCAATATAAATAAGATTGAATCCAGTGGTACTAGGTATGAGCAAAATAATGGTAATGGTAATGATAATGATATATATAGTTATACTATGGTTATATTAAAACAAGATAGCGAAGGTACTATTGATATAGCTATAATATGCCAATTTAATAAAAATATATTAGGTGGTGAAGAATATAATTATTCCCTTGATAATGATACAATATGTCAAGTTATATATAATGAAACAGATAAAAATAAAAATAAGGGTAAAGAATATTATATATATAGGCCTGATAATAATTATGGTGTCGGTAATTTATTAAAGACGAGATATGATACGAAAAAATCCAATAATGACGTATTATTTAAAGTATTTATTATAAAGGGTGTTCCAATAATGAAAGGTGATATCTATTTTACAATTACAATAGATGGTGATAAAATTGCTACGATTGATAGATTTGATATTGTTAAAAAAGATGTTTCGCCCGCCACGCCCGCCACTTCATCTGATCTAAATAAACTTGATAAATCATTGTTTTTATTGTTATATTATATAAACTTTCATAGTTTTAATGTACGCTTTTTTTCACAATTAAATAATAAATTCTTCGGAATGACGACAGGCGGTATAACAACAGCAGAACCTCTTCAGCCATCTCCTAAACAGCAAAAAAAAACTCCCGTTGAACCGCAACCTGAATCGCAACAAAAAACTCCCGTTAAACAAAGATCTGAACGAATAAGAAAAGCTATCACTACCACATATCCAATAACAGGAATAGGTAGTAATGAAAAAGAAGAAGTAGTAGCCGAAGAACCAGGTAAAGAAGAAGCAGAAGCAGAAGCAAAAAGAATTAAAGCAGAAGCAGAAGCAAAAATAAATAAAGCAGAAGCAGAAGCAAAAATAAATAAAGCAGAAGCAGAAGCAAAAATAAATAAAGCAGAAGCAGAAGCAAAAATAAATAAAGCAGAAGCAGAAAGAAATAAAGTAGAAGCAGAAGCAGAAGCAAAAAGAAAGAAAGCAGAAGCAGAAAAAAAAGCAGAAAAAGAAGCAGAAGAAAATAATTATAAACTTGAAGATATAGTTGATAATGAAAAAGATGATGATCCTTTCGATCCTAATATTTATAATAAAGCTACCAAAAAATTAATAAAATATCTATTTAAAAAATACAAAGGGACATCGGAACAAAAATTTAGCAATCTGTTAGAATTTCATAAAGATAAAACTATAACAAAAAATAATTTTATAGATTTATTTTTAGACAAAACTTCAAAAGAATATGCTGAAAGATGGTTCAATGCTGAATTTCCTAATAAAGATAATAAAGATAATATATATAAAGATAAGCTTTTAGATGCTATAAAAAAATATAGATATAAAGTAATATATAATAAAGTAGCAGGAGAGAAAAAGAAAGAGGAAGAATATAAGAAGAAGCAGTTAGAATTAGAAGCGAAGAGAAAAGAAGAAGAACTACAAAAAAAAACAAGAAGAAGAGAACTACAAAAAAAACAAGAAGAAGAAGCAGCAAAAAAAGCAGCAGAAGAAGCAGCAAAAAAAGCAGCAGAAGAAGCAGCAAAAAAAGCAGTAAAATAAGCAGCAAAAAAAGCAGTAAAAGAAGCAGCAAAAAAAGCAGTAAAAGAAGCAGCAGAAGAAGCAGCAAAAAAAGCAGCAGAAGAAGCAGCAAAAAAAGCAGTAAAAGAAGCAGAAGAAAAAAGATTAGATTTTCTTCAAGCCTTGCTAAAACAACAAGAAAAAGAAAAAGAAGAAGCTGAAGCAAAAAAAAAAGAAGAAGCTGAACGACAAAAACAAGAAGAAGCTGAAGCAAAAAAAAAGGAAGAAGCTGAACGACTAAAACAAAAAAAAGAAGCTGCAAGACAAGTTGATGAAATATTAAGAGAAGAAAAAGAAAAAATTTTAACTGTAAATAAAAAAATACAATTGCGTTACAAAAGATAAGAGAGGAAGAAGCTACAAAAGCGATAGAGCGCCAACAAGCCGCACGGAAAGAAATGGACACTAGTTATCCTTATAGAACGACAGGTATTTGGGAAAACCTAAAATGAGCAATAGATAGCGATGATGTGATTGCAGATAGCGAGAAAAAACAAACACCATAACAAAATAAACTTGTAGAAGAATTGTATAGAAAACTTCAAGATAATCAAGCTAATCAAAAAGCAGCTAATCAAAAAGCAGCTAATTATGAAAGAGGAATTGATGCCTTTATTTTCGTTTAATCGTGGTCTTCTTTTTTCCTGCACCGGTACATTCTATATCTACAGGAGTCTTATAAGTAAGTGTTGAGACAGAGGTCTTGTTATTATAATTTATTTCGGCAATGCATTCGCTGTCATCAATGCTGTCCTGAATTAAGTCTATGTGCGATACAATAACAATTGTATCAAAATATGCCAAAAGTGATTTTAGGAAATTAGGAACGATAGATAAATTATATTTGTCAAAACTTACAAATCCCTCATCAATATATAACTGCTTACATATCGCCTTGTTATTTCCAAACAAACACAACCGTAATGCAAGAGATATCACGAACTGCTGGAATCCCGAAGCTTGATTTATAGAAATAATCTGCTTATTATTATCGCCGCCGCTACCGCTACCTCCTCCGCTACCTCCTCCGCCACCACTACCGCCAATATTAACATTTTTAATTAACCAATTAATATGTATCATATCTCGCGATACATTTGTTATGTAGTCTAATTCAAAGGGTTTTGTGATAGAATGGCAGATATTTTTTAGCATCTTATTCGTATTGCAAAGTAATTTTTTTAGCACTACATTATCAT
>Ga0209107_10001943_pt1 | contig 11521 bp, 18 predicted proteins | sample LakErihyJuly2011_2_FD_187460 | JGI IMG/M metagenome (GOLD analysis project Ga0209107, IMG submission 187460) | Freshwater microbial communities from dead zone in Lake Erie, Canada - CCB hypolimnion July 2011 (SPAdes) (version 2) | ecosystem: Environmental > Aquatic > Freshwater > Lentic >... | reverse complement strand
GTAACAGCAGCATCTGTTAAAGCGGTTTTAACCTTATTTAAATCTTCTGAAACAGCCGTTGCAGTATCAGTTGGAGTGCCGACAATAAAGCCGGCAGCAGTTATGGTAGTGTTAGCTGCAGAATCTGAGCCTCCGTGCAGCTACTGTAGGCTTAGGAGCTTTTCTATTTTGCTTTTTACCAGTATTTTGAGCCATATTAAGCTACCAGGTCTCCTAAAGCAACCCATGTATCAGTTGCGCGCTTAATAAGTGTAGCAGATGACCACTGTGCACGCAACTTAAGACCAGGAGTACCGTTTACTGTTACTCCTGCTCCTGCCGTAAGTGTGCACTGGCCAGCTAATGTTTGAAGGACTGTGAGAGTAGTCCCTACCGGAAAAGCTACTGAAGAGTTAGGTGGCAATGTCAGCGTATTGGCTGAAGCATTCCCCATTTCGATCATCTTTCCGCTGTCTGCTAATACTAGTGTATAGCTAGCTGCCTGAGCGTTAGTGACTGTGTCAGTAATAATTCTCTGGTAGTTAGTGCCGTCATTTGTGAATTCCCAACAGTCTGTTGTTTCATTCCAACGAAGGACTACGTTTGTTGAAGTTCCGCGTTCTACTTCGATCCCAGCATTAACTGATGGAGTGCCTGCTTCATTATTATTTAATACAATAATGTTGTCATCAATTGTTAAAGTCTCTGTATTAATACTTGTGGTAGTTCCTGAAACTGTTAAGTTGCCAGAAACGGTTAAGTTGCCTGCTACTGTCGGGTTAGATGTATTCACCCAAGCAGAACCATTGTATGCAAGAAGTTCATTTGTTACTGCTGTGGTAATTGTAACATCAGAAAGATCTGTTACCCCTAACGTCTCAGTAAGGCTAGAGTTAACCCAAGCTGAACCGTTATACTTAAGGAACTGACCACTTGCAACTGAAGTAATTGTAACTCCACCAACATCATCAATGTCGTTGATTGTTGGGATTGAGCCCCATTCAAGACCTGATGTAGCTGATGAGTTTGCTCTTAAAAAATTTCCATCTGCCCCGACTGCTAGACGACCAAAAGTATCATTTGCTGAGGCAACAATCAAATCTCCTTTAGCATCTGCTAAAGATTTAGCTAAATATGTAGTACCCGCATCTGATATGCTAAGATAGGTAGAAGTCGCACCAGCTTGGGTCAAGTATGTAGAACCCGCTGTATTTGTTGTTAAATAATTGGTCTGAACAAAAGTATTAACTACACCAGCCGCTGCATTAGCAGAAAGGTCTGCATAATTCGTTGATGCTATTTTAGTGCTGTTATCCAATGGGCTTTGAGTTGGTGCAGTTGGTGATCCAGATAATGCTGGCGAAGCAAGCGTTGCAAAACCTCCAATTGATGCGCCGCTAGGGATTGTTACAACACCCGTAAAAATTGGACTAGCTAGTGGCGCTTTTAGACCAATGCTAGTTGTAAGAGTTGTGGATAGGGCGACATCGTTTCCAAGTGCTGTAGCAATCTCCCCAAGGGTATCTAGTGTTGCACCAGCAGTACCTACGAGTGCCGCAACTTCGGATCTAACAAAAGCCGTAGTAGCAATTTGAGTTGTGTTGGTTGCTGCGTTTGCTGTTGGAGCTGTAGGTACTCCTGTTAATGCTGGAGAATCAAGATTAGCATTTCCCCCTGCACTTACACTCGTGACAACTGTGCCAGAAGAGTTTTTGAATTCTACTAACGAAGCACTTGCTCCAGACGCTGCTTTGATTACAAAAGATTCATCGTATACTGTAATCTCAGGTGCGGTTTCGATTCTTAAGCGGGCCATATAACTCCTAATTCTAGGCTAAAAACAACTAGGCTTATAGTAATGCAGAAACTTAAAGTTATTGTGTTATTCTCTTTAAAAATTCTAACATTTTACCGGTATATTTAATGCGGCCAAAATGAGTTAAATTAATAGTTGGATCAACCCAAATTTTTCCACCCGTCTTCTGCCAGTAGCGACAGAACCCGTAATCTTCAGACAAGAATCTTCCATCGTCATCTACATATGAATTAAATAAAGCGTAGGCGTTTTCTATTTCTTCGCCGTGCAGGGCTCCTGTATCATCTTTGTATTTTAACTTTTTGTACTTTTTAAACATTTTGTCAAATACTTGACGCTTGATAAGCATAAAACCAGTCCCGGCTTCGTAGCATTCAATTGCTCCGTTATCAATATTTAATTGATTCTCTCCTGGCTTTGTCATATGTACTACATATCTGCTGGCATATTCCATAAGATCTTGAGCTGGCATGTCTGCTTGTGCAGCTTCTTTTACTTTGTCCCAATTAATTTCCTTGATTGGATAAGACGCAGTCATGACATCTTTATCGTGCCACAATAACTTTAATATAGCTTCTTTGTCAAATTGAAGATCGACATCTATAAATACCATGTGGGTAAAATCTGGACTACCCATAAACTTGGCTGCAAGGTTATTTCTTGCGCGGTTGATCAAAGAATCAGATATTGTACAGACTGAGTACTTTAAACCTATTTCCTTAAAATAAAGACAAGCTTGCAAAAAGCTCATCATAAAAGGTTCTGTTACGTGTGAGTCGTAACATGGGAGGGCAAAGAAAACATTCCATTCTTGGAGTTTTTCTTTAGGAATTGTTATGTTAATTTGTTTTTCGTCTACAGGCATAGAAGTATTATATCACAAAAAGCACCAAGATTGCTACTGGCGCAAATATCAGCCAACGGGAACTTCTACCCATGACAGTTCGCTTTCATCCCACATCCATTCGCCTTCAGGCTTAGGTGTAGGTGCTTGCCAGTCATGGTTGCTATCTAAAGTCCAAGAAGGAAAAGGTTGTGGCGCAACAAACACATCTGCATCAGAATCATAAGCGAATCCTATTCCTGCGTATTGTTTACGAATACGATTTGTATAGCTCGTTTGAACCCATGTTCCACCCAACAAGTTGTGACACCAGTTTGAACCGTCTGCCTCATGCTCGTCTGCGACTACAATTACTCGTAGGACTTTATTGTTTGAATCTATTTCTGCAAAATGTGCCATTTCTTTTCTCCTTTTACCCGATTGGGTATCTAATAATAACTATACCTGAACCACCTGAACCACCAGCGTTTTCACTTACCTGTGAGCCACCTCCACCGCCACCGCCCGTGTTTGCTGTACCAGCCGTACCAACATTGTTTGATGTGCCTCCCGCACCACCACCGCCTGAACCTCCAGTTCCAGCAGCAACGGTTGATGCACCACCACCGCCACCGCCAGCATAAGTTACAGAAGTTCCAGTAATACTGCTTGCTGAACCAGCACCGCCATTACCTGCACCACCTGCACCACCGTTTGTACCTGCAGCACTAGCACCGCCGCCGCCTCCGCCTGAATAGCGAGGGTGAGAGGCTGAACCAACACCACCAGCGAAACCTTGACCGCTTACACCAGTTCCACCTGCTTGCCCGTTCCAAGAACCACCACCCGAGCCACCAGCACCACCAGTAGCGTTAAATGCTCCAGCGCCACCACCTGATGCGGTAATTGAACCGAACACAGAGTTGCTTCCAGTAGCACCCTGTCCTGTTGTTCCTGTTGCTCCAGCACCGACAGTTACGGTATATGAAGTTCCGGCAGTAAGCGACTGTGTGCCTGTCAGCATTCCTCCAGCACCGCCTGCACCACCACCGTTATATGCCCCTGAACCACCGCCTGCGACAACTAAATACTCTGCGTTTACCAACGAAGGCGCATTAACAGAAACAGTCACCGTGCCAGTAGCCGTAAACGACCATACCGTATATGCACCTGAAGTAGTAGAACTTCCACCTGTAGCCGTTATTGATAAACCTTTTGTTGTTGCATCGGCTGTGAGATAACGAAAAATAACAACACCCGAACCACCAGCATTAGCAGGCGTACTTGGGTTACCTTGTGACGAACCTCCACCACCACCTGTGTTCGCTGTACCAGGAGTGCCAGCACCATTACCTGAACCACCACCACCAGTTCCACCAGCACCACCAGTACCGTTAAACGAACCACCACCGCCACCACCGCCACGAGTTACAGAAGTACCAGTAATTGATGATGCAGTTCCAGCACCTCCAACGCCACCTTGCAAAGATGCAGCATTACCACCAACAGCAGAACTGCCTCCACCACCACCACCGTTACCAACGGTATTATTAGCCAATGCAGTTCCACCAGCAAAACCCTGAACAGGAGAAGTCACAGGAGAAGAAGCGCCACCAGTACCAGTACCAGCAGGCCAACCAGCACCACCACCGCCAGAACCACCAGCAGCACCGTTAGTTATTGCTCCAGATGAACCACCTGAATAAGTTGCTCCACCACCACCACCAGTAGAAGTGATAGAACTAAAAACGCTATTTGAACCATTTGCTCCACCGTGATAACCAGCAGCTCCACCTGCACCACCAGCGCCGACAGTAACGGTATAAGAACTTGGTGTTAATTGCAAAGAACCTGCACGATAACCACCAGCACCACCACCGCCTCCTCCGTCTGTTGAGCCGCCGCCACCGCCGCCAGCAACAACAAGGTATTCAGTTGCTAAACCAATCGTATCCTGCGAACCAAAAGACAAAGTGCCAGTGGATGTAAAAGTATGAACCTTATAGAACACGCCAGCAACAGATACATACGACTCAACACCACCATTAAAAGTTTGTTGCAACTTGTAACGAGGATTTGCGTTCACATACTGCGAGGGACGAGTTCTACCACCTTTCATTAGCCGACCAATGCCTCCACTTCAGCATCGGACAAACCCAATGCTTTCAATTTTGCTTGCGCCGACACTTTTGCAGCAGCCTTAGCATCTGCCTCAGATTGTCGTGCAGACTCAGCCGTAGCAAATGCAGCCGCATCAACCTCACGCTGTGCTACTTCTTCTGCTGTTAACTCTACTTCGGTAGTTTCACCTGTAGCGCAATTGACTATTAATTTTGTTGCCATAATAAGACCTCCTAAGTCTAACTGTTTTTGATTCCGTATAAAGACGCTGATGAATACTGCATAAAGTTTCCATTCTCTGTTGTTAATTGTATTGAGGTAATTGCCGCCGTATTTGACCACAATCCAGCAAAAAGTCCGTAATAAATTGTTGATGAATTGTTTTCCATACAACTATCAGTGCTAACGGATTTGTAAGTACTTCCAGCATAATTAGGGATATAAATACCTTGATTAGAAAAAACATTTGCCGTATAGTTCACTTCTTCAGGAAGAAACCCAATGTTTATGTAGGTTGTTATTGTTTGTTCGCTTATTACGCCAGTGGGGACAGCAAGAAGAGTTTTATTGCTGTAACCCGTGGATGAACCATTAAATTTCATGGCAACGGTAGTCCCACCTGCGGTAGATTGCCTTGCGGAAAGAAATAATTGTAAATCTGTATATGTTAGTGGAATAGAATTAAAGTTAATACTCGCTGTACCACCCGAACCAACAGTTGTAGTCGCAATCAAATTATATGCAGCCATTACGCAGCCTTAATTCCGTACAAAGTAAATATTGAACCAACAGCAATAGTTGCCGTAGCAGACGGCGACAAAAATGAAACAGTAGTAATTGCTGAAGTAGAACGATACAAACCTACAGTTGCTTGAACCGCGGAAGCAGGAAGATTCTCACGACCAATAAAAGTTTTAAATGTCGTAGCATTTGAATAATTCATAATGTTTAACAAGCCAACATTAGAAAGATTTGATGTTGTATCAGCAGTCGTGTACCCCTGTGCCTCGCCAGTTCCTCGTGCAGATGAAGCGGAAGTGCCGTTGCCAGACATATATGTTCGGCTGTATAAAGATGAACTGTCCGAATTGAAACGCACAAACAAATAACCGTTGCTGTCTTGAGCTTTTACAACAGCAACCAAATCTGTGTATGTCTGTGGGATTGAACTGAAATTAACTGCACTAGTCGCAGTTCCAACAGTTGTTGTGCTAATTACTTCATACGCAGAAGCAGCCATGACTATCCCTTAATCCCGTACAAAGCAAAATGTGAATACTGCGAGATATTTCCACCATTAGGAACAATCGTCATAGATGTAATTGCAGAATTACTCCTCCAAACACCACTGGTTAGCTCAACATAGCCTGAACCATTTGCATCATAACCAGTCAAAGTTCTCATAGTTTTAAACTTGTCTGTGATTTGGTAATCCATAATATCTGTTACAGAAATACCAAAAACTCCAGTTGCTGATGCGGGACCAACAAGAGCGCACGGATAGTAAGCAATGTTAGCTTGAGAGGCATAAGCAGCAGCGGTTCCTGAGCCATATAGTTCGTGAAGCGTATAAATAGAACTACTATCGCTATTAAAAGTCATTCTAAGAGAAATATTATCGGCACTATTTCTCGCCATTGATCTAATTTGTAAATGCTTGTATGTTTGAGGAATAGAACTAAAAGTTAAGGTGGACGCACCACCCGCACCAACAACAACCGTTCCAGCAATAGATTCGTACACACCAAAATCAGGGTCAAAACCACTCACCCAAGACTGTGTATAAGTAGAAACCCTAGAACGGGAATCGTAACGCAGAGTCACAAATTACCGCCTATGCGGTAATCGCATTGACATAGCCGGTAAGCAAAATGACGTCAGCAGTAGCAGCAAAAGCCTTTACAACTTTTGCGTTCTGCAAAATAAGACCCGGAACAACAAGAACCAAACCTGACTCAGCAGCAATAGTCAACTCAATGTTGCCATCAGCGGCAGTAGCAGTACCCCACTCCAACGTAAGTTTCACAGCCGAAGTAGAAGTGTTGTTCGCATACAACCAAATCTCGTCAAACACGCCTGCCGTAGTACCAGCAACAGCAGTATGAACAGTTACAGTCGAGCCAGTGCCCGTACCCGTAACCTTGATAGCCAAGCCATCAGTAGAACCAGACAGTTTCGCTTTATTAAATGTTGCCATATGTTATCTCCTAGGAAAAGACTTGAACTTGTAGAACATCCGCGCCGGAAGCAGGTGTTGCCCATTTTACACCAGTTGCCGTAGTTGAATCAACGACGAGTGCTTGGTCTGCTGTTCCAACGCCCAAACGGGTAACAGTTCCGTTTGCCGTAGCAACCAAAAGGTCACCTTTAGCGGTGAGTGTGCTTGTGGAGATAGCGGTTGATGGGAGGGATGAATATGCAAGACTTGTCCATGCAGTCGTGCCATCACCAATTTTGTATTTAGATGTATCAGTCTCGAGAGCTAATTCACCTGCCGAAAGGGTTGGGTTAGCAGCAGTCCAAGCCGATGCTGTATCCCTACGTAATTGTATTTTTACTGCCATTAGCCTGCTACTCCTCCACCGTCCAAAGCGGTAATACCACCATAAACTGTTGCTGCTACACCACCATCTAAATTATATGAATTACCTGGGCCTGCTGTAGATACTCCTACGAGCGTCCACGACACACCATTATACAACCATTGTTTCCCCGCTGCAACAAAAACATCATTTACAGAAGGTGAATTAGGAAAATCTATTGCAGCCATATATTTATATTATCTCACATTTATTTCTGTTTGTCTATATAGTAATAGTAAGCCATGATAATGAATCTTCATCCCAACGATAATCCCCGTCTGGTTTTAGGGTTGAGGAAATCTATAGCAGCCATTAATCCTCAATCTCTTTCCATTCCAAATTATCTTCATCCCAAGTATATAACTTATAGCCACCTGTTGTTACCGTGGCATAGAACGGGAAAGTCGCCCCCAAGACTGGCTGTCCTCAACCCAAACCGCACACATGCACATGTCATCCGTACATGACATATCGTCCTCGGGAGGCGGCAAGGGTGCTTCCCATCTTACCATTTCTTGATTAAAAACCCATGATGGGTAAGGTTTGGGTGGGATAAAAGCGTCCAATAAAACATCGTAACTGTACCCCACAGATGCCATGTTTCCACGGGGATGTGTATTGCTTGTGCCATTGCAGCAGTCCTCGGACTGTTCAAAACATTCAATCCACATACCATCTTGGTCGGTGATAAAGGCATTGTCAGCGACAATGACATTACTAACAATACCGTTATCAATTTTTGCAAAATAAGGCATTAGTATCCTTTGTTAAATTTCATAATGGTGCTAAATATCCAGTAGATGTAAAAGTATGTATATACAGTCCACTATTCGTTGTGCGGGTACCCCCAGTATAAACTTGTGCTCCTACATAACTAACTATCACAACCCCATTTCCCCCTCTGTTTCCAGCACAATACGTTTGACCACACCAACTAATTCCTCCTCCTCCTCCACCACCTCCAAACCCATCTGACCCAATGGTTCCTGGGGTGCTACAGCAAGTAGAGCCAGTGCCCCCTCCGCCAGAACCACCAGCACCTCCTGCTGACGTTTCATAGCCATTACCTCCAGCAGTGCCACCACCTCCACCATAAAAAATAGACGTTCCAGTTACTGTTGAGGCTTGTCCAGCCCCACCAGTTCTTCCCACTGTGGCATTAGTTCCTCCATCACCTTTACCATCGGTTGCAGAACCACCCACAGCACTCATTGTGGTTATCCCAGTTCCAGAAAAACTGCTGGTCCCACCTGTGCCGCCAGCATCCGCATTGCTTCCTGCTCCCGCTCCTCCCCCACCGCCTCCAATGGTTGCCGTGTATGTGAGCAGGGGGGACAGGATAACACTTGCAAACTCTTCTACAGCACCACCGCCCCCACCGTAAGAGTGTCCATTACGCCCACCTTGACCCCCACCAACCACAAGTATTGTGGCAACTACGGATACTCTGGGCCAGTTACTTGAACCCATTTCTCTTTGTACATCGCGAGTAGCCCAGATACCAGAAGCAGCAGAAGTACTTACTGCCTTCTTCCCTCCAGTAATGCCGCCATTGGAGCGCATTAACTAATCTCCTCATAACTACATACTGCTTCAAGGTCAGAGTTAGCAGAAGCGGTAAGACGAAGCGTGTCGCCTTCTTCTAGATAAATAGATTTGCTAATGACATCTAGTGTTGCATCGGCTGGAACGGAAACTGTTTTAGCAATGTGATACGCAGTAGAAGAACGGAAAATATCTACGTTGATGTCAGCGGCACTTGTGCCATCCACATTAGAAACATACAAGGCATTGACTTTGAAAACCTTCCCCGATGCGGCGCTGTTTGTCACGATTGCTGTTGCTGAAGTCGTGACAGCAAGAACTGCTGTCTTACCTGTGATTGTTACTACGTTTACTATATTTGGTGCTGCCATTTTAGCCTCCGAAAACTATTGACATTGCGATTGTTTTACCTGTTGATGCTGGTGTGTACCCGATGTTTGTAACAGCAGCACCAGAAGCGATTTTCCCTGCGGTGACATTGGCATCGAGAATCTTTGCCGTAGTTACAGCATCGGAGGCAATTTTCCCTGCCGTTACGGAAAGGTTGTCAATCTTTGCTGTAGTAACACCCAAATCTGTTAATTGGCTGGTTGTAATTAACCCGCCTGTCATTTCCCAAACAGAACCCGTCCATGTATATGTGCGGGAACCTACGGTGTAGGTGTCGTTGGTAGCAGGGGAAGCAGGGAACGTAAATGCCATTAGATACCTCCAAGTAGGAGTTGTGCTTCTTCAGCGGTGATTCCTAGACGGTCTAAGACGATTTGACGGGCAACGGCTTTGGCGGCTTGCGCTTCGGCTAGTGCATTGACTTCATCTTGCATAATTTCATATGCGGCAATCTCTTCTGCGTTCATGTCACGGTCTGTCACGGTGTCTCCGTCAATTATTCGTATTTGTGGTGTTGTCATGTCATGCCCTAACTAAGTGTATATCCGTAAATATTTACGGTTCCTGTACAAGTGCCGCCACTAGAGGTAATTGTAAACGCCGTGTAACTGGTGGAGTCATCAACAAATCCTGCGCCTATAGCGTTATCTGCGCCACCAGCAGTATTGGAATCTGTGCCTGATACTTGGAAAAATGTACGTAGCGTAAGAAATGGGTTTTGTACATTCACGACTGTGCCACCACCAGTTGTTCGCGCCCTAATACCCCTGTTGATGCTTGAACCATTATTTAGCCCGTAACCAGATACCGTACCATTGTTAGCAACGCCAACAAACCCACCGTAGTAGCCAGTCGTTGTACTGCCAAACGTAAGAAGTAGTGAGACAGTTGCCACAGAACCAACAAGATTAGAAAAAACAATTTGATATGCGTCATAAGTAGCGCTAAACACGTTGCTAAAAGTCGTAGCACTACCAGACATTGTGCCACCGCCAACACGCACCAAACCACCGTTCTGAACAACCCAAGCCGACCCATTCCATGCCAAAGTCTGTGACACTGTTGTATCATAAATAAGTTGACCAACAAACGGCGAAGAAGGACGAGTAGCAGTAGTAACTACACCTGGCTTAACAACCGAAGAAGCACCTAAAACAGAACTAAAAGCCATTACTCTGGGACCACTTCAACAACAGGAGGAGGAGTAAAATCTGATGTTACTTCATCATAAATAAACCCGACACCTGCATATGTTTTACCTTCGGTATCAAAAAATGTTTCAACCCAACGACCCGTATATCTGTCGGGGTTTGATTCTAAAAAATCACGCATAACAACAGCTACATGTGTAACCACATTGTTATCGTCTAGTTGTGCAAAATATTGTGCGCTCATATATCTCCTATTCTATCACTTATGCTGTTCTATATCTAATGTAAACGATTCCTGAACCGCCAGCGCCGCCAGTTCCGCTTAATGTTCCTCCGCCACCCGATGCAGTATTTGCTGATGCTGTTCCACCTGCTCCTGATAAAACACCGTTTCCACCAACCGATGAACCACCAGTTGAACCAGTATCACGACCACCGCCTCCACCACCACCCTTGAAAAGTGCGCTACCTGAAATAAATGCGCTGACATCAAAACCAGCCCCACCATTTGAAGTTGTTGATTGTGGTGCACCAACTGCCGCAACCCCGCCTCCACCACCTGTATTTCCTGCGTTAACCGAGCCGCCTGCTCCACCCGCAAATCCCATTCCAGTAAATGCTGTTCCAGCCGTGCGTAATACAGCATTTGCGTTTCCGCCCCCACCGCCACCACAACCAGCAACATATCCGACAATATCAAAGTTACCTGTCGTATCAATTCCTACACCCGCACCGCCTCCAGCAACAGCGAAACCACTAATAGAACTAGCAAGTCCAGTAGATTGCGTTGCACCGCCAGCACCAACAGTTACGGCATAAGTTGCTGCTGACAGGTAAATTGTTTGTTGCAATTTACCCCCTGCACCACCGCCACCAGATGAACGGTTTGAGCCGTTGCCGTTACTGGCACCTCCACCTCCACCAAACAAAAGCACATCAAAAATCCCTGGAGTCGTAACAACAAGACTCCCATCACTTGTAAAAGTCAACAAGTTATATGTAACACCACTTACCGTAATTGAAGTAGGAGAACTTGCTCCTGTAGCAACACCATAACCCGCTGTTGTAGCAAGAGCATCACCTTCAATACGGCGGCGAATATAAACAATTCCAG
>Ga0209107_10001942_pt1 | contig 11522 bp, 18 predicted proteins | sample LakErihyJuly2011_2_FD_187460 | JGI IMG/M metagenome (GOLD analysis project Ga0209107, IMG submission 187460) | Freshwater microbial communities from dead zone in Lake Erie, Canada - CCB hypolimnion July 2011 (SPAdes) (version 2) | ecosystem: Environmental > Aquatic > Freshwater > Lentic >... | reverse complement strand
CACCAGGGGCTTTGCAGCACCGGCCCCGCAAAGCCCCTGGTGCTCCCAGCCGAGGAAATGCTCGCGGCCGCCCCGCAACTCCAGCCGCACATTCTGACGGTGGCGAGTGAAGAGTTCTATCAATGGCAGCAAATCCTCGGCGCTTATAAACAACAAGTTAAGAACAATTTGCGCCACCATTACGACGGAACGCAATAGCTTGCGGGTTTGTTAGACGGCCCACCATGGCTTGTATACGCTCCGTCTGGCTCTTGTATTGGTATCTGTAGTTGGGCTGCGTTACTTGACGCTCGGCGGTGATGGTGCTCGCATAGATGTATTGTGTCAGATTGCGATTATTGTCGGCAACCTCGGAGGCATTCACTGCGGGCTGAGGAGGTATACAGCACGTTTGGCAAATTGCGGTATTCCAAGCCATTCTTTCTTTTTTAGTGTATAGATAAAATTGACAGAACTATAGAGCAAGCGAGCAGTCAAATAAAATGCCCTATATCATCTGCTACAATGACCGCATGCGGAGCATTCCGCTCGCCGTCATTGACGAGGAATCCCAAATCATCCGTAGGCTCGCAGAGCTTATTAAGGCGCCGCCCATTAAGGAACTCGAGCCCTTCAAGGATACTATATTTCATGTATGGTCTACAAATATGAACTCGGGGCTCGTGCGTAGGCCCAAATATGAGCCCTATAAGAATGTGGCAGTTCTAGTCTTAAATGACATGAACTGTCAGTCAATGTTTGTGACACAAATACCTTGACCTAATCCTTCTGGACGATTGTGCTATAGCCCAAGTAGGTTGTGAATAAGATCGCGCCTTGTCTGTATAAGGTAAAGTCTTCGCTGTTGGCAAATTTCCAGTAGCCAGGTCCAGTAATCGCCCCACCGTTGCTTCCACGTGTCGTGCTCACGTTGCTATTGTAGAGTTCCACGCGCCGAAACATTTCCCAACTCGCCGCATAGTCTTGAAGTTGGCCGTAGTACATGCTTTGGATGCCCTGAACTTGATTGAAGCATGTACACAGGGGACCAGTGCCACCGCCACAGGTACTCATTCTGTCCTGGGCCGTCAAAATAACTCACATATAAACACTTTGTAACTCTGTATATTAGAATGTCCACCCCTCTTGATTTTTGTCTCGAAGAAGAGACGGTCTACGAGACCTTTAATCGCGCTGCCGCGGCCATTTACAAGTTTTTTGACATGGTGCGTGTGGAACTCGGTGACGGCCAGCAAGCAACCGTCTCCTTCGGCAAGTCCTATGAGGACGACGAGGTTCCCACCGCAGTGGCAAAACAGGTGAGAGCCTTTGTAAAGGAGCAGAAGCGCGCCATTCGCGAGAATCCTCTTGGCTATGACGCCGCCGAGGGCCGCCGCAAACTCTTTTGGCTCATCACGATGTTTGAGGAGCACGGTATTTTCAGTCCGTCTCATCAGTCTAAGATTATGATTTACGCACAATTCGTATTTCATGAATCTAAAGAAGAGGACTAGAAAAATTGACGCGCCGCCGCCCCCCAATACAAGAGTACACACAACAACAGACAAAATGCTGCCCCCCAAGATCTTCGCCATTTATCGCCGTGAGACGGAGACTTTCCAGTTCCTCACCTACGAGACGGATGAGGACAATACTGTTCTGCGACTGAGGAACTGGTCTCAGCCGCGCTATCCTCATGGAGTACAGATTGCGCCCCAGGAGGATACGGAAGCTATGAGGTGGTTTATCGGCACTGACTGGTATGTGGAGCCGACGCCTTTCGCGGGCCACCAGCACCGCATCCACCAGGTGACTATCCATGACAAGACCTACTATTGGTGGTCGCTCCATCACACTCTGGCATGGGCTTCTTATCTGGTCTACCACAGTCGCACCGATATGGAGCATGGTCAGTCGGCATGGCGCAACGCGCCCCAGATTCCAGTGATTGAATTCAGTTCTCGGCTCATCTATCCTCGTCTGGATGTTCTGGGATTCTACCCGCGCTGGTCTAGTGTGAAGCCTTACAATCTCGAGTCTGAGATGGACCGAGCCAACACGACCTTTATGACGCACAAGATCAATGGCACGATTCTGGAGCATATCCATGACCATGTCGATCCCAAGCATCTGAAGATTCGCACACCGGTACCCAAAGAGGAGGCGCCGACTTGGCGAAACGATGCCGATGACGAGTTCACGCCTCTTGCCCCCAAGGCCGAGTATGTAAAGTTCGCCCCCTATCATGAAGAGTCCGCAACAACGTGTGGTCCTATGATTCTTCTCACGATGCTACTTGGTAGTATCGTGGGAACTTGGACTCTGATTGGGCTTCAGGTGGCTGGGTATTGAGATAATTAAAGCCACCGCATTGTTTCAGGATTGAATTCATCTAAATCCCAATCAATTGTAATCTTCTTATTTTTGTATGTATATGTCCATACCTTTTGAAGACCCTCATGTAAAATATAAAAGCGGCAGCCAAGTCCCTTGCTATCTGTTGCCAGCCTAGAATACTTCATTTGTTTTATATCAATGATTTTTATTATTTCCCAAGATAATTCTTCTGGATAAGGATATGTGAGTATATGCCCCATATCATTATAGACACGTACATGTATGTTTGAATCCATCTCTAAATAGCAGGTAATAGATAGTTTAGACGCCCGCCATACGTGACCAGCATCGGCCTTTATATTTCTCCAAAGCCACAAAGAGACTGCGCAACCAGTCCACGACATTTACGGGCTCTTTTGGATCATCAAGTTCTGTCAAATGAAATGCCTTGTAGACTGCTCGCTGCTGCTCTACGCTGACGTTCCAGCCACGGCCCAGCATCAGCGCTTGACCCGCCGCGGAAATCCAGTCGGCACATCCTTGTGGCTTTTCTATGTCTTTGATGCGCAGCGCAGCGTCCATGACGAGCACGAGTCCTCGCAGGACTTCTTCAAGACTCTCATACGGCATTTGGTCAAAGAAGCGCAATTCAAGGCCGTGCGCCCCGTGCTTGTTAAAATTCAGATCCAGTCCGATATTTTCCAGTTTGTAATAGTCGCAGTGTTCGTGGAGCCAGTCGTACCATGGCAACGGCCCCGCAGCCGACCGCGCAATCTGTAGGATTTTTCCAGGTGCCATTTTTTCAGTATCGTAGATGCCGAGGCCAATGTAGCGGCTCACGGCGACGCGCTGGGAGCCTGCTGGAAATCTGTCTGAAACTGCTGCGAGAGGGTCCCCAGAGCCATAGACTGCGATGAGGGCGGGTTCCAGCCATTGAATAAGGCGAGCAAGTCGCTGGTGTTGTCTTTTAAATTTATTGAACCAAAGGGGATGTAAACCTCCCCAGCCGAGTCGCGTGGGGAGCGTCAAGTTTATATGAAGGGTTCCATTGTTAAACATGGCGACATTTTTCAGATTTGTCAAGTGGACAGCGAAGGGCTCGTTGCGAGGCGCCGCGAGTTTTAGGGACCCATAGGCGGCTATGATACCTTGTTTGGGCAGCTTCGCAAACTCTGCTTCAAGGGCCCCCGTAGAGGATCGTAATTCAGACATGACTCCACGAACGGTCGCCTTGTAGAAATTCAGTGTCATGATTTCCAGTGTGTCACCGTCCCATACAAAGTTGCGGTCATAGTGGTCCCGCAGCCACGGGGACTTTTCGCAAATCCAGTCCCAGAAAGGTTTTCCAGAATACTGGGGGTTTACTTTGGGAATCTTTTCATAGGTTGTGCGGTGGGAATTATAGACATCGCAGTGCGTGAAGGAGTGGCTATTAACAAGGATAGGCACTGTTAACTTGCCTCCAGAACGCTCTAGCATGGCCGCCAAGGCTAAGCGAAAGGGCTCGGGTTTATAGATTTTCAGATAGTCCACACTGTAGCGTTCCGGTTTCATGGCGCCTTCAAATCCAGTAATGTCTTTGGTCTGTGCCGTTTTTAGATACGTTTCGTGCTCAATTCCAATGCCCCAGTAATAGTCAAATGACTGATAGGCGTTCTTATATTTTTGATGCTTGGGCAACTGAAACGGGTCCATTGCCACTGCCTAAATGAACCGTATAAAAATCTATAGGTAAAGAAAGCATGGAAAAACCGGTCGAGTTTCCCATCAAGCGCGGCGATCTCCAGTCCATCATGCCCACGAATCCCGATGAGATTCGTAAGATTGCCATTGTAACACTCGCAAAGTCTATTGCGAATGCCGCAGTCGCAGCCGCCCGAGAGGGGCGCAGTTCGTTCATGTATTCAGACCAGGACCGTCTGAAGGAATATGGTAAAGAACTTGTAGAATATCTCAAGTATCTTCTTACGGATACATATGTCGCCATTATCACACAACCCGTCAACCGGTTCTTCTTGATTATTGACTGGTCTAAATGCGACCCTTGCTATGGCAGTGATTGTTAATAGGGCAGGAGCCAATCACCGAAGCGCTTCATATCGGCCTTCTTGGACTCCCCGACTCTGTAATTGTAATGTAGGCAAATTGCCTTTTCAGCTAGTTCAGGGCTCGTTTTTGTTTTCGTGACGCGCGCGCCGTTTGGATAAATTTCGCGGGGCAGAGGCGCGCAAGAGATGCCGAGTTTCTTCAGTTTCCAGTTGACCCAAACCTGATCCTCTGGTTTTTCGGCCCATTTGGCCTCGTCGTCCACAACAAAGATGCCACCATCAAACCCATGTCGCCACGCCACAAGACCCGTACAGAGATTGGAGCAGCCACCACCTAAACAATCTTCTTTTTCATCGCATTGAAAAAGCAGAGGCGTTTCTTCGAGTCGCACCTTAATATCTGCGCAAATGTCTTTATAGACGCAAATATCACCGTCAATATACAGACAGCGCTGAACCGCTTCGTCACGGGCAAAATGGTTCAAGAGTCGCAACTTGAGGCGATTCAGGACGGAAAATGTGCGCGAGCCAAAGGGGCAAATCTCTGGGCCAAAATCCTTGATCGCTTCATCAATAAGCACACACGGAACTCCCTCGCGGGTCAAAAAGGAATACGATGGCTTGTCGGCGCACACGACGCAAATCGGCTGCCCTTTGACGGAGCGTCGCCAGTGCTCCACAAAGTTCCAGGTCAAGTACTTGTAACCGTTGCTTGTGAGTGTCCACGTAAGAAGGCCGTCTTTAATATATTGTTCGTATCGCATTCTTAGGAGGCTTCCTAAAGAATCTTTATATAGTGGAAATAGAATGAGCGATGATTCCTTTACATTGATAGGGCCGCTTGTAGGCTTTGCCATAACAACTGTATCGTGTATTGGGTGCGTATTTGGTATACGGGCGTGTAGGCGCCGCCGCGAGTTTGAGGCGCAAATGGCGGCAAATCAAGTGATACCTCCTCAACCACCAATACAAGTTGCGACGTATCCTGCGCCTCAGCAGCCGTATGTGTTAGCCTATCAACAGCCTCTGGCTCCTGTTGGCTACTATCCATATCAACAGCAACCCGCGGGCTATTATCCGCAACCATCGGCGCCAATGGGCCCCGTCCAAGTTTGAGAAAAAGAAGACACAAGAAAAGTTGGCGTCCCGCGTCGCCGCAATCAAGAGTATCCACGCAAGAATGTGTAAGTTCTGCGACCCGATTTTGGGCCCTGGGGGCTTTGCGCACACGGAGGCCGAGTGCCCCTTGAAGCAGGGGTGCTATTGCCCCGTGTGCGGCCCTGGGACCCACTTTCCTATTCACTGCCCGCATCGGCCAAAGCGCGCAAGTCGCTTCGCCCCTGCTATCACATCTGTAACACCAGCCCCTATTACCACCAAGACGATTGTAATGGAGGATTCTAATTCTGGCTATGTGGAGTATCTCAAGCAGCATGGGCTGGAGATTTATCGCAAGCAGTCAGACAACAAGGACGCTGTTGCGGAGCATCTGCTGTCCCGAAAGGTGCCTTTGACGCTTGTGACGAACAAGGTGCCCAAGGCGCCATCCAAGCCTGCCGCGGAGACTGCGTGTAACTCGCTTCATGGCGCAAATGACATGTGTGTAGCCGCCCCTAAGCAAAAGAAGAAGAGTAAGGTAGAGGCATGAGCCAAAGACGTAAAAACAGACGCAACACGCATCGCAAGAGGCGCCAGAGCAGACGTGGCTCTGCCCGCAAGCATCGTTTTTTTACTCGCAGAGCGCGTAAACAACGCGGTGGCAACTGGGCCGCTACGAATGGCAAGACGCCCCTGTATGCGATTGGCGAGACAATTCCTACGGACGGCGAGGATGTGGGTGCCGCGCGCATGGCAACCTATGAGGCCCATTTAGAAGATAAAGCGGCCGATGAAGTAGGTGTTTCACCTTAATACTCCGCCCTTATAGAATGGCGTATAGTATCACAAACGAAACAGCGCCCTCAGAAACATACGACGAATTCTTTAGAATATACTTTCAAGAGTATTCTCTAAAGAAACTTGGCAAGGACGCGTTCTGGCAGTCGTGGAGATTTGTTGCTCGCGATGAAGAAACTATCGTAGGAATTATTCAAGGGGATATCATGTGGGGCGTGATTCATATAGAATTACTCATGGTGAAACCCGAATATAGAAAGTTGGGTGTGGGTGGCTTGTTAGTTTCAAAAGTCGCTGACTTGGCAAAAGAGCGCGTCTGTACTATGATGACCGTGGAGACCTTTGACTTTCAAGCACCAGAGTATTGGCAAGCAAAAGGGTTTAACATAGATTTGAAGCGCGCTGGATATCAGGGAAATACAATGTATTATTTGAGCAAGTTGCTTTGATGTGCCAACAAAAAATTGACAGCCGCCCGCCCCGCTGTCTTAAAGTACGAACACTATATATATACTAGAACAGAATGCCGAACTTTACTGGTGGTAAGAAGTACAAGTCCTCCAAGCATGGAGAGAATACCCCTGATTTCCACGAGATTGGTGAAGGCCAGATTGTGGGTCGCGTCATCAAGAATCTCGGCAACCGCAACATGATGATCTATTGTAACGACAACAAGGAGCGCATGGGCCATATTCGTGGGGGGCTGCGCAAGAAGGAGGCGCGCATTGAAGTTGGCGATATTGTGCTCATGAGTATGCGCGGTGATGGCATGCGCGTGATGGGCGATGATGCCGATGCGAATAGCCGCTGCGATATTCTGGCCAAGTATGAGCGCGAGGTTCATAGGATTCTCAGGAAGACTGCGGACATCAATCTGAAACTCTTCACGGAACTGGAGCGGATGGATGAGCGAGGCCGCGCTACTGCGTGTAAGGACGGCGAGGAGGACATTGGCTTCACATTTGAGGCGTCAGATTCTGACGAGGAGCAGGAGGAGGAAGATAAGGGAAAGACTCGAGAGGAAATTCTGGCCTCACGTGCTGCGCGCGACGAGGCTCGCGCGAGGAAGCGTAACGCGGAGCGCGCGGCAAAGGAGTCTGGTGAAGGCGCCAAGGAGCGCGGTGATGATATTGACATTGATGCTATTTAATTCTCCCCTATAAGTAATGAATACCGAGGGCTGGGCCCCGCCCTCAAATACAAATCTTTTTTTTGAACCCGATTCATGTATGGGTGGGCTGCGGTCCTTTCAGCAATATAGCGGCCAATGCTGGAGCGACGCATCAAGTATTTTTATGCTCTATAGTTTTACATTATCCTCAATGTTTCAAAGCGCCTTCCAGACCCTCAGTAAAACAGACCTTGAGACCAGATTTGTAGAATGGTGTCATACCGCAGGGAAACAGTTTCTATATGAATTGCTTGTAAAAGAGGACCCATCTAAAAGGGCAGAATTAAAACCGCTCATAGATTCGTATTATATTTCTCTAGTAAATGCGCTTTCACAATATCTAGTATGTTTACAGCGAAGATATTTGAACTCTATAACAGCACCTTCTAGGGAAGAAACAATATCTGTGATTAAAAAGCGCACGTGTAGTCCAAAAGTGTACTCTTTTTGTAAAGAAGAAAGTGGTCGTTATGTTACATTATATATGAACCCTATTGCGTTGGACAAAAGGGGCGAACTACAATTATATACTACGCTGGCGCCGTATAATTTAGCCGCCACAAAAGCCAAGCGCATCAACATTTTAAAGAGGCCAAATTTAAAAAATACAAATGTAGTTTCATTTTTACCTGAAGGGTCGCAAGGCGGGGTGCCCGCAGTATTTTCAAAGTGTATACCCTTATATTGTAAGTTTTTTGAATATAGTTTTGATGCGCCTAGTCTACTATTTGCCACAAGTGTTCTAAATAATTCGGAAAAATTAGAAAAGAGTATCGACCCCTTTGCGTCAAGACCTATTTTATTTGCGGATACACTTTCAAACCTAACAAAAGACCGCGACGCTGGTATTTATATAAATCAGTTTATGAGTATTCAAAAGTTACTAGAATTAAACTACAAAGTAAGTTTAGTTCTAACTACAAAGCGCTATGATGAAGCAAAGGGGCATGCCATAACGCTTCTCGAGTGTGATAATGCGCAGACTATTTTATATGATAACGAAATGGGCACAATGCTTGAACTTCCATGGCCGCAACTCTTTAAAAAGGTTCCTAACACAGATCAGACACCTGCTATACTCTATAGTACCGGTTTAGAAACAATAGGCGATTCTGCGTCACTTTTTGAAATATTAAATACAAGGTTGGGCGCATTAATACCAGTTTCCTTGTTTCCTTTTTATATAGGGCTACTTTTACAACTCCCCCTATTTATTTGTATTTATACCGAAATACAAATAATAAAAATAATTAAAAAGGATGGCACAATACGCGCCTTTCGTTTTCCAGACTTACAATTTGAGTTTCATATGTATCAAATATGTAATTCTATAGGGGGGGGTTGTCAGAAAGTGGAGGCATTTGATATGTGTTTATTTGAGAAGCGACGAGAGGGGGGGTTTAGGAAGGCACTGCGACGCGGGTCTCGGCTGACAAGGCGGCGAGGTCTGCGTCGACGCTTGACGCGGCGACAACGGGGACTGAAGTAGGCACCGCAGGAAGCGCGAATGCTGGCTGCGGCGCGGGAGCACCACCAGCCATGATGGCCGCGAGTTCCTGCTCGGCCGCCTCGTTAATGTCCTCCTGGCCAGGAAGCGGCTGTGTGAGAAGATCCGTAACCTCTCTGACATTTTGAATCTGATCATTCATCTCCGAGAGAATGTCATCTGCCTTGTCAGCATTGAGCGCTGCCTCATTCTGCTTCATGATAAAGTTTGTGCTCTCCACCGCATGGAAGGTGCTGCGCTGAAGTTCAGCGGTCTCAAGCGCCATGCGCTGCTGGAGCAGAATATTGAGCATGCCCTGGGAGGACTTGATCTGATCCTCAATTAGACCCTTTTGCTTCAGGAGATAGAGCGCGCGAGACTTGTTGCCGCTTGTCGCCTTCTCTGTTGCCTCGCGCGTTAGTTGGTCCCGCTGAAGCTCGAGGTGCGCAATCTTCTTCTCAAGAAGTTGCTCTTGCTTCTGTACGGTTGTGTGCGCCGAAGTCGTCAGATTCTGCGAGGCCCTACGGGGCGGAGACGGAGGGCGAGGCTGGGCGACTGGCGCTGGCTCGCCAAAGAGATTCTTAAAGATTCCGCGAAACATTTCTTACTTCTCTATTTGTATATGTGTGTACTTTATATAACCTGGTCCCGCCCGCCCAATTTTATCTAGATCAAGTCATCCTATAAATTCAAAGTGGGCGGCGGTGCCGCTCCAGCCGCACCGTTCATATAGGGGGTCTTACGAACCATTTCCTCTTTTTTATAAAGGAGGCTCCTAAAGATTGTACCGAGTTGAGCCGTGAGCAGCTGTCGCTCTTGGCGCGTCATGATGGCCCTGTATATGAGTGTTTCAACACATGCCATGTGTTTTTGGACTTTGTTGATTTCTATATCAAGTTGCTCGCGCGTGTGGATAGATTGTAGATATTCACTCAGCTCTTCTGTGAGATAGGAGTCATCTTCAAGGCAGGGAATTAGCGGCGAGGGGGGGTTCCACGGCGACGACCCAGTCGTTTGGTTTGGAGAAGATTTGGAGGAGAGCGTCTCGTTGCTCTGTATCGAGATTGTAATGTGATCCGATTTGGCGGAGGACGGTCTCGCTCCACCGGAACCAGATCGCGCCGAGGAAACGAAGGGTCTCATCGCGCGACGCAACGTCCATGGCATTGTCTGTTTTAGCCAGATAAAATTGGTCAATTTTACGGACCTAAACTATTCGTACAGAAAATAAGCAGATAGAATGGCCGAGAATACCCAGGAGCAGCCCGTAGCCGATGCGCAGAATCTGGCGACCATCGTGACGGAATGGCGCAAGATCCACGAGGACATTGCGAAGGACAAGGACCGTATCAAGGAAAACAAGAAGCGTGCTGGAATTCTGGAGTCCATCATCATGAATATCATGAAGCAGAAGAACCTGGGCGCCCTGGACCTGAAGAGCAGTGGCGGACGTATTCTGTATGAGAAGAAGGAGCGCAAGGGCGGGCTGGGCGCGAAGACTCTACAGAAACTGCTGACGGAGCATATGAAGGATGAGACCAAGGCCGCGGATGCTATCAAGTACCTGAATGAGCATCGCGACGCGAGAACTCTGGAGCGTCTGGCCTATGAACGCACGTAACGTGCCGATTCGCCAAGACGCTTGAGCGTCTGGCCTATGAGAGAACCTAATCCCGCGGCAAATTATAAACTACAATAATCAAAAACAAAAACAGCAGACTATGCACGACGAAGCAAGGAAGTTTTTAGAGTTCGTTGCTTCTCAAACCAAGCGCCATTTTACGCAAGGCAAGGTTGTCTTGGACGTAGGTTCCGGTGATGTCAACGGCACCAATGAATATCTTTTTGACCCATCGTGTGTGTATCATGGCAATGACGTCATGCCAGGGCGTAATGTCACACTAATGTATAAGACAGCCGAGTTGCCGTTTTATGAGCCCACGTTTGACACAATTGTGAGTTCAGAATGCTTCCAGCACGATTTGGAATACAAGGAGAGTTTACAGAAGATTGTTCAGATTCTACGCCCTGGCGGCTTATTTGCCTTCACGTGTGCCTCTGGGGGGCGGCCAGAGCACGGCACGCGTCGTCACAATCCAGAAATGTCTTTTACAACAAAGATTGGTGTCAAATGGGCGTCTTATTACAAGACACTGTCCTTTGAGGACCTCAGTCAAGCAATTGATTTGAACTCGGTATTTTCACAGTATGCGGCGTATTATGATCCCAATAGCAAGGATCTGTATTTTATGGGTCTGAAAAAGGACCTGAAGCGACCTGGAAATCTGCTGGCGCTAGACCGCTACAGGGGGGCTGAAATTCTGGTTGCTCTGGAAATTCCAGCGAGATCTGGATTTTTTGATATTGCCGTGCCTCCTGTGGCAGAACCAGTTCCTGAACCAGTATTTATACCGCATCTTCATTCACTCGTAGAAGAGGCCCCCTCCCCTCCTGCTGAATTGCCAGAACCGATTCATGCTGTTGAGCCACCTATTGAAGTCCTTGTAGAAGTCCCAGTAGAAGTCCCTGAAGTCCCAGTGGAAGTCCCAGTGGAAGTCCCAGTGGAAGTCCCAGTGGAAGTCCCAGTGGAAGTCCCAGTGGAAGT
>Ga0209107_10001941_pt1 | contig 11523 bp, 12 predicted proteins | sample LakErihyJuly2011_2_FD_187460 | JGI IMG/M metagenome (GOLD analysis project Ga0209107, IMG submission 187460) | Freshwater microbial communities from dead zone in Lake Erie, Canada - CCB hypolimnion July 2011 (SPAdes) (version 2) | ecosystem: Environmental > Aquatic > Freshwater > Lentic >... | reverse complement strand
TTTGGACATATTGGGTGGTGGAAAAAAGAAGGTTGCTGATATGACTGAAGCAGAGCGAGAGGCACAGAATGCTTACTCAAGAGAATACAAGAGGTTGAAGCGAGATTTAGCAAAGACGACTTTAATACCAAAGCAAAACAAGACGGCAGTATTGAACGAACTGATGGCGAAGTATCCAGCATACGCAGAGCATTTAGCAAAGAAGAGAAACAAAGCTCCTTGTGGTGAGGGCTGTTTTAGTGAAGCAGAGGTTCAAGAGTTATTGAAGGAAATGGCTGAATGGGTGAAGACTGAAGTCATTGAACCATCAAAGGCAGAAGTCCTCAAGGAAGCGAAAGCGGAATTGAAGGCATTGAAGGAAAAGAATAAAAAGAAGCGAGTGTATGCGAGTGAAGTTCCAGTAAAGACAAAGAAACAAGTGGAGCGATATAACAAGTTGTATGCGGAAGAAAGAGCGGAACATCAAGCGTCCTTAAAAGAGAATTACCCTACGGCAAGTGGGCGAGGATTGAAGAAGGGTTCGGCAGAAGCAAAGTCTTGGGGTGAGAAGATGAGAGCGATGCGAGGCAAGGGTAAGTCCCCAAAGGTAATAGAGAAGAAGACTTGTTGTAAAATGTGCTCCGGAAGTGGTTGCTATTGTTGCCGTTAAACAGAATTTAAGGAAGTTGCTTAAGAATGTGCTTAATCTTTGTTAATTTAAACAGAAATTAAGTTATATAATGCTACTGCTACTAAATAAAATTAATTTTATTAATGAATTGCTATATAAAATGCTTAATAATCAGTTAAATAATCAATTATTAAGTTAAACGCTTAATTATCGCCACTTGGAAGGAAACCAGTGTCGGCAAGTCCCTTCGCAATAACTTTAACTTCCGTTGTATCACTATTACCCCTATCACAAATGGCGACATCACTATCAACCTTTTGAACCCAAGTAGGGTTCGCAGTGCTAAACGCCTTTGCCCTTGTTTGAACTATACCATCAATACCGCCTTCAAATAAAAAATTGGTCTTAACACTATAGCCCATTATAATATGGTCTATTGCTAAACTTTCCACTTCATATCTCGTCATCGTTTCAGTAGTGTATAACCTATTCGCAGCGTCCATTGCCTTACTCACTTTAAACTTATTATCCTCGCCAGTTGCCCACACCTTCGTATCCATCTTCATTGACGGATTAGCAAGATGGAGAATTAAGTTGTCCTTAAACATAAACGGATTTATCATTCTGTATATAAAAGGGCAATATTTAAATCGCCTAAATTAAACGGAATAAATACATACAATAATTTTATTGTTTTGGAAAACAATCTAAAGACTTGGGCGTATGTAGTGTATAAGACAGAATGAACGAACACATTAAAATCGCCTATTTTTATAATACCAAAGCACAACTGACGCAACTGATGGCGCACTTTGTTTGGCTACAAGAAGACAATCATTACTCAAAGGGATTTTCTACTAAAATCACTAAAGTTAGGAAACCTTATTTAGACGCAACAAGATTTAAACATATTACCAAAGGCAACTGGTGTGTTGTATTGGAAAAGGAAAAGGAGGACAATTGTGATGAGGAGTTTTATTATAAACCGCCTTGCTCATTGATTATTGAAAATCACAATAATAAATACTTGTGGGGTATGAAAGCAGACAATGGCGTTTTAAGAAGACTTGAACCTTCCTACAAATGGTTAAATTGTGCTGATGTTATTGCTGTGCCTTCTTTAATAATGTGGGAAGTTGAAGAAGAAGCAGTTGTTCCTAACACTATTATTGTCGGCAACGCTAAATGTATTAAGGGAGCTATTCATTCTTTATTGAAAGCGCTTACTGAAGAAGCGAAAGATATAGCAGAACAACGCTCTCTTGCTTTCACTTGGTTCATTGTTGTCCTAAAGCATTACTTCAAGACTGATATTGAATGGAAATGTGATTTACACTGCCCACCGCCAAGCGACGCAAACTTTGTTGTTGGAGAAAATGTAATGACTACCGATGGAGGTTGCTTTCATTTAGACCAACTGCCTTAAATATTTGTGAGGAATATTAACTACCTTCTCCCATCTGTTTCGTCGCCTATCAAAATTATCGCTTATATGAAAAGTATCAAATAACTGCTTCTCATATTCTACACACCATACACCATCAACACAATTGAAGACCATATACAATTTCTTACCCTCCGCTTGGTGGTTCATTTTGTGCGCTGATATAAACATTGTTAAATACTTATTGTGAGTAATGTCCGGTCTTGTCTTGACTTCCCAGCGGTTGTCTTCCTCATCATCAAAATCCCAGCCGCAGAACTCATTTTTCAATCGCTCCTTTGTATTCATTATATCCTTGCTTTCCGGAAAATTCCTTTGTAAAAACGGCAATACATAGTTCTCGCCTTTCATACCAATCGCAATAGCGTATGGAATAGAGTTGGTGGTTGTTGGTTGGTAAAGTGTCTTAATCATTTTATATTAAACAAAGTTAATATTCTCCTAAATTAAACGAATAAACGGAGGCAAGTTGTATTTCCCTCGCAACCGCTGTTTCAACGCAATCTGCTTCTTGAGGTTTGAAGGTTCTATTTCTTGGAGCGTAAGTGGTGTCGCTTTATTAATTCTTTTTGTAGGGCGATACACTGGATAGTCTTTGTCGCCAACATCAGTCCATTCCTCCTTAAACCATCGCTTCAATGCTTTTGGTTTGTCGTCATCTTTATATCCGCCTCCCATCTCCTTATAGGTCTTCACTATGAAACCACTCTTGTAGGCTGATGGCTTTGAATACTTCTCATCTGCTATTGCTTTCGCCTTTTCGTAAAGTTTAGGGTTTATTGGTTGCGGCATTTATTCTATGATGAGAAATTAAAGAAAACCCAAAAACCCAAAATTCACATTTGTTTCCAAGACTTTCGCCAATAGGAGAAAATCATCTACCAACTACCAAAACTGCCCTTCGGTAATAGGGTTAAAGTTCCTTGAGGAGGAAGTCCCAAAAGTCGCCTTTTTTAGGTTTGACCATACAATAGAATTATTGTCCCTCACTATTACCTTTGTAAGAAGACTTGTAGTTCTATTACCCTTTGGGCAATTCCGGTAGTTGGTAGATGGATTTTCCCTATAAGCAAAAGTCTTGAAACTTTATACGAATTTTGGGTTTTTGGGTTTTGGGTTTATTTAGCAGTTTTTTAATATGGCGGTATATTATATGTTTGATTTAAAGGGTTATATTAAAAGTAAGCGAGATAGTTTGTCGGCAAGTTCATTAACAACTTACGGCAGTATTTTAAAATCACTTTACAAGAAATGCTTTGGAGATGGCGACATTGACCCAAAGAAGTTTGATGATGATGAAGCGATACTTGCCTCACTCAAAGACATTCCTCCCAATAGACGCAAGACCATTTTGAGTGCTTTAGTAATAGCGACCAACAATTCTAAATACAGAGATTTGATGTTGAGCGATGTAAGAGAATACAACCAAGAGATTAAGAAGCAAGAGAAGTCGCCAGCTCAAGAAGAGAACTGGGCAACTGAAGAAGACATTTTGAAACTTTGGAATGAGAGCAAAAAAGAAGCAACTGCTTTGTATAAGAAAGAAAATCTTACAATGAACGACCTACAGCAAATACAATCTTTTATCATTCTGTCGCTATTGGGCGGTATGTTTATTCCGCCAAGAAGAGCAAAGGATATGACGGATTTCAAAATCAAATCCATAGACAAAAATACCGACAACTTTATTGAGAAGGCTACACTGGTATTCAACTCTTACAAGACTTCTAAAACATATGGTCGCCAAGAAGTTGCCGTCCCTAAACCTTTGATGGCGATTTTGAAGAAATGGATTAAAGTCAATCCTACCGACTACTTGCTTTTTGATACGAACAGCAATCCGCTTACCAGTGTTAAACTCAACCAACGCATCAACCGCATCTTTGATGGACGCAAGATTGCTATTAATGCCCTTCGCCACTCTTACCTCACTACCAAGTATAAGAAGCATAGCGAAGAAAGCAAAGCACTTACCAACGATATGACGGATATGGGTTCATCGGCGTCAATGGCGGACACCTACATCAAACTCAACTAAACATTGCCCTATTACTTTTGTAAGAACCCTTACAAAATTAATTATTACTATTACCGCCCTATTGTTTGACCTTCGCTTCCCCAACACAAAACATATTCTCATCTGTCGGCATCTTTGTATCAGCCCATACCTTGTCTGCTTCGCTTCCTCCTTGATTTGGCGCTCTAAAGAATTGGCGAAGGAAATATTCATTCCGCTTCCAATCAACACTCTTATTGAGGTCATCAAATAGCGACAAAAAGTTGTCTGTATCTTGATGAATATCGCCACATCTATAAGGGGATTTATTTATAAAATGAGCCCAAGCAAGACAATACCAACCACAAACATCAGCCATCATACTTTGAATATCCTTTGTGTTATATGGAACTCCAGCTTGCTTTGAAAGTCCCTTTATCTTTGTTTTTACAATCTCCGGTGGCGCTTGACCATAACTATCAAAATACATTGACGCTATATTGCCGTTTGGATATTTATTCACTTGGAAGGCTGTCCAGTGAGAACCTTCGTTTGGATTACCATCGCCATCGTAAGCGTCTTCCATATTGATTACATAGGTCTTGTTGAACTCCAATTTCTTCGGCAACATATCCTTAAACCCACAGAATGCTAAAGGCACCCCCATCTTTTCAGCAAGCAGTTCTATTTGACTATTACTTAATATAGCGGACATATAATTAATGGCGAGATTAAATTTTTCTAATTTTTACCTAAAGATACAATCCTTGCCCTCTATAACTACCAGCTCCTAAACCGCCTCCAAAGGAAACTCCTCCTCTAACCATATCCGGAGGCAATTGCGTATTCATTGCGAAATTAGCACTATAAGGTTGCGAAACCATTGCCGGAGGCATAAAAGCACTTACAGAACCTTTGCCCACCATTGAGCGTTCCATATACATACGACCACCCATTATACGACCACCAGTAAGTGCCTTTGTTCCCATTGACGCCAATGGATTTACCAATTCACTTGGAGCACCCCTCTTGACTGCCTCTTTCGCCGCCATACTTACTCCCTTCTTAATAAGGCTCTTACCCATCTTGGACTTCGCTGCTTTCTTAACCATATCAAAAATACCCTCGCCCTTCATATAAGCATCAACCTTGCCTTGAGCATAGTCCCTCGCCATACCCTCCGGATTAACATCTTTTCTCAACTCTTTAGCTGGGTCTTTTTGGTATGCCGTAGGACGAGCAATATAACCTTTCGCTGCCCTTTTCGCTGCCTCAATTGCCGGTGCTGCTGAAGGAGCATATGCCGTTGCCGCTGCGCCAGCAGTATCAATAGCAGTATTCACTATGGGTTTAGCAACTTTCTCTAAACCGGAGTAAAGCGCTTTGGTGTTCTTCTTACCAATTGTCTTCTTAACAAAGCGGTCAAACTTCTTTCCAAAAATACCACTTCCCTCAACTTCTCTATTGGCTTCCATCTCTGCTCCATCAAGAGCAATTGTTGTTCCCTTACCTTGCCTAAATACTCTTGCGACTTTATCAAATCGCTCTGGGTGAATTAGAAGTTGAACACCAGCTCCTTCGGCACAAGGCGAGCAACGAACTGGGTGTCCGTTTCTTAACCTACTCTTCTGCTTCTCACTTGCGTTGATGTGAATTGCTTTCATCTATAATATCACCAAACATTTTAATTTACGAGTTAAAGCACATTTCCTAAAGAATGACTGCCCTATTACTTTTATAAGAACCCTTATAAAATTAATTTATTCTATTACCCCACAATAATTCTATTGTATGGCGTTTAAACTCTTGCGCCAGTTAGGACATCAACCGAGATTTCAACTTGATACTCAATGAAGATATAGAAGTCAAATGCCTTTGCTGATATATTCTGTCCAATAATGGATACGGATTTAGGAACACTTTCCTCTACCGGCAACATTCTCGCACAATTTACATAGTAATAGGAATAGCCGGTCTCCCAATCAAGCTGACCAAAAAGACCACTGGTAATACCGTCTGTTAAACCCCCATTTACGGCATTACAACCATAGGTGTTGTGAATGAACTGCTCATAGCCGTATCTCTGTGTGTTGTAAAGCATATTCTGCCCACTTACCACCACATTGAAATTCGTCAAGGCAGCAAGGGGAGATGTAGGACCGCAACCAGCAGCATCAAAAGGACTTGCTAAAGGATTTACACCAGCGTTCGCAGCAGTTGTGTAAATGGGCAAAATGAGAATACTCTTAATACCAGCAATGCCGTTGGTAATCAATTGGTTGAAATTTGCGTTCGCAGCAACCCCAGTCACTTGATACTGGTAGATGTCGGTATAGACAATTCTTTTAACCGGAGAAGACAAATACGCTTGCTCATAGACTGGATTGAAAGTATATGCTGGGACATACAATACAATACCAGTAGCAAGACCGGAAGGACCGGAACCAGCCGGAGCGTTTGAAGCAGTATTACCAACAGACAAATTAACAGTCAAAGTTTGAGAAGCAATCAAGTTCGCACCACCGGCTCCAGCTCTCGTAGAAGCAATCATAATGGGCGAAACACCACCAAGAGGATTTGCGACAATCGTAGGGGTCATCAGTTTATTGGCGTCTAAAGCAACAGATACGGTAGATTGATTTAAATTCAAAGTCGCCTTCATAAAGACACCCTTAAGTAGAGGAACATTGTTGAAAAAAGAGTGGAGATGTTTTAACTGAATAATCGCCATAATTTGGATTTGAAGAATAGCAGCAGCTTGAGTATAAACTTGAGATTTGAAAAAAGCAGAGGCTGGAACTCTTGCTAATAAATCACTAAATAGAGCAGTATTTGTTGCGCCAGTATTAGCAGCACCAGTAAAAGCAAGACTATCGTAGTTAATATATTGCTGACGCTTTACCAAACCAATATTACCATTTCCGTAAGAGTTCAAAATGGTAAGAGTAGGGGCGGCAACAGAGTTATTGGTGTAAGAAGTTCCTAAACCATCGTTTCCAGCATTAGTGTTGAAAGAGAAACCCAAAGCGTCGTCCGGAAAAAAACCAATGGTAGGACCTAAAGTAAGCACATCGCTGGTTGAAAGGGAAGTCATCAGTTTGAAAATATTCCACAAAGAGCAAAAGGGAGTTTGCTGAATAATGGTAGTTCCGTTGAAATCAAGGGTAAGCGAGTGGATAAGACTACCATACCAATTTTTAAGACCAATAGAATAGTCAGCTGGCGTTCCGGCTGCGGAAGAAGTATCACCAAGAGCAGCACCACTACCAGTTAAAACCAAAGGAACAGCCAAGTATGCTTCTCGGTAATTCATATATTTATTACTATTAGACAACTGGGAAGTATCAATCACAGACTGGTTTCCTCTGTATTGCCCATTTTGGTTGTCCAAAATATTGAGCCAATCTTTCTTAACAAAAACATTGGGCGACCCTTCGGTCATAGAAGCAAGGTCATAGACAAGTGTATCAGCCATTTATATTATTCAAATAGATAATAAAAATAGAACTTTTGCTTTATTGCTAAACTTTTTACATATCCAAAGTTATATTCTTGGGTTTTTTCTTTCCTTGAACACTTAACTTTTGAAGTTTTCTTTCCAACTCTCCTCCTAAACCACTTCCAACTACCGCCCTTGAAGGACGCTTGTGTCCAACATCTTTCAAATACTCGTCCATTGATGACCAAGAACTCGCCGAACCACTTCCAACATTTCCTAAAAGGATTGCTCCTCCACTCATTTTTGAAGAACCCTTGTCCGTTATTACTTTACCTCTCATTGTATGCGGTCTAAATATAGGCATTATACTATCACTATAGATTAATTTTTGATACAATCTTTCGCTTTAAATTCCTATATCTCAAGGCTGTCGTCATTAAGGTATTTAAAAAGGTGAATTGCTTTGTAATATCCCTCTCCTTGTCGCCATCAATATTACTACTGGACTTCAAATCAGTCATCAGTCGCATCTGCTCTTTGCTTAAATCCTCATACAACTTGTTCAAGAATTGCTCACTAATATCGCTTCCGTTCATTATATAATTAAGATATATAATAAAAAATATGAAAAAACGCTCCATACAATAATTCTATTGTGGCGCTCCCTAAATACTATCCTCGTCCTTTATAACAAAGACAAATACTACATTTGGGTCAGCAATAGCGACCGGTTGTAATGTTCCACTGCCCAGCAACTGAAGGCGAATTTTATTGTAAGTTCCTCTCAAAAGGCGATTGTAATTAAACTCCGGTGGCTGTTCTCGTATCAATTGCCCTATACCGACTGATGGGGTAATAGCGTAAATAATACTTGTTGGATTAGCAAACTGATTGTCTATACCAGTAATGGACATTAGCAATGACGGATTGGGTTGAACTTGAGGGGCTGTATTGGACAAGAATGATTGGGTTGCTATTACCACTGTTGGTGTCGTAAAGGGAAGCGATGTTATTACCACACCTCCAGCAATCGTATTACCATTGGGGACAAATCCAATAACCTTGTAAAAGTCATTTGTTGCTAAAATTGTTATACTGGCGTCGGCACTAACCGTTGGTAAAGTATCTGTTAGAACACCATTGAAACCAGCAGCCGGATATGTGAAACCAGCTGGAAGAGCAACCGGCAAAGCATAGGTATTAATTTGAATAGCATAGGCAGTGGGATTGATTATAAACTCCGCAAAATACATATTGCTTGTTGTTCCAACTAAATACAAATTGGCGGCAATCATATCAAATTGGAGAAGGTCATTAATATCGTTAATATTGTAAAGTCCGTTTGGAATAACTACCGTTCTTGTGATTGTCGTATCAGCACCAAGACCACTATCAAAATATGGAATGGTATATTGGAAAGAATTGTTATTCAAGAAAGTGCTAATGTTATACCAAGAATAATAAATGGCGGCGCTCATCACTGCTATACCAGCATTCTTAAAGGTCTGTGATTGAGGGAAGTTGTATTCAAAGGTATTATTACCAGTTCCTACAACATTCGCTTCGGTGATTACAATTGTTTGAGGCATCTATATTGTATCGTTATAAAATAAATATGGATTTTTATCGTTTAATTGTTCTAAACTTCTTTGGAAAACGACGGACATTACTACCGCCAAAGTAAAAGGGTTCGCTTACATAAGTGTCTTTGGGAAGAGCCTTTGCTCCTTTTATTACCGCTGGGTAATAACCATTCCATACTAATCCTCCATCTATGTCTTTAATCGGCATTATACTATTGCTCAACATTTTATTCTTTTTGCTAAAACCTAAAAACCCAAAATCAACTAAAAGTTTCAAGACTTTTGTTTATAGGGGAAAATCATCTACCATCTACCAAAATTACCCTTCGGTAATAGGGTTAAAGTTCTTTGAGGAGGAAGTAAGCAAAAGTGGCTGTTTTTAGGTTTGGGCAATTTTGGTAGTTGGTAGTTGGAGTAAAACCCCTCTATTTCACTACTACCAAAGCAATTCCGGTAGTTGGTAGATGGATTTTCCCTATAAGCAAAAGTCTTGGAAACAAATGTGAATTTTGGGTTTTTGGGTTTTATAGACCTTGTGAGGCAAGGGTCATCAATACATCTCTAACTTCTCTTTTAGGCAACTTACCCTCATCGCCAAACTTAATCAGCATCATCTTAAACCTCTTCAACAACCCTTTATTATCATTACCAGCCAACACTTGCCCTTTCAATATATCAAACTCCAACATCTCTTGCTGTTCTTTCGTCTTCTTGGGAATATTCAACTTACTATTAATCTTGCTAATGCTTCCAATCTTCGCCAATTCATCTCGCTCATCTTCAGTCAAAATTTGTATATCGTCATAGTCCGGCAATCGTCCTCCAACAATCTTTCTCAATACACCGCCCAAGCGATGACTTATATGATGGACTGGAAATCCTTCTACATTCCTACCACTGCTACACCTCATAGACAATATATTATTTTGAAGTCTTTGAGTATTAATCAATTTATCGCCAATTTGCGTCCAATGAGGTTCTCGCTCTATTCTTACCTTTCCATCGGTCTTTGGAGGTTTGCGCTTCACTAAACCCCTTCCTCGTATTCGCCTCATACCATTACCACCAATCTTCTTCTCCGCATCTTCTTGTTGTTGTAAAGCGCTTGCTATATCTTCGTCTTCACCTCCTTCCACTTCTGCTACTGCTGGATTTACAATGAGCGCCAATAAATTAAGCAAAGTGGGTTTTGAAACAGACTTGTAAGCCATAACAACATTATTTCTTTTTCCCATACCGACAGCGCCTTTGAGCAATGCCCTCTGCTCTTCAGTCAAACCCTCACTAACTATTTTATATAATTCATCTTTACTCATTGCCTCCAATTCTTCATAAGAAGGCAACTCTCCTTCTTCTTCTTGGGCAACAGCCATTGCTTGAGGAACAAACATCGTTGAACTACTATTACTTTCTCCTATTACCCCACCACTCTCAAAATCCGGCACTCCAATATCCGCCCTTCTTCCTCTACCACCGCCACCATATCTCCTTGATGGGGGAGCAGCAGTTTCTTGTTCATCTTCGTTATTACCAAAGTCAATAACCTCTTCATCATCGCCCATCAAATATTTTTGGACATTGTATTCAAGCGCCCTTTGGACTTCTTTTTTATTTTGGACGCTCTTCATTGCCGCATCAATAAATATCTGTCCCAACTCTTGTCTTGCTTGCTGGGCTGGTTGCCCTCCAACTCTAAATTGCCTTAAGTATTGGTCTATAATATTTCTTTGTGGAACATCGCTAAAACTATATTCAAGTTGTTGTATTACTTCTCGCACACCATCTAATGGTAATGCTCTTAATTTTTCGTTCATTTGAGGCAACTGCTGAAACGCTTTTCTAATTTCTTCTATCGCTCCAATCACATCACTATCACCTTGAAAATAATCTTCTAATAAATCGTATTGAATAGGCGTCAATGCTGTATTTATAATTTGTCCTATAGTTCCAACCAAACTATTACCAGCCATATTTTTAATTCCATAACTTACTCCGCTAAATACAACCGCTTGGTTAATCATACTTCTCAACATCGGTAAAAACACTCCAGCAGTTATTCCCTTTGCGAACTTACTTCTAAAATCCTTAATTATCGCCGGCATATTCTGCGCCAAATATTGAACTTCACTATCGTCCAATTGACTAATAATCTTTTGAGTTTGAGTTCCATCGGTAATTTCTAATAACTGCCCTTGTAGTTCCACTTTCAGTTTCTCAATGTCGGCAAGTTTCTCGGTGGTGGTTCTACTATCGGTTGGCTGTGCTGGTGTTCCAGTCTGTTTATAAACTACATTTGAATTCAAATTTTTCGCATTGATTTGCGCTTGAAGTCCTAAAGTTGCTAAATAGGCACTTCGGTATTTTGAGGCATCGTTGGGGTGTATTAAAGGTTGTCCGCTCATTATAAACATAGTGCTACATTTTAATTTTCCTTGTTTTACTATTGAGGCG
>Ga0209107_10001940_pt1 | contig 11529 bp, 8 predicted proteins | sample LakErihyJuly2011_2_FD_187460 | JGI IMG/M metagenome (GOLD analysis project Ga0209107, IMG submission 187460) | Freshwater microbial communities from dead zone in Lake Erie, Canada - CCB hypolimnion July 2011 (SPAdes) (version 2) | ecosystem: Environmental > Aquatic > Freshwater > Lentic >... | reverse complement strand
AAACGGGCACTACTAATTAAGAATGATTTCACTTCCCCTCTCTCATAATTAAAAATATAAGAATTCCAATCGGGATGAAATCCTTTTCTCATGTCGGCATACTCATATGTATTAGCGCCATCAAACATAAATAACCCATGACTGTCGTATGGGAAGTGAGATGGCACCCAGTCAATGATTACTCCAATTTCAGCAGCATGAAAGGCGTCTACTAATGCAGCGAACTCCTGTGGATTTCCAAAACGAGCGGTTGGCGCAAAAAAACCGATTCCTTGATAACCCCAACTACCGTCAAAAGGATGTTCCATTATTGGCATAAACTCTACATGCGTAAAGCCCATTTCTTTTACATAAGGAACTAACAATTTAATGAGCTGTATGTAAGAATTATAACTGTTCTCATTATTTTTATCCGGCCGCATCCAACTTCCCAAGTGCACTTCATAAACTGAATAAGGCTGATCGGTTCTATTGCTTACTTTTCTTTGCTCCAACCACTTTGCATCTTTCCAATCATATTTTGTATCCCAGGTGATGGAGGCCGTTAGTGGTCTTAGTTCCCAATAATTTGAAAACGGATCCCCTTTATCTAACAATACTCCCTTATACCCATGAATATGGTATTTATACACTTCTCCTTTATGTACATTGGGAATAAACCCTTCCCAAATACCGGAACTATCTAGTCTTACTTTTAAGGGATGACTCGTTTTATCCCAGTTATTAAAATTACCCGTAACAAAAACTGCAGTAGCATTCGGTGCCCATACCGCAAAATAAGTTCCAAGAGTTGCTACTACTTCAATTTGATGATTCCCAAATATGGTATATAAACTATAATGCGTCCCATTTTGAAAATTTTGTATATCCACATCTGTCATTAAAGAATAATTCCATACAGGTTGCTGCGTGTCTACAAAATGTTCCGCTTCGTATTTGGGCATGATTTATTTAATTAACTCAATTACTTGCATACTCATTGAAGGAATTGAAAATTCAGACCCAATGATATTCCCAGTAATTATATCTTTTCCACTTTTAAATAAATTTGTTCTTTCCCCGTACTTAGACAAGTTTACATTTCTAGATTTCGTATCGGTATTCATTACACACATTACTGTTTGATTATTATCATATCTAAAATATACATACAAGCCGTCCTCAGGAATATATTGCATCATATTCCCGGTTTTTAAAGCAGAAGATTTTGTTCGAAAAGCACCAAGCGTTTGTACATAATGTAAAAAATCGGATTCGTCATTGGTTAAACCCGTTTCTGTAAATGCATTCTTTTTATCTCCAGCCCATCCCCCAGGAAAGTCAAGTCTTACCCAACCATCTGGATTGGAAATTCCTTTCATTAATAATTCGGAACCATAATACAATTGAGGAATACCACGGCAGGTATACAACCATGCATAAGCCATTTTTGTTTTGGGTATACTTTCTCCTAACGAAGAATGTATGCGTGTCATATCATGATTATCTAAGAAAGTCACATTATTATTTGCTTGCTTATACAAATAATCCGAAGCCAATGTATTGTACAATTTAATCACTCCATTAGACCACCCGTTGGACTCGTTTAATGCAGGCATAATTCCACCAAATAATAAACTAAAATCCGAGGTCGCTTTTAAATTACTTTTAAAAGGCAGGTTAAAATTGTTTTCTACATAATAAGCTTGTGAAGCAACTCCATCCACCCAGCACTCTCCAAAAGTGAATATTTTTGGATACTCATCTAACAAAGTTTTGTTTAATCGATTCATCACATCCACATTACAATATTTATACGTGTCTACTCTAAAAGCATCCACACCAAATGTTTCCACCGACCAGATTGCATTTTGAGTTAAGTATTGTTCCACCATTGGATTTTCATGGTTAATGTCTGGCATTTCTGTTGTGAACCAGCCATCAATCATGCGTTTTGCATCGGCTTTTGATCCATAAGGATCAAAAGTAGCTTGCTCTCTATAATGCGTTTGTGTATAGGTTGGCCATTGATGTACCCAATCTTTAGCTGGCGCATCTTGCACTAAGAAATGAAATCTACCAAAATGATTATACACAATATCCTGAATTAATTTCATCCCTCTTTTATGTAAACTATCACTTAATGCTAAATAAGCTTTATCTCCACCAAATCTACTTTCTGTTTTATAATTATTTGTAACTGCATATCCATGTTCTGTTCTATCTGGCATATCATTTTCTACAACAGGCGTCATCCACAAAGTAGTGGTACCTAATTTTTGCAAATAATCCAAATGATTGGCTACTCCTTGTAAATCACCACCATGTCTTAAGAAAATTTCACTTCTATTTAAGGACTGATCTTTTAATCCAGGTATTTTATCATTTGTTGAATCTCCATTACTGAAACGATCTGGCATTAAAAAATAAACTAGGTCAGCCGAGCTTAATCCTTGCGCAAATTGGGTTCCTCTATTTTTTCTTCTAGGAAGTAAGGGCCAGTTAAAAATGCTAGTCTTGCCCCCATTTACAATTGAAAAAATAATATTACCCGGTTTCGCAGTTGGACTAATTTCAATATCCAATGCAATATAATGTCCGTTTTCAAAATGTTGCGTATTGTTTAAAGCAACACCCGGATAATTTACTTGGACAGAAGCTTTAGTGAAGTCTGAGCTTGTGGACCTTAACAAAACTTGTACCTTATTGTAATTCATGTTTGCAAACCAATTGCTTGGATAAGCATCTATATTTTGGGCACTTACAATACTAAATGATGTTTGTAAGCAAATGAAAAAAAGAAGACTTGATATTATTTTTCTACTTGACATTTTTATTTTTTAATTCGTTTTTTAAATTATTTTATTTGAACTTATTTTATTTTTTTAGGCGCCCCTTCGTCATTTACAAATAGGACACTCACTGCACCACATATTAATAAAACCCCCGCAAACACAATTGCGTAAATGGACTGACCATGATATAAATGTTTAACAATGGCGCCTCCAAAAATTCCATTTATAATTTGGGGAATGGTAATAAAAAAATTGAATATCCCCATGTAAATTCCCAACTTACCCAATGGAATGGATCCTGATAAAATTACATAAGGCATGGCTAAAATACTTGCCCAAGCCAATCCTACACCAATCATGGAATACGTAAGCATTGCAGGGTCTTTGATAAAATATATCGACATTAGTCCTATACCTCCGGCTACCAAAGAAAATGCATGCGTCCCTTTACGACCCAAGAGTTTTGCGACAAATGGAATGCACAAAGCATAACCAGCAGCCACTAAATTATAAATGCCAAATGCAGAACTCACTACATTCCCCGCAGTATTATATTCAACGGACTTTGTATAGTCTCCAGTTAGCCCATATACATGTGTCGCTATCGCATCGGTCGTAAATACCCACATACTAAACAAAGCAAACCAAGAAAAGAATTGAACCAACCCCAATTGTTTCATGGTTTTTGGCATATTTACAAAATCGGTGAATATGTCAGAAAATTTTGCTTTAGGCTTATCCTCCTTATATGCTTCCCCTTCAAATGCAGCAACTTGTTGGGGGGTATATTCCTTTGACAAAAATACAGTTACCAAAATGGCTATGATAAAAACAGCCGCTCCAATATAAAATGAATATTTAATGTTATCTGCCACACCATTTCCCCCTGCTTCTTGAGAAAACCCATTATTTGCTAACCAAGAAGGCAGGGCTGATCCAACAACTGCACCTATCCCAATTAAAAAAGTTTGAATTGCAAACCCACTTGTTCTTTGTTCGTCAGGTAAATTATCTGCCACCAAGGCCCTAAAAGGTTCCATAGAAACATTAAAAGACGCATCCATAAACATAACAATACCCGCACCCATCCATAAGGCAGGTAAAACAGAAGTCATGGCACCTGAATTTGGTAAAAATACGAGGGCCAAAGAAGATAGAATTGCACCCACTAAAAAGAAAGGTTTTCTTCTTCCCATCCTCGTCCAGGTATGATCACTATAATGACCAATAATTGGCTGGACAATCATACCCACAAGCGGTGCTACAATCCAAAACATTGGCAACTGTTCCACGTCAGCACCAAAAGTTCTTAAGATTCGGGAGGTATTTCCATTTTGTAGTGCAAATCCAAATTGAATTCCTAAAAATCCAAAACTCATAAACACAATTTGCAAAACCGAAAGTCTTGGCTTAAGCTTTCTTTGTAGAACGGTATTAGACATAAGCAATCATTTAATGTGTAATATTCACACTACAATTTAGGTATTTTTTATGAAAACTAGATAACAAAACCATTCGGTATAATGGCTCCTTTCTTAATGACTACTATATTGTCTTTAATCGTGTATAATGGGTGATCCGTTTTTTCTAAATGCGTGCCCCCTTTTATAACTACATCATTCCCTATAGAACAGTTTTTGTCTATAATAGCGTATTCTATAATACAACGCTCCCCAATACCAATGATTGGCTGACCATTTCCATTTTTTACATTCATTTGTTCAATGGTTTCATAATAATCACAACCCATGATATAACTATTCTTAATGACGGTATCCTTTCCAATTCTGGAACGTATTCCAATCACTGATTTAGTAATAGAAGTTGCGTGTATAATGGAACCTTCTGCCACCAGCGCTTGATTAATTTGTGTTCCACTTATTTTTGCAGGCGGCAGCATCCTGGAACGTGTGTAAATTGTTTTAGCACTATCAAATAAATTGAAAGGAGGTACCTCATCTGTTAAAGCAATATTCGCTTCAAAAAAAGAATAGATATTTCCAATATCTGTCCAATAGCCGTCATACTGATAACTCACTACCTTATAGTGTTCAATAGAATCAGGAATAATTTCTTTTCCAAAATCCTTAGCATTTGCATGTACTTCGTTTAATAACTTGTACAAAATATCTTTATTAAAAACATAAATACCCATAGAAGCTAAAAAGTTTCTCCCCTGTGCTTTCATTTCATCGCCTGTATCACTCGTCCATTCAGGCAATATTTCTTTGTTGGGTTTTTCGATAAATGAAGTAATTATATTTTCATCATTGGATTTTAAAATTCCAAATTCAGGCGCTTCTCTATCTCCTACCGGTATCGTGGCAATACTCAATGCGGCTCCACTTTTTCTGTGTGCATCAATCATTTTGCTAAAATCCATTTGATATAATTGATCACCACTTAAAATAAGAACATATTCAAAATCCAACTTGTCCAAATGTCTTAAGGACTGTCTAACTGCATCCGCTGTACCCTGAAACCACCCTGGATTATCGGGCGTTTGTTCCGCAGCTAAAATATCTACAAAACCAGAACTAAACGCACTAAAATGATACGTATTTTTGATATGTTGATTTAAAGAAGCTGAATTAAATTGAGTTAATACAAAAATTCGATTCAAATTGCTATTAATACAATTGCTGATAGGTATATCTACCAAGCGATACTTCCCCGCAATGGGAACTGCTGGCTTTGAGCGCCTAGCTGTAAGCGGTGATAATCTGGACCCAGCACCTCCGCCTAAAATAATAGACACTGTTTCTTTTGCATAAATAGCCATATCCTATAATTTAAATTTAAACAATTGATTCATATACATTTTTATACTCCTTCACTACCGATTCCCAACTATGATCTATTTGCATACATTGAGTTATCATTTTCTTCATTTGTACTTTGTCTTTGTATACACTAATGGCTCTTTCTATGGAATATACGATATCGGTTTCGGTTGCATGTAGAAAACGAATGCCAAAACCATCTGGCTCCCCCATATCCAATACCGAATCATGCAAACCTCCAGTGTCTCTCACCATGGGTATGGTTCCATACCGCATTGAATACATTTGATTAAGTCCACAGGGCTCTACTCTACTTGGCATCAATAAAAAATCGGCGGCAGCATACGCCTCGTGGCCCGTTTTTTCGTCATAACCAATAAATGAATTGTATTCGCCTGGGTATAACTGCACTAAATAATTTAATGCCGACTCTACTGCTGTATCCCCGGCGCCTATCATTAAAAAATTAGCGCCACAATTGGTTTTATCTAATGCATGTTGAATAGCCCCAGGTAAAACATCCGCTGCTTTTTCTCCAACCAATCTTCCAATAAAAACAATTAAAGGCTTGTCTATATTCAAATTGTATCTGTCACAAATGGCTTCCTTATTTTTTCTTTTTCCTTCTATGACATCATTTAGACTATAATGAAAAGGCACCATGGGATCAGTTGCAGGATCCCATAACTCATTGTCAATTCCATTTAAGATACCAATGCACTTGCCTTGCTCATTTACAAATAAAGATTCTAAACCGTTACTATGCAGTTTTAATTCCTGCATATAGGTAGGACTTACCGTGGTTACCTTATCCGCACATTTCACTGCAGTGGCTAAAGGATTAATATTGTTATTCCACGCTAATAAACCATGTTTCCATTCATCCCATTTAGGAATTAAAGTGCTTTTATCCCAATCCATAGAACCATGGTATTGAGCGTTGTGAATGGTTAATACCGTTTTTACATTTTGTAACTTTTTATAATCATAGCAATGCTTCATCATAAAAGGAACTAGTCCAGCTTGATGATCATGACAATGGACAATATCAGGTTGCTTCGCCCAATTGGATAACCAATTTACAACAGCAATTTGAAAACCTAAAAAGCGATCGGTATCGTCGGTGTATCCATAAATTTTGGGTCTGTCCAACAATCCATTAATATCAACTAAGTATAAATTAAATCCTAGTTTACTGTCTTTTAATTTTATAATAGTAAAGTCAAAAAACCATTCGCCTAAATTTGTATTGCCCTTAAAATGGACATCCCATTCATGTTCCTCTAAAAACTTAGTCTTGTACATAGGCAATACCACCAAGGCTTCATCGCCCATTTTTTTTTGGTATTTTGGCAATGCACCAACCACATCGCCTAGTCCACCGGCCTTTGCCATTGGATAACATTCTGCACTGATATGTACAATCACCATTGTATTTGTGAATTTGTCTTCAATTTACAAAATTGTCTCTGTAATACCAACGGCATTTTTAGTTACTAAAAAGCGCATTTTTATCCATTTTTTAAGTATTTTACGGAACCTAATTTTTTGATAACACAACGATTAAACTACCGATTATTATGAGCCAAACCAAAAAACCTACCAATACGGGCGCCTTAAGTACACTGATTGTAGTATTCTTTTTCTGGGGATTCATTGCCTCAAGCAATAGCGTATTCATCCCTTTTTGTAAACACAAATTTGCATTAGACCAATTCCAAAGTCAGCTTGTGGATTTCGCCTTCTACCTTGCCTATTATATTGGGGCCTTAGGATTATTTGCCTATGGTGCTTTTGGTGGAAAGGACTTGGTTGGTAAATGGGGCTATAAAAAAAGTATTGTTTATGGATTGTTGTTTTCAGCCATTGGTGCTGCGGCAATGATTATTGCTGTAAATGCTAACACATTTACAGGCATGTTAGTGGGGTTATTTATTGTTGCATTAGGTTTTTCATTACAACAAACCGCTGCGCAACCATTTGCTATTGCACTAGGCGACGAAAGTACAGGCGCAAGCCGTGTAAACCTTGCAGGTGGTATTAACTCATTTGGAACCACCATTGGACCCATTGTAGTGGCATTTGCATTATTTGGAAGTACCGCAGCTATAACTGATAAAGACATTGTCACATTGCCTTTAAGCAAAGTAGTTTTATTATACACTGCTGTTGGTGTATTATTTATTGTTGCTGCCGCCTTATTTAGATTTTCGAAAAAAGTGCCGGCTGGTATTAATGAAGAAAAAATTGAGCCAGCAAATAAAGCATTAAAATTATTACTAATCATTACTGGTCTATTGATTATCACTTTTACTCCTGTTTTTAAAAGCTATACATCAAAAGAAGCGATTACGATTTTCAATAACCAAAAGAAAATTGACGAACAAAATAACATAATTGATAGTGTTGGCAAAAAAACTACAATACTCGCTGGTGTTAACAATGATGTAATTGGAAATGTTATTGATTCAATACAAAAATTTAAAGTAGCTATCCCTAAAAAAGATAGTCTTTCAATGGCGCAAGTATTTGCAGCGAAATTGAATATTAAACCATTACAGGATGAAAACGACAAGCTTAACCACCCATTAGAAACTGAGAGAATGAAATGGCTACTGCTCGCATTAGGTGTTGTTGTGATAGGATTATTATACGCAAATTTTGCCGCACAGAAAAACGAAAATGGCTGGGGTGCTATGAAATACCCTCAATTGGTTTTAGGGATGTTAGCAATTTTCGTTTATGTTGGAGTTGAGGTAGCAATTGGTTCTAATTTAGGAGAACTATTGAAACAAGATGCGTTTGGTAAAATACCTTCATCTAAAATTGCACCATACATTTCTATTTATTGGGGGAGTATGATGATTGGACGTTGGACGGGGGCAATTGCAGCTTTCGAATTCAAGAAAAGAATAAATCAAGTTTTAACTTTCATAGTTCCTGTTATTGCATTCGGAATTATCATTGGATTAAATAGCGTCGCAAAATATGATATGAGTCCACTTTACATGTATATAGTTTGTGTTGGTATTCAAATTGTTGCTTTCTATTTAAGCCAAAACAAACCAGCGAAGACCTTAATGATATTTAGCTTAATTGGAATAATCGCAATGTTAACAGGGATATTTACAACAGGTAATATTGCAGTTTATGCATTCTTAATGGGTGGTATCGCTTGTTCAATCATGTGGCCATCCATTTTTTCTCTAGCCGTTGCAGGTTTAGGAAAATATACAACCCAAGGTGCAGCTTTTTTAATTATGATGATTTTAGGTGGCGGTATCATTCCTCCTATTCAAGGTAAATTATCAGACTACCTTCAATCTTCGCATATAGATTCACCAGGCTATGGTATTCATAATTCATTCTGGGTAGCAGTAGTATGTTTTGCTTATATTTTATTCTTTGCAATTGCAGTAAAAGGTATATTAAAAAAACAAGGTATTAATTACGATGACGCTGAAACAAAAGGCGGACATTAATAAACTCATAAAAATAGAACAATGGATTCATATGTGATTGGTGTAGATATAGGCGGTACGGGAACCAAATATGGTATTGTTGACAAGGATGGCAATGTGCTACATTCTAGTTCTATGGCTACCAATACCCACGAGCAAGTGCATACTTATATTGATGAGCTTTATGAAAAAGTTTCTGAACTCATTGAAAAAGTGGGTGGTGTAGGTCGAATTAAAGGAATTGGAGTGGGTGCACCCAACGGAAATATTTATACAGGCACTATTGAATACGCGCCAAATTTGCCATGGAAAGGAATTATTCCTTTTGCGAAAATGTTGCAAGATAAATTTAAACTGCCTGTTAAATTAACCAACGACGCCAATGCGGCTGCGGTTGGTGAAATGATGTATGGCGCGGCAAAGGGTATGAAGGATTTTATCATGATTACTTTAGGCACTGGCGTGGGAAGTGGTATCGTAGCAAACGGTCAACTCATTTACGGTCATGATGGATTTGCGGGTGAGTTGGGACATACTATAATTATTCCTGATGGACGATTACACCCTGGTACAGGGAAAAAAGGCTCTTTAGAAAGTTATGCCTCCGCTACAGGCGTTGCAGAATCTGCAATGGAAATTTTAAGAGATTCAGATAGACCAAGTATTTTAAGAAATATAGCGGCAGGAAAAATAACATCTAAGGATGTTTTTGAGGCAGCTCAAAATGACGACGAAGTGGCCAAGGAAGTGTTTGAGTTTACTGGAAAAATCCTAGGTATGTCTTTGGCAAATTTTGTAATGTTCTCTAGCCCTGAAGCCATTATACTATTTGGCGGATTGACAAAAGCAGGCGATTTAATTTTGAAGCCAACACGTGAACATATGGAAGCTAACGTGATTGAAATATTTGAAAATAAAGTAAAGATTTTATTTAGTCATTTAAAAGAATCGGATGCCGCTATTTTAGGGGCTTCTGCACTAATGTGGGAGTAACTATTTGTTCGCTTGTTCTTCCATCCATTTGCTTCTACCCCATCCTGCGATCACATGTTTTTCGCTATGGTAAGAGGAACGTACTAAAGGCCCGCTCTCTACATAATCAAACCCTAACTCATAGCCTATTTGTCTTAGCTCAGCAAATTCATCGGGGTGAACAAAACGTTGAACAGGTAAATGCTTTTTAGTGGGTTGCAAATATTGCCCTAGTGTAAGTACGTCGCATCCAACATTCACTAAATCTTTCATTGTTTGAATGATCTCGTGTTTTTCTTCTCCAATGCCTAACATTAATCCAGTCTTCGTTCGACGTCCCCCTTTTTTTAAAGTTTCCAATACCCCCAAACTACGCTCATACTTTGCTTGAACACGAACACGTCTTGTGTTGCGTTCCACCGTTTCCATATTATGACTCACTACTTCAGGTCCTGCTTCAATGATGCGATCTATCTGTTCTTGTATTCCTCTAAAATCTGGTATTAAAGTTTCTAAAGTGGTCTCAGGCGTTAATGCTTTAATGGCTTTTATCGTATTGGCCCAAATAATAGAACCACCGTCGGGAAGTTCATCTCTATCCACACTCGTTAAAACTGCGTGTTTCACTTTCATTAAATACACTGCCTCAGCAACTCTTTGTGGTTCGTCCCATTCAACGGGTTTTGGACGTCCTGTTGCTACCGCACAAAACTGACAACTTCTTGTACAAATATTACCAAGAATCATGAATGTAGCGGTACCCTCTCCCCAACACTCCCCCATATTAGGACAATTACCACTCTCGCAAATGGTATTCAATTTATGATTGTCCACGAGTCCCCTCACATGCTTATAACTTTCTCCTATTGGCAATTTAACCCTTAACCAATCGGGTTTTTTCAAACGCTCAGTCGATTCTGTATTTAAGATGGGTAATGCTTGCATAAGTTCTTGATTAACTTGGCAAAAATACAAGATTGAAGGGGAATATTATTGTAATTTTACCGAAATCATAAATCATAAAAATTATGACCGCAACCGTAACCTACGAATCAAACCTGAGAACCACCTGCCTGCATTTACAAAGTGGATCCCCTATTGAAACCGACGCTCCCACAGATAATAAAGGGAAAGGCGAAAGATTTTCTCCCACCGATTTAATTGCAACAGGACTTGGTGCTTGTATGATTACTACCATGGGCATTAAGGCAGAAACCATGGACATTGCATTGAATGGTGCGAAAGTGGAAGTAACCAAAGTAATGGTATCAGATCCAAGAAGAATTGGTAAAATAGTAGCACATGTCACCATCCCTTCTTTACACTTGGACGATAAGACAAAAGAGATTTTAGAAAGAGTGGCAAGAACCTGTCCGGTTGAAAGAAGTTTACACCCAGATGTGGAATTAGATATTGCTTTTAACTGGTTATAGCAGGCCTAGCTGTTTTATTTTTTGTATCAATTTACTTACCGGCAATCCCATTACATTATAAAAGTCACCATTTATGCGTTCTATGCCGATAACGCCAATCCATTCT
>Ga0209107_10001939_pt1 | contig 11537 bp, 26 predicted proteins | sample LakErihyJuly2011_2_FD_187460 | JGI IMG/M metagenome (GOLD analysis project Ga0209107, IMG submission 187460) | Freshwater microbial communities from dead zone in Lake Erie, Canada - CCB hypolimnion July 2011 (SPAdes) (version 2) | ecosystem: Environmental > Aquatic > Freshwater > Lentic >... | reverse complement strand
TCCATAAATCAAAAAAGTATTTATTATTGATTATCTATACTTGCATTATAAACTTGTTTTAGTTCTGCTATCATATCTCTCCAACAGCTACCACAATTAGTACCTTTAAAGTGTAAATTAAATACTTCTTTGTAAATAGTTTTTAAACGCTCTTGAGTTTTAATTGATAATTGTTCTGGTTGGTTTGGTAAAAAGTCTTTTAAAAACGCTATGCTATCTTCTGACAAACAATTTAGCGTATCGTTATCTGTACTTCTGTAACTCCATAACTTGTTAAGTGTTTCTTTGCGACCATCACAACCACAATCTTTTCCTGTTACTTCGCTTATCTTATCTACTACTGCTTTAATTCCTGTAGCTGTCGTGATTTGTTCTATTGTATCACCTAACCCTTTTGCTTTTTTAGTTCTTGCCATAATTTCTAATTATTTTTTTATAATAAAGTTTATCTTGTTTTGTTATTGTGTAATTTCCTGCTCTGCTTTTATGTAATGCGTTTGTAATCATAAAGATTAATTCAGCATTTGTATCTAATGGATTTTCGTTTATTTCAAATTTACTTAAGATATTAAAATCTATTTCAGAATAGTATTGCATCCAATCGTAAATGTATTTTACATCATTCATATTATTTTAAGTTATTATAGTCCTCTTGAAATAATTCCCTTAACTTTTTCTTGTGTGCTTTTAGCGAGTGGAATATAGAAACAAAACTAATACCTGTTTCTTTGGCTAACTTACGCATTGATAAATCACTATCCCTGTATATTGTAAATAGTTTCTTATCGTACATATCCCAACTGTTTACTTCTGCTTCGCACTTGCTTCTAAACTTATGCCATTCTATTGCATACTGCTCATCGAAATCTGTTTCTACTGCTTCATCTACAAAATCTACTATTGTAAATTTTTTATAAAAATGTGTTAAATACACACTACGTATTACAATAAAAATATAACCTTTGTTTAGGTTACCATTTGTAAAACATTTTTCTTCACTTGAGTATAGGTGTAACTTAATATAAGTTTCTTGTACTATATCCTCGTAATTAATTTTATCAAATATCTTCGCATATTCGATTAATTGTTTCTGGTGTTTGTATAACTTTTCTAACATTACACAAATGTTACAAAAACATTTTATATTATTAAAACATCATTGTAACATATTTGTATAAAGTTATTAACTAATCTTCTTCTATTTCTTCTGCTTCTGCAAATTGTTCTAAACAAGCACTGCATAAATCTTCCCAAACGTAATGCCTTTCAGCACCACAACAATAACTGTATTCTGTCATATCTTATTCGTTTAGTTCGTTTATTATTTTTAAATCTTCTTGTATGTCTTGAAGCATTACTATTGCATCTTTCCAATCTTTGTTTATTATAGCTTCTATAACTATGTCAATATCGTTTGTAATTGTTTCTATTGTCATAACTTAAAGAATAAAAAATAATACTGTGTAAAATACTAACCAATAAACTGTAATCAATAAATAATCTGATAATTTTAAATTTGCTTTCATAATGTTTTGTTTTAGTTGTTAATAATTATTCGACAAATATTATAATACTTTTTTTAATAAAAAAATATTTTACTAATTATTTTTGTAATTTATAATCATTTTAAATAAGTATCAAACATTGTAGGGTTTATTTCTCTTAATTCGTTCCAATCTTCCTCTGTAAATTTATTTAATGTTTTATCCCAAAACCTACAATACTTAAATATTTTATTTGCTTTTAAATAATCAGCTACTTGTAAATTATTCATTGGTCTATTTACTTTTGGTTTTGTAGATATAAATGGTTTACTATATTTTTTTTTATTATCTAATTCTTTACAAAAATTATCTATTGTTTTTTGTTTTCTATAATTATCTGTTTGTTTTTTTAAATAATTATAATATTCATCTATGTATTTTTTATCTTTTGTTAAATATGCTTTTACAATTAATTTACTTGCAATATCTAATTTATACCCTGTTAGTTTTTTTATGTAGTTATAAATGTTTGTTCTGTCGCAATTTATATCAACGCATATTATTTTTGGTATTTGCGTTGCTTTTAAATGCTTTAATTCTTTATATTGTTGTTCTACATACATTGCTTTTAAAATTGAGTATACTGGCTTTCTACTTTTAATTTTTAAATCAATTCCTAAATTTTCTTTTATTTCGTTAATTGTCATTTGTTAGTCTTTTATAGCAATACAATATTATTTTATGTACTGCAAGGTTAATTTCGTTTTGTGTTATTGCTTTTTCAAATCTTTGTAGCGTTCCGTTATTATCTATTTCAATATACCATTTGTACTTATAAAATACTGGGTATACTTTTACTCCACGTTTAGTAATGTAATAATGCTCATCAGTAACGTTTGGTAAACTTTTTATTTCTTTACGTTTTGCCATTTGTAAGTTCTTTAGTTTTTACTCTGTATATTGCTATTAGTTCTTTTACATCTTCAATGCCTAATAAGGCAGGTTTGTTTCTATCGTTTAGCAGTTGGTTATAATCTTCTGTGCTTAATATGTTTTGTAATCTTAAATCGTATTCTTTTACGTTACCGTGTTTATCTCTGTTGCAATGAACACATTGCCCAAATACATTATTTTCATTAAAACGTAAGTTTGGATAAGCACCTACTGAAAAAAAATGTCCTGCATCGTACTTGCCTACTAGCTTTTTATTACAACTTATGCAATTATTATCTTTATCTCTTGTGCGAATATACGTATTAAAAACCTTTTGGCAAATATTTAAGTAGTCTGATTTTGTCATTAGTTTTTCTTTTAATACTTTTTTTTCTTTTTGCCAAGCACTTGCTTTTTTACTTTTCATAAATTCTATTGAACAAAAAACAGAACAAACGACTTGCGTATTATTTTGCGGTGTAAATTTCTCTTTACACTGCACACATTTTCTTTGATATACCTTTTGCATTATTATAGTTTTAAAGTTAAATCGTCATTTGGACTTGGTAAACTAACACCAAAGTATTCAAATGTAAAGTTGTTTATTTCTGCAAGTAAATCCATAAATTGACTTGTTGAAAGTTCTGTAGTAGATTTTATTCGCTCTATTACTTCGCCTGTTTCTTCGTTTACAAATAGTGTTTCTTTTAAAAACTTTAGCTTAATTAAATCGTGAGTGCTATCATTTGTTATTATATGCCCAGCTTCTTTTAAACAATTTTGTACAATAGGCAGAATTATTCCGTAATAAAATCTGTTTTGTTGTGTGCTTCTTTTCTTTTTAAACTTTTCTATTTTAATAACTACTTGCTTACCCTCAAAAGTTGCTATTGCATTTTTAATTAAATTTCTATTGCGTGTTAAACTTCCGTTTTTAACCTCGCTAATTATTTCGTAATTCATATAAACTCTTGTATTTCTTTTGGCAACCAATCGTTATCATCTACATTAAATTTAATTTCTTTAAATGGTTGGTTACGAGAATACTCGCATTTAACTAAAGTTACATCATCATCACCTTTTTCAACAAATACAACTGTTTCTGCTTTTTTCAAGATACTACTTCCAACGTGTCCTACAGGTTTAGCAGTTCCAAAGTTTTTATGTAATATTCCTGTGCAATGCATTTTACCTTTAGCAGTCCAATTAAGTAATTTTTCTGTTAAACCTGTACTTTGTTCTAAACTATTAAAATCAGTTACTAAATCTACAAAACCATCAATACTCATTAAACCAATATTATTTTTAAATTCGCTTTCAAATACAACCCAATCAATAAAATCAAAACGCTCTTTAGGTGTGTAACCACGTAAACCAAATGTTTTATAAAATTCACAATTACCACCAATTAATTCTAATACTCTGCGTTGCACTCTTTGTGCGTGAAAATGTGATTGTTCAGTATCAAATGAAAGTACAAATTTTTTATCTGCATTATGTCCTTTTATACTTGGGTTGTGTATGTTTGACTTACCCCCAATGTAAGCAGCTTCAATCATAGACTTAAAAAATGTTTTTCTACTTTTAGAAGCCCCAACTATGCAGCTAAAATCTCCATAACTTCCAAATGGTATTGGGTAACTATTGCCTTTGTAAATACTTTCACCTATGCTTAATGCAATCGGTTGCTGTTTTATTTCTTCTGCAGGGTCAATTAAAGCATCTTTAAATATTTGTTTAAAGTCTAAAATAGGTTCTGCATTATTACTTAAATCTTCAAAATTAAAATCACTCATAATAGTTTATATCTTTTAATAATTCGTTTGCAGTTTTTACAAAACTTTTTTCTACTAATTCAAAATCCCAATTCTTTTTTAACTTTTCTATAATTTCTTTTTGATTATTTGAAATTATATTTTTATCATTTTCTATTTGCGTTTTATTTAACAAATGTGGATTTGTTGTATTTACTCCAATTGAATTAAAATAATTTGTTAGTTCTGTGTTTGTTAAATTTTTTTGTAAATATATTAAGTTAAAATTTAACGGCAAACATAAATCGTATTTAATTTTTTTTATTGCTTCTTCAATACTACCGTAATACATTAAATTTTGGTTTAACTGTATTGCTAATAATTTGGCATATAATAAGTTTTTAGTTACAAATTCTTTATTTTTATTTTCAAGAGCTGTATTCAATAATTTTAATGCTTCTATATCTTCACTATAGATATTATTTTTATTTCTCTTAAACACGTTGTAAATACGTTTAAATGCGTTTTGTTCTGTCCAACTCATAATCTATCTTGTTTAATTGTTTGTTTATTAAAATCTTTTTGTCTACTTGCCCACGTTGTTAATCTACGCTCTATGCTCCAAGTTTTTTCTAATTCAAAACGCATTTTAGTTTTAGTTTGATTTGGTTCAGTCCAATATTCAAAAAAGTTTTTAAGTAAATCTATTTGATATTTATTTTTAAAAGGTATTAATGAATTTTTAAAAGAGAGTGTGCGAATTTCTAAATTTGCTTTACTATTATTTTTATTAATTACATTATCATTATCATTATCATTTACAGCGATTTTTGCGATAGGGTGCGATTGCAGAACATCGCTATGCGATAATTTGCGATTTTCTGCGATAATTTCAGCTTGTTCTAAATTTATTTTTTTATTAATAATATCATTATATAAATCTAAATTCCAACGTTTTAAATTACCTAAACGGCCTCCTGTAGATTTAATTTCTTTAACTTCTTCAAACTTTTTTAAATCTCTTTTTAATTGTTGTTTAATAGGCTCAAAAGTAAGATTAGTAATTAAATCATTAGTTTCGGGATTTTTATCATTAACATACATTAAAATATGTTTAAATAATTCACCTGCTTTTTCATCTGGCATTTTTTCAATAGTGTGTATTAAATCACAATATAAAATAAATGATTTTTTATTTTCTGCCATAATATTTTGGTATAAAAATAGCCCAATAGATTAGAAGTGGAGTTCTGCACTATTGAGCTTTTATAAAAATTTTTAAAAATATATTAATGCTCCACCAATAATATATTACAAATATAAATAAAATTTTTTAATTAAACGTTTAAATTATAATTAAATTTTTCGTTTTTTAACATTTTTTTAGTTTCTTCAATATTATTTTCATAAATATGTGCATTACCAATAAAAAAAGTTATATTATTCAATTTTAAATTTATTAATTTACTTATTAAATAAATTTGATAAATATCACTAGGCAAGCCTAAATTACTATCAGCACTTCTTTGATATACTGTAATATTTAATTTATTATCAAATATTTGAAATTGTATTAAACTTAAACAAGGCAATTGATTTGTTTCAGCAATTGTATTTCCAATAAATAAAACATAATTTTTTGAAGGTTTTAAAGTATTAATTTTATTAATTAATTGAGGTAAATCTTTAAAATAAGTTGGATAAGAATTTATTAATTCAGGTGAGCAATAATTCCACCAATTTATACCTTTTTCATTATAATTTTTTATTGTTGTAATACCAGACATATATAATTCTAATTCATCTAATAATTTACTTTTTGCTACTTTATGTTCATTAAATAATTTAATTAATTGCTTTTCATTAAAACTTAATTTTTTATTTAATAAAGCAATGCTGTTATTTTTTTTTGCAATTTGAATTTTGCCTTTTAAAATAATTTTTTGTAATAATTTATAATATGTATTCATAATAAAAACAGTTTTAAGATACTGATAAACTATTAATTTTAAAAATTAAACCCTATAAAGTTAGCTTAAAGTGAGATTTAGCTTTCCTCATAGGGTTTATAAAATATTTTTATTTTGCAATAAATCTCACTTAATTGCTTTTACAAATATAATAAATTAATTTAAACTTACAAAATTAATTGCAGTTTTTTATTAACAATCTAAAAAGGTAAATCGTCTGCAGCTTGTTGTAATACTGCCGATGGTGCTGTAAAAGTTTCAACACTTGCATTATTTACAATAGTTGCATCTTCTTTATCTATTCTCCAACCATTTAAACTACAATACCATTTACCATTATGGGAATTACCACGAATATTAATTCCTACCTTTACAGATTGACCTATTGCGTATTTATCTAATACTTCGCATTTGTCTTGAACAAAATCAATAGGCACTTCTTGTGGATATTGCTCATCGGTTTTAACTACTAATAATCTTTTTTTGAAAGTTCCTGCACTTCCTACTGTTTCTGTATTTCCAATATGGATAATACTACCAATTACTTCACTCATTTTTATTTAATTTAATTAATTATTTACGTTTAAAATCTTCGCTTTCATCTTCTCCAAATACTCCCAATTCATAAAACCCTGTAAGTTTTAATACTGCCCTACTCATTGCACGTTTCTCTGCCATTTCCATAACGTACCAACTTTGAGTGTTACCATCTTTAAAACTATCACCTTTTAAAGCACTACCAAAAGTTTCAATACGTGTATTTTCTTTTAATGCAGTTGCTTTAACTACACAAAATTTAGGCTCGCAACTTATAACATCATAAGTTATATTTACTTTTTCTTTTGCTTGTATCTTATCAATACCACTACGAGTAATAATAATATAATGCTGATGCTTATACACATCATCTTTAGTTAATTCAAACTTAACGTAAAGCTCTTTTAATTTATCTACATTCATAATTTTAATATTTAATTGTTAAACTATCTGCTGAATATTTAATGCTTACTTTTGGTACATTCATACCGTAAGCATCAAATACATCCATTCTTTGTGCAAGTTTTAAAAGTTCCTCACGTTCTTTTAAATCTGCGTTTAATTGTACCCAAATTGCATCTTCTGAAAATTGTATCATTTGTCTACCATTTACAGGATTGATTTCTATTCCAAATGCTGTTTGCTTTTCACGTGGTAAAGACGCTTTTAATTCATCTCTAACGTTGCTTATTGCAGTTGTTAAACGTTCTGCTTGTGCAAATGCTTCTACTTTGTTAATTTCACCTGCATCGATTAAATTTTTAGCAAATGTTTTTGAGGATAACTCTAATTCCTTTTTACTTGGTAAAAAATTGTTAGTTGCAATTTCTTGCATTTGCATTAATTCATAAAGATTTTTGCTCATAATGTTTTTGTTTTTGATTAATAATACTGCAAATATAAATATAATTTATTTAATAAAAAAATATTTTATTACTTTTATTCAGTTATCATAGTATAATTTTTTCTAATAACTGTATCTATTTTAAAAGCTAATTCATTTAGATAAGTTCCTTTTGTTATTTGCTTACTTTCAAATATTGCTTCCATCATAGGTTCTAAAGCATCTTCTAATTCTTTGCCTTTGTCTATAATTTCTTTTGCTAAAAAACTATTTGCTTTTATATCGCTTAACTCTGTAATTAACAAATATGTTAGCGTTGCTATTTTATGGCTACTTAAATTGTGTTTTTTATTGTTCATATTAAAATAGTTTTGTTTGATTTGTTTTATTTTTAGATTTTAAATTATCTAAAAGAGCAAAGTTAATAAAAGGTTTTCTAGCCTCCCTGTCTTTTAAATCTATTGGTCTGTTTTCTGTTACTTCTATTTCACTTTCAAAAACTTTAACATTTTTAAGGTTATACTGCTCTATAAGTTTATCTTGTGAGCCTCCATAACTTGCAGTTAATATTAAATTATTTGGTATATCGTTTATTCTTTTTACCCAATAACTTATTGATTTTGTATATGCCCATATTTCTATATTTTGGTTATCTTTTGCTAATTGTAACCACATATCAAAATAAGACTGATTAAAGAAATCACCAGACGCGTGAATTCTAATTGCTGTACAATCATTTGGTATTATAGGAATTCCACTATTTTTAACATAATCAAAATTTTTCCAACGATGCTCTCTTACTCCAGGAAATCTTTCAGGACTTGCTGCATAACATTTATATTGCCCTCTTTTAATATCAAATTTTCCTGTTTGCCTATTTACTGTAACTTTACATTCTAAAGCAAAAGGGCAGGTTGTGCCTGTAGGTAGGTTCCACTCATAAACTATACCGTCATAATATTTAGTATTCTTAATAAATTTCATAATTAATTTTGTATTGGTTGACTAAATACTGCATCTTTTACGGTAGTGTATGGTAAAGAAGCACGTTTGTTAAAATAATTACTTACGTTGTTATTTTCGTTTATTGCTTCTAATTTACGTTTGCTTAATTCCTCTTCAAAATCACGTTTTAATTCTAAAAATAAATTAATACTTTGTGCTGTATTTTTATCTCTAAATAAAATTAATTTTAAATCTAATAATTCTTGTGATTGGTTTTTAACTCCAGCTAAAATATTCCAATAATTTGTTAATCTATTTTTCATAATTTTAAATTTTAGTTATTATTTCGTTTTCTACTAATATTAAATCTTTATCAATTAAACCTTTTTGCTTTAGTAATTTAGCAAGGTGTACAGCTTCTTTTAAATTGTATTGCTTTTTCTTTTGATAGTGTATTAGTTGAGTGCTTACTCCTGTGTGCTTACTTAACCTGTATGCGGTTAAGTCTGTTTGTTCTAATAATTGTTGTATTGCGTTCATATTTATAATTTTTCTATTTCTTGTTTAACTTCAAATAAATACATTGTTTTATCAAAACTTTCGTTTAAATCTCCTGTAATAAATTCACGTGAAAATTCAACTGCTATTAATGCACAATCTTTAGAAAATTTATAACATACTTCTTTTAAATATTCATCTTGTAAGTCAATGTATTTATCTACTAATTGTTCTGCTTTTTCTTTTGGTGTCATTTTATTTGATTTTTAAGTTGTTCAATAGTTGCTTCTAATTCTTTATTATACTTTTCTAATTTTGTAAGATAATCTTCTATTTTAATAAAAGCCAAACCTATTTCAGTTTGTGTTATTACTTCAAAATCTACAGCTTCACTACAATACAGCTCGTGTATATCTACCGCTAAATCTTCTAAATCTGTTCTAAATAAATTATTGCTCATAAAATAATTCCATTAAATTGTTAATAGTAATTTCTTTTTTTGTTGTTTCTTGTAATACTCTGTAAGCATCTTCTACTGATAAATTCATACAGCTAATTTCTGTTTCAAGTGTAGTAATTAATTTTTTACCTATGTAAGGATACTGTTGTTTGTAAAGTAATAATTTACCTTTGTTTTCATCTGTTAATTTTTCATAAAGTGTTTTCATAATATTTGTTATTTGTTAATTATTGATATGCAAATATAAAACGTTTAATTTTAATAAAAAAATTTTTTACTATATTTTTTTGCATAAAAAAAGGTCAGCACTCGCCAACCCTTTAAAACATTGATAAAATTAGTTTAAAATATTTTTAAATAATAACCTATTGCTATTCTTTTTTCAGTATCAAATGAAGCATTTATTATATTACCTCGTTTATTTTTTATGCCAAGTCCTGCACTAAATAACGGTTTATCTAATAACAAAGTATTTGCAACGTTTATACCCAAATATAAATTGTTTTTTTGCTTTGGTGCATCTACTTCCATTTGTTGTGCCTTAATAGTGTAATCAAACTTCATAGCGTGTATTTTACCGCTCACTTCTCCACTTACTTGAGCATTTATATACTTATCATCAAATTGTTGCTTAAAAGCGTTTATTTCGATTGCTTTGTTATACGCTTCTATTTGTTGCAAACTATCCATTTTAATAAACTCTAACTGCATCTTATTATTTTCTTCAAACAATTTATCTATTTGACTTACATAAAAACCAACTCCAGCTGTATCACGTACCTTTTTAGTTATTGGCACGTGTACTATATTGGTTTGTATTATTGCTTTTCCTTTGACTTCTTTGGTTTGTATTTTTATCTTTTCTGCAAATTGTGGTTCAGGATTGCAACCTTTAAAAAACAATAATACTATAAATAAAACCCAGCCAAGCCAAGTTAAATAATTTATTTTTTTAGTTTCCATCTGCTAATTCTTTAATTGCTTCGTTAATACTTTCTTGTTGGTATCCTAACTGAATTAATAAACCTGTAAAAATATCAAATATTTCATCAGTTGTTAAGTCATCGTTTTCTGTTTCTACCGTGTAGGTATTTCCGTAATGTTTAATTTCTATTTTCATATTTTTAAAGTTATATGTTTAAAATTTATTTTTTATTTAAAGTTATTGATTTAAATTTTTAAATATTTTTGTTTTATTATTTTATGATACACTGTATTTATACTTTCTTTATTACAACCTCTGTTATAATTAAATTTTATAATTCTTAATATTCTTTGTAATGGTGAATATTGCTTTTCTTTAGGTGGGTTAATCATAATCTTGTTTTCGTGAATTGTTTTATACCTTTCCATAATTAAAATATTATAGGGTTAATACTTTTTTGATTTTCATAATAGTTTAAAATTATAAAACTACTGTTTGTGTTTTTAAAGTTGGTTTTCACCCAATCACTTGGCGGACTAAATGCACCAAAGTTTTGATATTCAAAAGCACTTGAGCTTGTAAAATCTAATAATAATTGGTGGCTATCACCTTTACTAAATTCTATCGTGTAATTGTGCAGTCTATACTCATCAATATAATTTTTAATCTTTTCAATTTGTACAGCGTCTAAATGTGGTTTAAAACCAAACTTCATATTTTTATCATCTTTACCGTGACATAAAATAAAACATCTATTTTCTACGATATAATGGTCGATAAATTTTCTTTGATTAGTTACCTTAACATTTTCATATTTAAGCTCAATATACGCTTTAAAAGCACTATTAACAATATAGCCAAAACTTCCAGCGTGGTTATCATTACAAATATTTGTACATTCTATATTATTATAGTAAGGAATTAAAGCATCAATCATTTTAATTTTAAAAGCCAAACCTACATCAAACGCTTTTTGGTTATCCATATTTTGCGGTAAACTATGCCCACCACGAGTAGTAACACCATCGTAACCATCCATAAAATCGCCTAATTCGTGAATTATCAATGTATCTGATTGCTTGTTAATTAAAGTTTGTGCAACCATTATTTCTAAACGATTGTTTAATTCTAATTCGTTCCAAGCACCATCATATAAGCTGTAACCGTTTTGGTTTACTTCCATTCCA
>Ga0209107_10001938_pt1 | contig 11540 bp, 10 predicted proteins | sample LakErihyJuly2011_2_FD_187460 | JGI IMG/M metagenome (GOLD analysis project Ga0209107, IMG submission 187460) | Freshwater microbial communities from dead zone in Lake Erie, Canada - CCB hypolimnion July 2011 (SPAdes) (version 2) | ecosystem: Environmental > Aquatic > Freshwater > Lentic >... | reverse complement strand
GTACTGGACGTAGACCCCGCATTTCTTATTATTACAGATGAGAATCCCCTCTTCATCTTGGGGAATGAGTTCGCCCGTCCGGCAGCTCTGGCACACATCTGTCACTACATTATAATCGCTCGTATTACAATATTCGCGATTGACGTTTTTCCAGTAGTTGTGGTACTTTTGCCGCGACGCCTGGCCAAGAGCCACCGACGCCTCTTCCGGTGTCTGCTTCACTTTGAAGAAGGAGTTTAGCACATTTTTCGTACTATTCTCCCCCGTTGAAATCTTCTTCTTCTCCTCAAAATAATTGAATATGTATGGGACATTATCCAACAAATACTTGTTTTTGAGCGCGCGCAAAGTTTTGAGCTTAACACCAATATCGCGGATGCGGTCTTGGATCTCCATCCGCACATCAATGTCTTCGTCCTCGGTCAACTGACCCAATTGCAACTTCAGTTCAGCGCGTTCAGCCTCTAGTTGCGGGATTTGCGTGGTTTCTACCGAATGGATGTTATCCAGTATTTGCGAGTGTTTTTCATCTATTGTAATGTTGGACGGCGCCGTTTTTTTCTTTTTAATGCTATGATTGGGCATAGACTTCTTTTTATATTTAGATGATTATTTATTTATATGGTTATTTACGCCTCAATATATTATATTAACAAATATTATAATGTCATTCACATCCACAATTAAGAAGACAGCGACAAAAATGGCGACGTTAACAAAGGGAATGATTCCATCCGGTATGATGCCATCCGGGACATCCGCAGGTATGCTGAATAATAAATGGATCCTCTATACAATCCTTTTTGTCAGTGTTGTAGATTTATTCAACTTTTACTCAAAAGGTGACGCCACCGCAATTGCCATTTTTCTGGTTGTTGGGTTTTTGACAACCTATTTTAGCAAAAATATGCTGGTTGTATTGGTCGTGGCCATTGCCGTCACACATATTGCCCGTTTTGGCACTGCCTCTATGGAGGGTATGGAACCCGAAGAAGAGGAAGAGGAAGAGGTCACTGAGGGATTGAAAACAGATGATGAATCGGAAGAAAAAGAAAAGGATGAGCTTAGGTCAATCCAGAGTTCATTGGAGAAAATTGGCATTGCCGATTCTTCCGAACAGACAACAGCAGCGCTTATTGAGCAAACCAAGAAGGTTCAGGAGAATATGCAACTTTTAGAGCCTTATTTGAAGAAGGCCGAACAGGTAACCGAGCCATTGAAGAAACCCGAAGGATTTTGTGACTATTCTACCGCATATTCATCCACCATAAAGGAGCCATTTGAAGAAGGAACAGCAAAAAAAGTTGAAAAAGGAATTGTAAACGGGGGTAACCAAGCGGGTAATGGTCTTGTAGCTGTCGGAAACAAGATTGGTAACGCTTTTAAACCGTCAAAGAATTAAAATGGCACTTTGTGCCATTTTTTCTTCTAGGTTCGTGACCGATAACCATTTAATAAGGCGCGCTTTGCGTGCCGTTTTAAATGTTCATCGGTTTAAATAATGTGATTTTGACCTCTTATACTGAAAGTAAACCATTTTTACAATTTGTAAAAACTTGTAAAAATGTTCACCCGCATATATTAATCAATCTATAATATAATAGACGCCGCGAAATGGACACAAATGAATATTATATGGTTGTTTTGGGCCTGTTCATTTTATTGATTTTGACCCTCTCTTATGAACCTCCAATCAGAGAGGGCTTGGATATTGGAAAAGAGATCACAAAAACATTTGAAAAACCCGCAAAAGACATTAAGAAGGCGAGTGAAAAGGAGTTCAAAAAGGCAAAGCAGGCGACCGAAAAAGAGTTCAACAAGGCCAAGAAGGAAACCACCAAAGGTTTAAATGTGGTGAAAAAAGAGACTGAAAAAGGCTTAAATAAGGCAAAAGAATTTGCTGAGGACACGGCCAATGAAATAGGAAATGCGTTTGATGAACTATTTGATGAAATCACAAACATTGTCAATTACATTGTGTGCGGATTCAACAAAATCAAAACGCTTCCGGACTGTTTTTTCTGGTACTTCTTGGATATCATTTATGGCATCTTATATTTGTTTTATTCAATGTTGGCGTCTATCATTCCGCCTCTCAAAGATGGTGCCCAAATGTTTTGGAGTATGATGAAGATGATGGATGAGATGATTCACGAGTTAACGGGCTTCCATATTATTCAGTATCCCAAGAGCGTTATGGATATGTGCTATTTGTGTAAAGATGCACCGAAGAAAAAACGGTCAAAACCAAGTAAATGCTCTTAATGGTCTAATCTATTGGCAGAAGCCCTTTAGGGAGCCCTGCATACATCTCACCAATATAATATAATGGGGAAGAAATGCTTACCAGGTGTAATTTGCGTTGAAAATATGACACTTTTCCTGCTATTTGTGATTGCGGTGGTTCTGATATATATATTTCATAAAACCACAAATAGTCCGCCTCAGCCATCTATTATTTTGCTGAACAATGATTTAGGAAAAACGCGCGAATCTCCGATTCTAACGCCCCCGGAGAATCATATGTACGACCCGGATTTAGTGGCGACTTTTCCTGAGATAAGTAGAAGACCCAATGTCAATATTGAGACCCGCGGGACCAACCAAAGCTACAGTCAAATTGGAATCCTTACTCGTCCTGGGGTCAATGCGGAGACACTGATTCTGCCGCTGATGGGACGCAGACACGACTCGGGTAGGAATAAGATGCAGTATTACACCGTATCAAATACAGGCAATATGAACACGAAGCTGCCGATTAGCAAAGACGGACGCAGTTGTACGGGTGAATATGGCTGCGACGAAATATTCAATGGAGATACGGTCTATGTTGAAGGCTACGCTGACACATTTAAGGCGACCATTTACGAGAACAGTCGTTTCAATTATATTCCAAGTATAATGTAATAAATGGCTCTTGTCGCACGTTTACAAAAAATTAAAGATATTATGATAGATCGTAGTATATATCAATTTACACCGCCACCAAATAATACACCAATCGTGGCTGCCTTAATGGCGGCACTTGCGGTTCCTCCGCCACCAGAACAAAACAATGATGCATTAACTGCAGCATTGATCGCAATAAAACCCAAACAGCCTGAAAATCTAAGAAATGATGATGCGCTTCTATCGGCAATTCTTGCTGCAATGGCCAAAGAACCTGAAAGAGAAGAGGAAAAGGAGGAGGAAGAAAAAGAGGAAAAGGAGGAAGAGGAAGAAAAGGAGGAAAAGGAAGAGGAAAAGGAAGAGGAAAAGGCGGAAGAGTTTAATAAACAAATAGATTGTCTTGGTGAAAGTAACAATAGAGACAAGATTGGGTGTATAAAGAACAATAGATAATATACCGTATAAATTATTATATTTTATGTTTATAATATAATAATGAGCATTCAGTTTTCATATCCGCAAATGAGTGGAACGCTTGACGAAACGAATAAAAATATTGCGATTGATAATAACGGCGGTAGTTATTTTGATTTAACTTATACCGTTGGGGGAACTACTACGGTTTTACATTTTATTCCAAAGAGAATATCATTTATGGATGGTGGAACTGATTATATGATAATTGAACATACTAATAATAGTGGGAAATCATTAAAAATAAGATTCCAAATAACTCAGTCATCAAGTGCTAAGCACGATATTACACCGTCAAATATATATATTGATCAATTAATTGGTGATGGATTAGAAGATAAGACTCTGAATTTTACAGAGAAAAGCCTCAATATTGGATTAGTTAATACAACAGAATATTCAATAGATTTTAGCACTTGTGGAGAAATACCAATCAAAACCATCAATAAAGACTTTAAAGGTGGGACTTTTGTAAGTGACACTGCCAATATTATTAAAGATGGTACTACAAGTATTAGCATACCTTTAACAGCAACGACATTTATGACGGATGAAATTGTTTGCGATGAAGGTACAAACAATAGCACCAACACAACAAAAACATATGAAGCAAAGATTGCCGGAAATGTTGGCCTCTCTTTTGGCATCGGGCTTTTGATATTGACTCTGGTTGTTTGGAGGGTTACAAGTTTGAATTTCAAATATGAAGCGAAAACTGGTTTGTTTGGTTTTGGGGTGGACAAGGAGCAGGTTATATATACTGGGATTTTTATATTCATGTTTTTACTCTCAGTTTCTTGTTTTATGGCATACGGCGGAGTATTAACTTGGGGAGGCGGATTACTTGAAGGTGAAACGTCCGAACAACATGACACAAAACTTACTGCGTTATTATCAACTGCCATTATATCTTTATTGATCTTTGTTTTTATGGCTGGGTATAAGATGATTGTTATGACAAAAACAGTAGTAGCAAACCTATAATAATATTGTGTAAATACAATATTATATTTAATAACCCTTAACCAAAAGAAAACCTTTGGTTAAGGATCATTTGATTTCCTTTGGACCCGAAGGGCCGACCCTTAACGGTCGGTTTTCCAAAGAAAACCTTACATCATCAACGACGCATTATGTACATTCTCCGCAACCGGTTTGTATTCACTGGTCACATAGGTAATCAAGCTGCTCTTGCCAATCGGCGCCATTTGGGCGACCATCTCCTCCTCCAAGGAAGTAGGGCTGACTGGGTTCATCTCCGCCATCTCCGCGTCTTTCTTGGCCTGCGTCGGCACATAGGTCATCATCGGCACACGGTTATTCATTCGGGCACTGCGCCTAACCACTTCGTAAGCAACAAAGAGCCCAACAACACCCAAAATGGGGTTGTAATAAACGAACATAAAGAGCGCCACCAACAATACTCCGACCATTCCCAAGGGACTGTCAATGTAAGAGGCAACCGACTCGGGCATTTCAATATCTAGGGCAATATAAATGGCAAACAAGACCAAAATAGCCATTTCCAATTTTGATAAGGAGCGAAAATATGACATTAATTCCATCGCGTTATGTATATTATATAGCAGGTTTTTTCTACCTCTATTGTGCCACAACAAAATAGACAAAACATATTAGAAACAATGCGACAATCTATGTAGCCATCGCCCTTTAAAAAGAATGAACAAAAAACCGAACCCTCTATGGGCCAAATCAAAAAAGACCGTCGCCGCAGTTCCCGAATTGCCTAAAACCGCAAATACGTATCTTGGCCCCAAGGGATACACGATATACAAATCCGACCTAACGGAGGCGCAAATCAAATATGTAAAAGATTCCCTCACCGTCAAACCCGTCACACCCGGTATCACCCTTGCCGCCACGACTACGTTCCCCGCCTATCGCGAATCCACACAAAAACTCTATGTGCCTCGTTGTTTTGGAATCACCCATTTCGGCCCTCCGAAAGCCACCAAAATCCCGCCCGGTGACGACATTGACGTCCCATTCGTCGGCACGTTACGCGACTATCAGCAGGAGGTAGTCGCCGCCTACGTGAAAGCCGTCGCCGACCCCATCGCGTGTAGTGGCGGCCTGGTCAATCTCCCCTGTGGATACGGCAAAACCACCGTTTCGCTAAATATCGTATCCACGATGCGAAAAAAAACGCTCATCATTGTCCACAAGGAGTTCTTGTTGAATCAATGGGTAGAACGTATCCAGCAATATTTGCCCACGGCACGCATCGGTCGCATCCAAGGCCAAATCATTGACGTCGCGGACAAAGACGTGGTCATCGGAATGCTTCAAAGCTTGTCAATGAAAGACTACGAAGACGCCGTGTTCGCATCATTCGGTCTCATACTCATTGACGAAGTCCATCACATTGGCTCGGAAGTCTTCTCATGTGCCCTCTTCAAAATCGTACCCCAATATACACTCGGTCTCTCGGCCACGATGGACCGCAAAGACGGCACCACCTTTGTGTTCAAGATGTTTCTCGGCGACATTGTCTACAAGATTGCGGAGAAGAAACAACGATTTGTTCAGGTCCGCGCACTCCACTACCAAGGCGGTAATGCCGACCCCGCCTTCGCACGCGTAGAATATGATTTTCGCGGCAACCCCGCATATAGCACGATGATATCCAAGCTGTGCGAATACGCACCACGGACGGAGTTCATCATCCGTGTCATCCAAGATATGTTTGCGGAAAACGGGGAGCAACAAATCATGGTAATCGCGCACAACAAGAATGTTCTCACCTATATCCATGATGCCATAGAGGCACGCAAAATCGCTACAGTGGGGTACTACGTGGGCGGGATGAAGGAGTCGGCGCTCAAACTGACGGAGAGCAAACAAGTGGTGATTGCGACCTATGCCATGGCGGCGGAGGCGCTGGATATCAAGACGCTTTGTACGCTGATCATGGTAACGCCGAAAACGGACATTGAGCAGTCGGTGGGGCGAATCTTGCGTTCCGACCACGAAATGCCGGTGGTAGTAGATATCGTGGATAGCCACGACCCGTTCCAGAAACAATGGGCGAAGCGGAAGACGTTTTACAGGAAGGAGAATTACCGGATATACAAGGTTGCGTCGTCGGCGTATATTCCTCCTGCCACTTTGGGAGAGCCGATGCCGACCGGGTGGGAGCTCGTATATGAGCCGAAAGTAAAATCATCGGGTACTAAAGTCGTGGACAACGACGATGAAGAGGACAAGCCACCCACTGGCAACTGCTTACTCAACGTGGATTTCACCGAGTAATTGTGCCTTGGTAAGTTTATCATATTCTTCACGGGTAATCATTACATATTCAACGTCATTTATGGTATGTGTATTATTGGGTCGCATTTTTTTGTACAAATAATAAATCCCGGAAGACGACCCATAAATAATCCAACTGCTACATTTTACAATAATGTTGAGGGTCCCTCCCAAAGGGATGGACCCTCTAATCCGTTGAAAAAAGGCGGACGCCTTTTTATCAATAACGTTGAGAGAGATACTTGTTACCAAATCAAATAAATATAAAAATGCCATTTATATTTATCATCTATTTTCGCATGAGACGATTCACCAAATACACCGCGGCCAATCCAACGAGACCCACGCAACATAATTTGTAGTGGAGTCGCACGAGTAATTTACGACGGTGATTACTACCATAACAATGACAATCAATGCCGCCATTATATACAACAGAATTGACCGCGTTTTCAACTGTGATGACGCGGAATAAAAGACTTTATACCGGTGAAGATTTAAAACCGCACCCCACAGGGGTGCGGTTTTAAATCGTTACCGATACCGCGCCATTGGAGAATTAAAATGGGACATTTTAATTCTTCAATTGTGTAAACAAATAAATACCTCCGATGATTACCGCGACTTGTGCTGGGTCGCAAAGATTTGTTAGAAGATCCATAATATATATTCATAACTCATTATTTATTCCAAATAAACATTCCAAAAATGGAGGGTATCAACACAAGAACCCAAACCAAATGATTGTCAGAGGAGTCGCACGAATAGTTAATAACGGTCGTCCAACCAACAATCAAAAGGGCATATAAAATGAAGATTTTCAAGCGAGATAAGAGAGGTCTCTCCCTTTTCGGGAAAAAGGTCCGGAACAAAACGTGAATCGTTTCCAATAAAACGAAAACCTGGGCAGGAGTACAGAGATTTGGTACAAATGACATGAATAATATATATTCGTTGGATACATATTATTATTACAACCGATTCTCGTATCTTACGAAGTAAAAATATATTTGAATAAATTGGTCTTGAATCCGTTGAACGCAGAGCTGGACGCGGCGGTATATGCCCCAAAATCCTCTACATAAACCCATTCACCGATGGCCAATTCGGGCAACATTGCGTTTTCACAAATGAGGTCAATGCTGTCGCACGTGGGGCCGAAAATCGTGCTTTTGAATTGTCCGCCGTCCCTCTCATTGAATGGTAGAATTGTTGGCACAGTGTGGTCAAAATAGATACAGTTGAATGAACCGTAGACTCCGTCGTTCAAATAATAGATGATGCGCTTTTCTGAAGGGACCAAAGGGTCCAAAGCTTCAGCCGACTGTTCTAAGGCTTCAGTCGTAGCCGACTGTTCGTACAATATCTTCTTCCCAATGACATTCAGCACCAAAATATGCGACTTCTGGGCAAAGTAGCGCCCCGGTTCCGCGATAAACTGGACATCCGGCATATCCCCAAAGAAATCGTGTATCCCATCTCTCACCCTCGCAGCAATGTCTTCAAATCGGACCGTGCGGTCAACACCCGGAAACCCGCCCCCGATATCAATCGTATTCACGTGAATCCCTATGCTTTTTGCAATGTCCGTCGCACTCCGACAATCCCGAATGGCTTCATAAAAGTTTTCCGCCGACGAACATCCACTCCCCACGTGGAAACTGAACCCCACAATGTCCAGTTTCAGCGTCTTGGCAATGCGCAAAAGCTCATCCACTTGCTCCAACCGACACCCAAACTTCTTATTGAACTTACACAGACTCTTGCTGTCATCCACTGCCAGCCGTAAAATCAACTTCGCATAAGGATGGTACAACTTAATCTTGTACAACTCCTCCTCACAATCAAAGGTCATCAAATCCACATCGTTGGCCCGCGCATACCGGATTTGCGACGACATCTTACAAGGGTTGGCGAATATGATACGACTCGGGTCGGCAGTAATCTCAATAATCGTCTTGATTTCGTTCTCGCTGGCGCAATCAAAATTACAACCTAAGGTCGCCAACGCCTCTAGTATCACGGGATTGGGATTACATTTCACGGCGTAATGAGGTTTGACATTTGGTAGAAGAGTGGTCCATTTGTTGTATGCCTTGGTAATCTCGCCCAAATCAATGATGAAGAATGCATGGTCGCTCTGGTTGTTCTCCAAATAGTCGTTGATTATGTCGTAGGTCTCATAATCGCTACCGTAAAACTTGACGTTGTTTTTCTGGAAAAAGGCATTTCCGAGCCATTGATCAGTTGCGCCGATGCGGGTGTATTTTGTCGTTGGGTCCATATATCCCAATTGGGTGCGAAAATCTTATATTCTTTTCTCAGATATGTTACCAAGACCCACGTAAATATGTGTTTTTTCCATATGTAAGCACATAAGCAGAATATGCGTCATAACAAAACACAAAAAGCAATATTGTTAATATGGCACCTAATACTAATAACGAATATTTACGATAAATAATTTGGTGGAATTGTGAAAAATTGGGGTCCATCGTTGTGTTTAGTACGAACATTGTGTGTATATTGTTTCAAGAAAATGTATAACCGTGCCCCTCTCTGCGAGATGACCACACGAAAAATTGCGTACAACAAAAACGGGACGTTTTTGTTGTAAGGTGTTTCTTAGATGCGAATCTTACAGATTCGCATCCAAAAAATTGCGCGACGTCAAAATATTTGTATTTTGACGGAGAGGTGTTGTTTATGTAGGCCCCGAAGGGGCCTACACAAAAAATTGCGTACAACAAAAACGGGACGTTTTTGTTGTAAGGTGTTTCTTAGATGCGAATCTGTAAGATTCGCATCCAAGAAATTGAATTTCATTATCTATTTAAATAGAAATGCATAATAAACATATATCTTTTATTTAAAAAATGAACACAACAACTCAAACCAAATTGACCAAATCTGAATGGGAATCCATTGAATCCCCCGTTTCCGAGGATGAAAAGGACATTCTACAATTGATCCGCGACGGATATTCCAACACCGACATCCGATACAACAAGAACATCTCATTGTTCAGTTACGCAAAGCTAGACCGCTCATCCACGATTGAAAACTATCTTTACACAAAGTTCCTCAAAGCCGAGGTGGATGGAGTCATCAAAATTATTCGCGGCATCCAGGACGCCCCTGAAACACTGACCGCATTTCGCGTAGAAGAAATCAACATCAAGCGTCTCAAATCCGCCGACCAAATCCGCCTTGAAAATATGAACGCGAACATTGAAATCAACAAACCCCGGATGATAGAATACATTTACATCGGGTTCTTGACAGAGATGTTCAAACTATTTGCCGCGAATAAAATAAAGTACGCATTCTACTTGTATAGTCTCATCCAATTGCGAAACATCCATGTCCCAAACAAGAACACATTCCTCATGGAGTTCATTGATTTATCCATCGTATACCTAAATGGAAAAATTGGACTGAGTCCGATTATCAGCGGTGCCTGCGACTTCATAGAGAAGAATCCGAATCTATTCAAATATGGCGATCTCACTCTCTACGACCACCAAAAACGCATATTTGACTTGTTCAAGCACACGCATACCAACTACTATGAAAACGATGTATACCAAACAAATCTGGTTCTCTACATAGCCCCCACTGGCACTGGGAAAACACTCACACCAATCGGTCTCAGTGCGGATTATCGCATCATTTTCGTGTGCGCAGCCCGCCATGTTGGCATGGCCCTGGCAAAATCCGCGATTTCCGTTCAAAAATGCGTCGCCTTCGCTTTCGGCTGCGAAACGTCCAGCGATATTCGCCTACATAATTTGTCGGCGTCCGTATATAAAATCAACTCCCGAACGGGCGGAATCGGAAAGATAGACAACAGCGACGGTCGTAAAGTGGAGATTATGATTTGCGACGCACAATCCTATTTGGTCGCGATGTACTATATGCTCTCGTTCAATCAACGATACGATATTATCACATATTGGGACGAGCCGACAATTGGGATGGATTACGAGACACATCCACTTCACGAAATAACTCACCGCAATTGGTCGGAAAACCAGATACCGAATATGGTGTTATCTTCGGCGACGTTGCCAAAACATACGCAAATATTCCCCGTTATCAATGATTTCCGCACGAAGTTCCCGAGCTCGGTTGTTACCACGATCGAAAGCTACGATTGTAACAAGTCAATTTCATTGCTCAACAAGAATGGTGTTTGCGTCTGTCCGCATTTGTTGTACGACGACTACCGCCAGATGGTGGAATGCGTGGACTATTGTAAGACCAACATGACTTTGTTGCGGTATTTTGATTTGGCGGAGGTTGTCCGTTTTATTTGCTACTTGGACCAAAAAAGATACATACCCGAGGACATCAAGATAGACACGTATTTTGACAACGATATCGCCAAAATAACAATGAACAGTCTGAAAATCTATTACCTGGACATTATTGAAAATATGGACCCGGGTTGGTGGTTCAATGTGTATCGTCATATGACGTCCACGATTCGCCGCAAGTTTGACCGAACGCCTACTGCTACAACAGCGTCGGGTGGCAGTGGTAAACCATTGGCGCGCACGGCATCTGTGTCCAAGGAACCCTCTTTCGTGGAGAAGGCCAAGGCGATTTCCCAAGCATCCGGTGGAATCTTATTTACCACGGCGGATGCGCATACATTGACCGACGGACCCACCATCTATTTGACGGAAAACATCGGCACCATTGGAAACTTCTACATCCAGCAGTCCAATATCCCACCGAAAGTGTTTGAGACAATCATGAACAAGATATATCAAAACAACGCAATCAATGAAGAAATTGTCAAATTGGAGGCAATCATGGAAGACCTTCTCGGTGAAGAGGCCAAAAAGGATAAGAAGATGTCCAAGAATCTCCTGGATGCCCCTGAGTTCTGTATGCCC
>Ga0209107_10001937_pt1 | contig 11540 bp, 8 predicted proteins | sample LakErihyJuly2011_2_FD_187460 | JGI IMG/M metagenome (GOLD analysis project Ga0209107, IMG submission 187460) | Freshwater microbial communities from dead zone in Lake Erie, Canada - CCB hypolimnion July 2011 (SPAdes) (version 2) | ecosystem: Environmental > Aquatic > Freshwater > Lentic >... | reverse complement strand
AGATCCAGCCGAAAATATGGGCGCACAGCTCGTAAAGGAAGTTGCTACAAAGACCAACGATGTTGCCGGTGACGGAACAACAACTGCAACCGTACTTGCGCAAGCAATGGTTAAAGAGGGTCTACGCAACCTAGCCGCTGGCGCACAGCCAATGGATCTAAAACTTGGAATTGAAGCTGCAGTTGCTGCAGTTTCTGCACGTTTGGCCGAGAATGCAACTGTCGTAAAAGATAAGGCGCAGATCGCAGACGTTGCAACCATTTCGGCACAAGACCGCGCTATCGGCGAGCTAATTGCTGAAGCAATGGATAAAGTCGGAAAAGATGGCGTAATCACCGTTGAAGAAGCATCAACTACAGCGCTCGAACTCGAGTTCACTGAAGGCATGCAATTTGATAAGGGTTACATCTCTCCATATTTCGTAACTGATCAAGATCGTATGGAAGCCATTCTTGAAGATGCTTTCGTACTTATCTCAGGCAGCAAGATTTCCGCGCTCGCTGAGTTACTACCTGTTCTTGAGAAGGTTGCTCAAGCAAATAAGCCACTTTTGATCATCGCCGAAGATGTTGAGGGCGAAGCGCTTTCAACTCTGGTTGTAAACCGCATGCGCGGAGTATTTACATCCGCTGCCGTTAAGGCACCTGGCTTTGGTGATCGCCGCAAGGCTATGTTGCAAGACATCGCAATCTTGACCGGTGGAACAGTTATCTCTCCAGAAGTTGGCATGAAACTCGATCAAGTAAATATCGAAGATCTTGGCAAAGCCCGTCGCATCGTTATCACTAAGGATGCAACCACAATCGTTGATGGCGCAGGGGATAAGGCAACAGTTGCTGCCCGTGTCTCTGAAATCCGCAACGAAATTGCAAATACTGACTCTGACTGGGATCGCGAAAAGCTACAAGAGCGCGTTGCAAAACTCGCTGGTGGCGTTTGCGTAATCAAGGTTGGCGCACATACCGAAGTTGAACTTAAAGAGAAGAAGCACCGTCTAGAAGATGCCATCTCTGCAACTCGCGCAGCCGTTGAAGAAGGAATCGTAATCGGTGGAGGCGCAGCGCTTGTGCATGCCGCTGATTCACTTGAAGGCGATCTCGGATTCACTGGCGATAAGGCAGTTGGCGTTCGCTTAGTTCGCAAAGCCTGCGATGAGCCACTTCGTTGGATTGCTGAAAATGCTGGTCTAGAAGGCTACGTAGTTGTTGCAAAGGTACGCGCCCTGAAATCTCACGAAGGTTTCAATGCCGCAACTGATGTTTACGGTGATCTTGCAAAAGATGGCGTAATCGATCCAGTGAAGGTAACTCGTTCAGCACTTGCAAATGCTGCATCAATTGCTGCGATGTTTATTACAACTGAAGCAGTTGTATATGAGCGTCCTGCAGATGAAGTACAAGATGCAGCCGGCGGACATGGCCACAGCCATGGACCTGGTGGACACCACTAACTAGAAGTAAAAAAATCCCCCGCAGACCAATTGGTTTGCGGGGGATTTTTCTTTTTAAATTTATGAAGCTTCAGAGATCTTCGGAACGTCCTTGTTCAGGATCAACGCGCGATCATCTTCTGATAGACCGCCCCAGATTCCATATGGCTCAGCAACGGCAAGAGCTTGCGTGCGACAAGCAGCGATCACTGGGCAAGATGCGCAAACAGCCTTGGCTGCATTCTCGCGATTGCGGCGTCGTGGCCCACGTTCGCCATCGGGATGAAAGAACATCTCTGCAGGCAAGTCGCGACAGGCACCCTCGTACTGCCATTCCCAATAATCAGCTATTGGAAGCGGAAGTCGTGACTGCTCAGCCATTTAGATCTCCTTGCTTGGGTAAGCCCTAACCATACAACCGCGCCATAGGTTGTTCAACCATATATCGCTTCAAAAGTTGTTCATTTCGTCACCCCACGAGCGTGTTTCAAGTGGTGGGAAGTGCCAATAAGCGCGAGCATTAGGCCATGGAAGAGCTCCTCACGGTTTCGGCAACCGCACGCCGCATAGGGGTGGCACCCGCAACCCTTAGGACCTGGGACCGGCGATATGGGCTTGGACCTTCTAGCCACGAATCTGGCGAACATCGCAGGTACTGCGCAAGTGATTTAGCAAAGTTGATGTTGATGCGTCGCTTGATTACCGCCGGCATGACTACTGCAGATGCCGCGGTCGAAGCGCTGGCTCATAAAGGTGAAGTCAAAGTAGAAAAAATTCTTAAGCACTTTGAGATCCGCAGCGATGTCGTTAATGCCGTGGTTAATGCAGCGCAGTCACTTGATCGAAATTTTGTCGTAGCAATACTGCGCAAAGATATTGATAAATATGGCGTTATTGACAGTTGGCAAGAAGTCATTGTTCCAGTGCTAATTATTATCGGAGACATATGGGCAAAAACTGGTGAAGGAATTGAAGTAGAACATTTACTTTCGGAAACCATTGCTGGGTTAATGCGCGATCGCTCACTTAGCATTAAGAAACCAATCAATGGCCGCCCGGTCCTGTTGGCATCCGTTGGCGAAGAACTTCATTGCTTGGCGCTACACGCACTACATGCCGCTTTGGCTGAGCAGAATATTGAATGCAACTTCTTGGGCGCTCGCACACCCATTGAAGCGCTAACCTCAATGGTTTCGCGTAGCGCACCACCTGCAGTATTTCTCTGGGCCCAGCTGCCTAAGAATGGCGATCCAAAATACTTCCGTGATATTCCAGCCGTTCGTCCCGCACCTCGATTTATCTTGGGTGGACCGGGCTGGGACCGCCAAGAATGTGATGAAGTGGCCTTCGCAGATGATTTGACGCTGGCCTGCCAAGAAATTAAGCAGGCAATCGGGGCTTAATTCTCAAGTTAGACTAGGGCGCTCAACCACAGTACGGAGGGCCCATGAGCAGCGATAACGACAAAGTCGCGATGCTCGGGCTGACTTACGACGATGTGCTCTTATTGCCGGATGCGTCCGAAGTCGTTCCCAGCGAAGTAAACACAGCAACTTGGTTGACTAGAAATATTTCACTTGCAGTTCCAGTTATCTCATCAGCGATGGATACCGTCACAGAATCCACGATGGCAATCGCCATGGCGAAGGCTGGTGGCATCGGAATCATTCACCGCAATCTGCCCATTGAAGAACAAGTTACTCACGTTAAATTAGTAAAGAACGTGGGCTTGGCAGGAGCTGCAGTCGGTGTTGGCGATGACGGATTTGCACGAGCACAGGCTCTAATTGAAGCCGGCGTTGATGTAGTTGTTGTTGATACTGCCCACGGCCACCACCGCGCGGTGCTAGATGCCATTGAAAGAATAAAGAAGTTTTCAGCAACAATTGAAATAATCGGCGGCAACGTTGCAACTCGCGCAGGTGCGCAGGCGTTAATTAACGCAGGAGCGGACGCCGTTAAAGTTGGCGTAGGCCCAGGATCAATTTGTACAACTCGCGTTGTTGCAGGTGTTGGCGTTCCACAAATCACCGCAATCATGGAAGCGGCAAAAGCATGTAACAAAGCCGGCATTCCGCTAATCGCCGATGGTGGACTGCAATATTCTGGCGACATTGTCAAGGCAATTGTTGCCGGTGCAAATTCAGTAATGCTCGGTTCACTTTTGGCCGGTTGTGAGGAATCACCTGGACAGTTAGTTGAAATTGATGGCCGCAAATACAAGGCATACCGCGGTATGGGTTCACTTGGTGCGATGCAATCTCGCGGTGAACAAAAGTCTTATTCCAAAGATCGTTATATGCAAGACGATGTTTTATCTGAAGACAAACTTGTTCCTGAAGGTATCGAAGGCAGAGTTGCCTATCGCGGCCCAGTTGCCGAAGTTGTGCACCAACTTGTTGGTGGGCTGCGCAGCGGAATGGGTTATGCCGGCGCCCCTGATATTGAAACGCTTCGCCGTGAAGGTCGTTTGATTCAAATTACTGCAGCAGGGCTACAAGAAAGCCATCCTCACGATGTGCTTCACGTAGCCGATGCCCCTAACTACACCCAGAAAAACTAAGGAGGACGCGCATGGATATCGAGATCGCACCAGGAAAGCGCGCTCGCCAGGCATATTCATTCGACGATATTGCCATCGTTCCCAGCCGCCGTACTCGCAACCCTGAAGATGTTTCAACGGCTTGGCAGATAGATGCTTATAAATTTGATATTCCAATGATGGCCGCACCTATGGATTCAGTTGTCTCACCTGAGACAGCAATTGCAATTGGCAAACTTGGCGGACTTGGTGTTCTAAACCTTGAGGGACTTTGGACTCGCTATGACGATCCCCGAATTCCACTTGGTGAAATTGCATCGATGCCAGATAAGCACGCCACTCGACGTATGCAAGAAATCTACAGCGCCCCGATTCGCCCAGAGCTAATTAAAGAGCGCATCAAAACTATTCGTGACTCTGGTGTGACAGTTGCGGCTTCCCTTTCACCACAACGCACCGCTGAACTTCACAAAGCGGTCATCGATGCCGGCGTAGATATCTTTGTAATTCGTGGAACAACTGTTTCAGCAGAACATGTTGGCAACGATGATTCAGCGCTTAACCTAAAGAAATTTATCTACGAACTTGATGTGCCAGTAATCGTTGGTGGCGTCGCCACTTCAACGGGCGCACTGCACTTAATGCGTGCAGGCGCTGCTGGTGTTCTCGTTGGTTTTGGCGGAGGAGCAGCGCACACAACCCGCAAGGTTTTGGGAATTGAAGTTCCGATGGCATCAGCTGTTGCAGAAGTTGCTGCAGCACGTCGCGAATACTTAGATGAATCTGGGGGACGATACGTTCACGTTATTGCAGATGGTTCAGTCGGTCGCTCCGGTGATATCGCTAAAGCGATTGCAGTTGGTGCAGATGCAGTAATGATGGGCTCACCGCTTGCTAAGGCAACGGAAGCACCTGGCTTAGGTTGGCACTGGGGATCAGAGGCGCACCATCAAGAGTTGCCACGCGGAGAACGTGTAAACGTTGGCACTATCGGATCCATCGAAGAAATTTTGAATGGACCCTCACATACATCTGATGGATCTATGAACCTATTCGGTGCACTACGTCGCGCGATGGCAACTTCTGGATATTCAGATCTAAAATCTTTCCAGCGCGTAGAAGTCATTATCCACGGGGCTTAAGCGTTGAATTCTAAAAGCGGAGTATTAGTCGTCGATTTTGGCGCGCAGTATGCACAACTAATCGCGCGTCGTGTGCGTGAGGCAAACGTGTACTCCGAAATTGTTCCATCACACATAACTGCAGCGGAAGTAACTGCCAAGAACCCAGCCGCCATTGTTCTATCAGGTGGTCCATCGAGTGTTTACGCCGAGCATGCACCAAAATTTGATAGCGCTATTTTGCAATTAGGAATTCCGGTCTTTGGAATCTGTTATGGGTTTCAAGTCATGGCCGCAGCACTCGGTGGCGTTGTAAGTCAAACAGGTAAATCAGAATTTGGTCGCACTGAAATAAAAGTTGAGACGTTATCTAAAATCTTTTCAACTCTGCCTGCCTTGCAAAGTGTTTGGATGTCACACGGTGATGCGGTTACTCAAGCACCTGACGGTTTCAAAATCTGCGCAGTTACATCTGATACGCCAATTGCCGCCTTTGAAGATTCCACAGGAAAAATTGCGGGAGTTCAGTTCCATCCCGAGGTTCTGCACTCTGAACATGGACAGGTGATTCTGAAAAATTGGCTTATCAATATCGCTGGTTGCAAACCAGATTGGACCACCGGAAATATTGCGGAAAATGAAATTGCTAAAGCGAAAGATTTGATTGGATCAAAGCGCGTTATTTGTGGCCTTTCAGGTGGCGTTGATTCAGCAGTTGCCGCCGCAATTATCCAACGCGCAGTTGGCGCGCAATTAACCTGTGTATTTGTCGATCACGGCTTGTTGCGCAGCGGTGAATCCGAACAAGTACAGCGTGACTTCGTTGCTGCAACCGGGATTGATTTAGTTGTGGTGGACGCCGTTGATCAATTTTTATCTGCCCTCAAAGGTGTGACCGATCCAGAGACAAAGCGCAAGATTATTGGTCGCGAATTTATCCGTTCCTTTGAAAAGGCAGCACGCGATATCGCAGCTGGCGGCGACGTTGAATTCTTAGTACAGGGAACCCTTTATCCGGATGTCGTTGAATCAGGTGGCGGAACCGGTACTGCCAATATTAAATCTCACCACAACGTTGGTGGCTTGCCCGATGACCTTAAATTCACGCTAGTTGAACCACTGCGCACTTTATTTAAAGATGAAGTTCGCCAAGTCGGTTTGGAACTTGGGTTGCCTGAAGAAATTATTTGGCGCCAACCATTTCCGGGGCCAGGACTTGGCATTCGAATCATCGGTGAAGTTACAAAAGAGCGTTTAGATTTGCTGCGTCATGCCGATCTAATTGCGCGTGAAGAACTTAAGGCTGCTGGGCTCGATCGTCAGATCTGGCAATGTCCAGTTGTTTTATTGGCAGATGTGCGCAGCGTTGGCGTGCAAGGCGATGGCCGTACATACGGCCACCCAATCGTGCTGCGCCCAGTTTCCAGTGAAGATGCGATGACTGCAGATTGGTCACGTGTTCCGTATGAAACTCTAGAGAAGATTTCGACACGTATAACAAATGAAGTACGCGAAGTAAATCGCGTGGTGTTAGATGTGACAAGCAAGCCACCAGGAACGATCGAATGGGAATGAAATTGAAAAGACTTTCTACGCTCTGTGCCCTGGTAATCGCCACCGCTTTATTAACCCTTCCTGGAGCATCAGCGGCCGAACGTCCTACGTCGGTAGCGGGGTGCACCAAGCCAACCTCAAAGGCACATGCACCTGCAACGCTAAAGCAGCCAACTGCTGTTGATAAAAAACTTGCAAAAACTATGACGATTAAAACTAATTGCGGTGCTATCACAATTGAATTAAACCCTGCTGCACCTCAAACAGTTACAAATCTTTCAACACTTGCGCGCGCCAAATACTTTGATGGCACTTTCTGCCATCGCCTTACAACTGAAGGAATTTACGTTCTGCAATGTGGCGATCCATCTGCGCAAGGCAACGGTTCACCCGGATCATGGAAGGGCTATAAAGATGAAAACCTTCCAACCAAGACGATTCTTACTTATCCCGCAGGCACGGTAGCTATGGCGAACTCTGGACCCAATAGCAATGGCAGCCAGTTCTTCTTGGTTTATAAAGACACAGCGCTGCCAGCGAGCTACACAATCTGGGGAAAGATTAAAACTGGTCTGCCACTTCTACTGCGCATTGAAAAAGTTGGCGCTTATAAAGTTGATCAAGCATCAGGCAATGCGTATTACGCTGGTGATGGAATTCCGGTGCAGACGGTTGAGATTAAATCAGTTACGGTTCGTTAACTTTTTTGTTAGTTGGTATTAACGATTTTAAAGGCCTCTGCGATATGACCTTCTGGCAATCCAGCCATTGCTGCGTTTCGCTGACCCCATTCACGAACCATATTTTCTAACTCTTTATTATGGGAAGTTTGGGATGCATGTGCATGCAGTGCTGCCATCTTTAATTCAAAGGTATCAGTGATATCAACCCAGTGATCAGGATTCGCAAAACCCATTACCCAAACTTCTTTTACTCGATGTGGTTGCAAGCCTTCGCTGTCTAGTAAATCGGTAAATGCAAAGGGATTACGCGCATCGGGATAGACAGCTTGAATTGCTGCTTCACCTGCCGCTAAGTGATCAGGATGGCTAGCGCCGATTCGGTCCCAGTTACGTTCGGGGGATTGGCAGAGCATGCGATCAGGTTTGCTAATTCGAATACGGCGAACAATATCTTTACGAAGTGCCAGCGTTGCTTCGAGATGGCCGTCGACATAATTTAGAAATGTAATATCAGTAACGCCGATGGCAGCCCCTGCTGCGCGTTGTTCACGTTGGCGGATCGCAGGCATTTCCTCTTTAGTAAAACCAGATTCTTCGCCACCTTGGTCGCCATTTGTACAAAAGACATAAGCGACTTCGATTCCCGCTTTTACCCACTGCGCGATAGTTCCGGATGCGCCGAAGTCAGAATCATCGGGGTGGGCGTTGATTACTAAAACGCGTTTGATCTCGGTATCTGCAAGCGGCTCCATGACAGTGAAGCCTAATAGACTCCGCGCCATGGTCGATACAGATGCGCTGCTTGCGGGACTTAATCCGCAGCAACAAAAAGCTGTAATCCATCACGGCGCACCGCTTCTGGTCGTGGCAGGTGCTGGTTCAGGAAAAACGCGAGTTCTTACGCGTCGTATTTCTTATCTCATGGCAGCCCGTGATGTTCGCCCCTACGAAATTCTGGCAATCACTTTTACCAACAAGGCTGCTGGTGAAATGAAAGAGCGCGTCACTGAACTTGTTGGCCCAGTAGCAAAATCCATGTGGGTCTCAACATTTCACTCTGCTTGCGTGCGTTTATTGCGCCAAGAAATTGAGCGATTGGGCTACAGCACAACATTTAGTATTTATGATTCTGCAGATTCGCAGAAGTTGATTTCACGTGTCATGGAGACTCTAAACCTTGATGCCAAGCGATATCCGCCTCGCCAATTTCAATCGCTGATCTCTAACGCCAAGAACGAACTGCAAACTCCGTATCAATACTTATCGGCGGCGCAGAATCAATTTGAAACCATCGTGGCCGATGTTTACACCATGTATGAAAAGCGTTTACAGCAAGCCAACGCACTTGATTTCGATGATTTGATCATGAAAACAGTCCAAGTTCTGCAGCAGTTCCCTGAGGCCAAGGCGCGCTTTCGTTCCCGCTTTCGCCATATTTTGGTCGATGAATATCAGGACACCAACCATGCGCAATATATGTTGGTTAAAGAGTTGACCGGTACCGAAGGTGATGGTTTTCCTATCGCCGAACTTTGTGTTGTGGGCGATGCCGATCAATCTATCTACGGATTTCGGGGAGCAACTATCCGCAATATTTTGCAATTTGAAGTCGATTACCCAAACGCTGCCACGGTTTTACTTGAACAAAATTATCGCTCAACACAAAATATCCTCAACGCTGCTAACGCAGTTATAACCCAGAATGAATCACGTAAAGAAAAAAATCTTTGGTCTGACGCCGGAGCGGGTGCTCCCTTAATCGGATATGTCGCTGAATCCGAATACGATGAAGCAGAATTTATTAGATCTGAGATTCGCTCGCTACAAGATATGGGCCACTCGAACCCTGGTGATACCGCAGTCTTTTATCGCACAAATGCGCAATCTCGCATCTTTGAAGAAATATTTATGCGCGCTGCGATCCCATACAAAGTCGTTGGTGGGCTTCGCTTCTACGAACGCAAGGAAGTAAAGGATCTATTGGCTTATCTGCGAGTGCTCGCCAATCCCAATGATGAAGTATCACTTCGTCGCATCATTAACTTTCCAAAGCGGGGCATCGGCGATCGCGCACTGGAAGAGGTAGAACTTTTTGCAGTAGCTCAAGGAATTTCATTCTGGCACGCACTCTTGCGAGTCACCGAAGCTACCGCTGTTCCAAATAAGGCAGCACATTCGATCGCAGAATTCACAGCGATGCTCACAGCGCTTGCAGTGTTGGTCGAAGCAAAAACAAAGCCTTCGGTGATAATCGAGGCTGCACTTGAGCAATCTGGCTTGCTAACCGAGTTAGAGGCCAGCACTGATCCGCAGGATGAGGTGCGGGTTGAGAACTTAAAGGAACTTGTATCGGCATCAATGGAATATGAAGAAAAATCTTTCGATGAACTTGGCGAAGATGAAGAAATTTCACTAACTGGATTTCTCGAAAAAGTTTCACTTGTTGCTGATGCGGACGAGATCCCAGCCGGTGAAGATCACGGGGGAGTCGTAACTTTGATGACTCTGCACACCGCAAAGGGGCTGGAATTTCCCACAGTATTTCTTACTGGGATGGAAGATGGAATCTTTCCGCATGCGCGTACTTTGGATGATCCAAAAGAAATTGAAGAGGAACGTCGCTTGGCATACGTTGGCTTAACGCGCGCAGAAAAACGCTTATATATTTCACGCGCCGAATACCGATTAACCTTTGGAACTCCAAAATATAATCCTGGTTCTCGTTTTCTAGATGAGATTCCTTCCGAACTTATTGAATGGAAGAACGAAACAAAATCTAAATCTTCTTCAGGAAGTTCTGGGCTACGACGCAGGACAGCAACTGCACCACCTCCACGCGCCACTGGCAAAAATTCTTCTGCCATGGTTCTCGAAGTTGGACAGCGTGTGTCACATGACACATTTGGTCTCGGTACAGTTACGGCAATTGGGGGCATCGGTGATAAGTCAGAAGCGACCATCAATTTCGGCCAATATGGCGAGAAACGACTGCTGCTGCGCTATGCCCCAGTTGTGGTTTTATAGCGCGCTCCAAGGATTAGGATTACACCTATCCGCTAGCACGAAGAAGAGCTAGTAAATCGTCGAATGGTAGTTATCTGTGGATCTCTTTGAATATCAAGCACGTGACCTATTTGAAAAACACGGCGTACCTGTTCTTGCCGGCGCTGTTGCAACTACCGATGCCGAAGCATTTACAGCCGCATCTGCCATGGGCGGAAAAGTTGTCGTAAAGGCACAGGTAAAGGTCGGCGGACGTGGCAAAGCAGGCGGCGTAAAACTTGCTGTCGATGCAAATGATGCCAAAGAGAAAGCTGGCGCAATTCTTGGAATGGATATCAAAGGCCATACTGTTTACAAAGTAATGATCGCGCAAGCTGCGCCAATTGTTGATGAGTATTACATATCAATTTTATTAGACCGCTCCAATCGCACCTTCCTTGTAATGGCATCTGTTGCGGGTGGAATGGATATTGAGGAAGTTGCCCGCACTGCTCCAGAAAAGTTAGCAAAGGTGCCCGTGACTGCAGTCGATGGAATTTCAATGGCTAAAGCGAAAGAAATTGTTGAACAAGCAAAATTCCCAGTAGATATCGCAGGTCAAGTTGCCGATGTGCTTGTAAAACTTTGGGAGACCTTTCAATCTGAAGATGCAACTCTTGTTGAAATTAATCCATTGGTTAAGACTGAAGATGGTCGCATCATCGCACTCGATGGGAAAGTAACTCTTGATGACAATGCGGATTTTCGCCAACCCACGCACGAAGCACTCGTCGATCATGACTCAGCAAATGCCCTAGAAGCAGCTGCTAAAGAAAAAGGCTTGAACTATGTAAAGCTGGATAACGGTCAAGTAGGAATCATCGGCAACGGTGCAGGACTTGTAATGTCGACGCTAGATGTTGTTGCATACGCCGGCGAGAAATTTGGTGGAATGCGCCCGGCAAACTTCCTTGATATTGGTGGCGGAGCATCTGCCCAAGTAATGGCGGATGGGCTTTCAATTATTCTGGGCGATCCAGATGTGAAGAGCGTTTTTGTAAATGTTTTTGGTGGAATTACCGCATGCGATGCGGTTGCCAGTGGCATTGTGCAAGCACTGGAACTTCTGGGGCCCAAAGCCACTAAGCCAATCGTGGTTCGACTCGATGGCAATAATGTTGTTGAAGGTCGTGCAATTCTTAGCGCTGCTAATCACCCGTTAGTTGAAC
>Ga0209107_10001934_pt1 | contig 11542 bp, 9 predicted proteins | sample LakErihyJuly2011_2_FD_187460 | JGI IMG/M metagenome (GOLD analysis project Ga0209107, IMG submission 187460) | Freshwater microbial communities from dead zone in Lake Erie, Canada - CCB hypolimnion July 2011 (SPAdes) (version 2) | ecosystem: Environmental > Aquatic > Freshwater > Lentic >... | reverse complement strand
CATGTCGAGTTCGTCGGAGGATGTATCGCCTTCGCATAAACCATTTGCGGAAGAATCGGTTTCCCACGCGCCCGCGAGCAAGCGAATCGCATCGTCACCGGCTAAGTCATCACGCGAAACGACCGCGGCGGCCCCGCCCGCGCCAATGGTGAGGTTAGCGAAATACGGTTTGATACCATCGCGCGTCAACGTGAGGTCTTCGTTGAGCATGCGAATGGTGCGCTCGACGAGCGGGCGACCGTTTTCGCCGGAGCAGACTAAGGCCCGGCGGATTTGACCCGACTCAACGAGGCCCGCCGCAAGCACCACGGCATTAAGAAAACCTAGGCAGGCATTGGAGACATCGAGAATCTGGGCCTGGGGCCCGAGGCCCAAGAGGCCATGCACATAAGCAGCCGTCGAAGGCTCTAGGCGATCGCGGCACACGGACGAATGGATTAAGAGGTCGATGTCCGCCGGGCCGACCGAGGCGACTTCCAGTGCGCGCCGACCGGCGAGGGCGGAGATTTCCGAGGGACGAATAGCCTGCGGCCAGAAGCGACGCTCCTTGATGCCCGTCATCAATTCCAAGCGGCCTTCCGGTAATTTCAGCCGGCCATACAAGGGCGCCAAGCGGCGCTCCACTTCGTCGGAGGTCCAAACCTCCGGCGGGAGTTCGGCCACTAGGCCGGTCAGGACTGAACGTTTAAACTGCACGTTCAGAGAAGACGGGCCGAAGCCTTCACCAGCTCCTCGTCAAAGAAGTTTAGCCCCATGCCGGCGTCGACGATGATGCCTTGGCCGTTGACGCCACTAGAGCGCGGCGAGAGCAGCCAAACTGCGGTGTCTGCGACTTCCTGCGTCTTGAGGGCTTCCTTGCGGAGCGTCATCTTTTCAGCGTGCAGATAGTTATCGAGGTAGCCGGGAATACCCGCACTCGCGCTGGTCTTAAGCGGGCCAGCGTTAACGCTATTAAAGCGTACGCGCGTATCAGCGGAGAAAGACTTCGCCAGGAAGCGGCTGGCGGACTCCAAGGCCGCCTTGATGGGCGACATGTAACCGTAGTTGGCAGCGGTCACTTGGGAAGAAATGCCGATGGAGACGACCGAGGCATCCTTGGCCAGGTGCGGCTTGAGCGCGCGGGAGAGCTCCACCAAGGAGAAACAAGAGATCGCGGTGGCCTGCAGGAAGTCAGCACGGGTCGTCTCATGGAACGGCTGCATCCCGCGGGAGAAATTAGCGAAGGCGACGCTATGCAGGACGCCGTGGATTGGGCCATGCTCGCGGCCGACCGCCGTCGCCAGCGCGACGGTTTCCTCTTCGCGCTCTAAATCACAAAGGTAGGTCGGCTTACCGTCCAGCAGGCCCTTGAGCGAATCCAGACGAGCCTGCGAGCGCACGGAGTAGACCACCTTGGCGCCCTCCGCCTCCAGCGTCTTGGCGACGTGCCAGGCGACCGACTTCTTATTGGCCACGCCGAGGACGAGGAAGGTTTTGCCGCTAAGGCCGAGGAACGACATGGCGTGATTTCAGGCGGGCTGGTCGACGAGGGCGAGCGCGAAACGCAACGTCAGGACGGCCTTGCCATCGCGACGGACCGTGCCCGTGAGGAAGTGAAACTGCTGCAGCGTCTCCACATGCTTCACTTCGATGACAACCGTATCGCCGGGCTTCACCATCCCCTTGAACTTGGCTTCTTCGATACGGCACAGTACCGGCGTTTTGCCATCAGGGGCACCGCCTTCGGCTTGCAGCTTGCGGGTCAGGTAAACCGCACCGGTCTGAAAGACCGACTCGCACAAGAGGACCCCGGGGGTGATGGGGTTCCCGGGATAATGGCCGGCATAAAAAGGCTCATCGGCCCGGAAGGTACGGGTGCAAATCGCCCCATCGGCCCGGACCTCTTTGATTTCATCGATGAAAAGGAAAGGGGGGCGGTGCGGGATGGTGGCGAGGACTTCCGGCAGCATGCGTGCAAATTGCCCCCAGAACTCCTGACAAGCGATATGAAAACACCCTAGGGACGTTTGCTTTTTTCTGGGAACGGGCCAAACTCATCTGGGTATGAAAGCCCTCGCCACCATGCTCCTCTCCCTCCTCCCCTTCCTCGGCAGCGCCGCGGAGCGCCTCGCCGTCGGCGACGCCCTGCCCGCCGTCATCTGTAACGACCAAGACGGCAAAGCCGTCGACGTGGCCGCCGAAGGTGCCAAGGGGTACCTCCTCGTCTACTTCTACCCGAAGGCCAAGACGGGTGGCTGCACCAAGCAAGGCTGCTCCCTCCGCGACAGCTGGGCCGACCTCAGCAAACTCGGCGTCAAGGTCTTGGGCGTAAGCACCGATGGCGAAAAGCTGCAAAAAGAGTTCCGCGATGAACAGAAGTTCCCCTTCCCCCTCCTTGCCGACAAGGACAAGAAAGTCGTCGCTGCCTTTAAGGTCCCCACGACGATGGGCTTTGCCAGCCGTTGCGCCTACCTCTTCAAGGACGGCAAGTGCGTCTACGCTGACAACAAGGGCCACACGGGCGACCAAGCCCAGCAAATCCTCGAGTTCCTGAAGAAGTAAGCGGACGCGCTGAAAACAAAAAGGCCGCCTCAATCGAGGCGGCCTTTTTTATGCCTGGGGCAGACCTCAGTGGCCCTTAATCGGGAAAAGGTCCGTCACGCTGTTATTACCGTGAATGCGACGGATAGCGTCAGCGAGTAACGGGGCGATCGACAGGACGGTGATGGGCAGGCCACGGGTCTCGATGGGCACGGAATTAGTCGTGATGACTTCATCAATGACGCCCGTCCGGAACCGTTCGTAGGCAATCTCCTGAATCATGCAGTGCGAGACCATCGCGCGCACCGAGCGGGCGCCATTTTTCTTCAATAATTCGGCGGCGGCGGTCAACGTACCGGCGGTTTCGGTCATGTCGTCGACTAAGATAATGTCGCGGCCATCCACCTCGCCGACGAGGCTAGTGGCCTGAACGGTCGTCGCGCTCGTGCGGCGCTTAGCCACAAAACCATACGGCAGGTGCAGCATATCGGCCACGGCCGAGGCGTATTTAAGGCCACCGACATCAGGCGAGAACACCGTGGCATCCTTGAGCCAAGGCTTGTCCTTGATGTGCTTGTAGAAGACTGGGGAGGCGTAGAGATGGTCGACCGGGATATCGAAGAAGCCCTGGATCTGCTGGGCGTGGAGGTCGACCGTGAGAACGCGGTTGGCGCCAGCGGCGGTTAAAAGGTTGGCGACCAGCTTAGCCGTGATTGGCACGCGCGGTTTGTCCTTACGATCCTGACGGGCGTAGCCGAAGAATGGAATCACCGCGGTGATGCGAGCGGCCGAAGCGCGGCGCAGGGCATCGATCATGATGAGCAGCTCCATGATGCGGTCGTTAGCTGGCACGCACGTGGGCTGAATGATGAAAACATCGCAACCGCGGATATTCTCGTTGATCTGCACGAACGTCTCGCCGTCGGGGAAGCGGTTAACCGTAGCCGAACCCAGCGGCTCGCCGAGGTTCTGGCAGATTTCCTGGGCGAGCGCCGGATTGGCGTTCCCAGTGAAGATTTTCATCGCAGGCAAGGTCATGGATTGGAACGGCTACCAGCGTCCAAGGACGCGACCAGCGAATCAACCTTTTTGAACAAGTCGGGGAGTTTTCGGGATAATACGACTAAGCGCCGCTCCAAACCGATGGGAATGGCAGGTGTGCCGTTATAAAAGCCGTCCGCAGGGATATCGACGAACACGCCCGTTTGGGCGCCCAGTTGGACACGATGGCCGAGGGTCAGGTGGCCCGCCACGCCGGACTGCCCGCCCAACACGCAGAAATCGCCTAGCGTCGTACTGCCGGCGATGCCGACCTGTGCGGTGATGAGGCACTGTTGGCCGATACGGACGTTATGGGCAATCTGGACCAAGTTATCGATTTTCGTGCCGCGGCCGATGACCGTCTGGCTGAAGCGAGCCCGGTCGATGGTCGTGTTGGCGCCGACATCCACATCATCTTCGAGGATAACATTACCAATCTGCGGGATGCGGTGAATCTGGCCGCCGGCGGGTTCGTAACCGAAGCCGTCAGAGCCCACGACCACGCCGGGCTGGAGGCGACAACGTAAGCCCAAGCGGCAATAGTCCGCGAGCGTTACACCGTTCTTTAACCAGCAACCTGCACCGACGACGGCCTGAACGCCGATCAAGCATTGGGCTTCGATGACGGCCCCCGCGCCGACGTGCGCACCGGCGCCAATCACGCAGAGCGGGCCGACATAGGCGGAGGCGTCGATGACGGCCGTGGCGTCGACTACGGCCGTCGCATGGATGCCGGCGGCGGGCTTCGGCCAAAGCTGGGCTTCGATGGCGGCGCAAACGAGTGCCAAGGCATACGAAGGCTTAGGGACGCGGAGGAAAGCCTGCCCAGCGGCGGGCTGACCGGCGTAATCGCCAGAAACGAGAATGACGCCGGCCCGGGAGGTCGGGACTTCCGTCGCATACTTGGGGTTACCCAAGAAGGATAAGTCCTCGGGGCCGGCTTCCGCCAAGGAAGCCAAGGACCGCACCTTGCCCAGATACTCGCCCTCGACCTTCGTCGCGCCGGTGAGGGCGACGAGTTGTTGGGTGTCGAGTGAGATGGACATGGGCAGAAATAAACCGCCCCTGACGAGCAGGGGCGGTTAGTCTTATTTGGCGGCCGGCTTGTCGCCAGCGGGCGCCACGGGAGCGACTGGAGGAGCCGGTGCGGCCGGTGCGGCTGGCACTTCGGCGGGCTTGTACCCGGCGTTTAGGACCTTCACGACCTCATCGGTGATGTCGAGTGAAGCGTCGCTGTAAAGCGAGACGCCCTTCGGGAGGACAATCTGCAGCGACTTCGCCTTGGAGATTTTTTCCACTTCGGTACGGACCTCAGCGCCAATCGTCTTAGTCATCTCGGCCTGACGCTGCTGGATGGTGGCGTTGGCTTCCTGAATAAACTTCTGCAGTTCGGCGCGACGCTGCTGAAAGACTTCGGATTTACTCTGGAATTCGGCTTGAACCGATTTCTTCCCAGCTTCGCTGAGCAGCGGGCTCTGGCCGCGCTTCTCGATGGCTTGCAGTTCGGCATACATACCTTCGACTTCCTTGCCGCGCTCGTTGATGGCGGCCTGAGCGGCGACTTGGGACTTCTGGATGTCCCCCTGAATGGCGACGGCCTTACCGTATTTCTTCATCACTTCTTCAGCGTCAACCACACCGATACTAGGGACAGCGGCGTGCAAGGTGACCGAGGTGAAAACAAGGGCTAGGAAAAATGACTTCATAGTAAGGAGAGGAAGAAGGTTGGCGGAAGGCTTGGCAATCAAAAGACGGTCCCGAAGCTAAAGTTGAACTTCATCCCGCCGGTATTGAGCTCGGCCCCGGTAGCTGGGTTTATCGTGGTCTGTAGCGGAAACCCGAAATCGAGGCGCATCACTGCGCCGCCAAGGAGGATGCGCAGCCCGACCCCAACGTCGGAATTGGCTTCGGACAGGCTGAACCGGGCGGCTTCCTTATTAACGAAACCATAGTCATAAAAAGCTGCGAGACGGAGGTTGTCGGCCGCCTTGATCGTATACTCTGCGCTCAGGTAGCCATAGGTCAGGCCCCCGACTGGCTGATTGCCGTTAGTCGTGTCCCAAGTCGAGGCTGCCCCGACGTCATTATAGTCGAACCCACGCATATCGTAGGCACCACCTAGGTAGAAGCGCTCGTAGAATGGCAGATTACCGCCGGATCCGGCGATGGTCCCAACGCGACCAATCAGGCCAAGGGTCTGCTCCGCGGTCTGCGAAAGTAGGAACCACTTACCGGTTCGTAGCTCGGTCCTAAAGTAATCCAAGCTACCGCCGAGGCCGTTGCCGGCGATTTCCTCGGAGAGTGAAAGCCGCGAACCCTTCGTCGGGAAGTTGAATTCATCGCGGGTATCTTGCGTCAAGGAGAGCGTCACCGAGGAAATCGTCTTCGGGTGACCATCCTCAGCCTGAACATCGAGGGGCGCGGTAGGAGTGACGTCACCCACGCTGACGCGACGCAGGTCATAGGCGATGCGGCCTTCGACGTTGCCGAAGAGCCGACGGCGGACATAAACACCGACGCCTTCATTAACGACGTTGTAGTTAGCCGAGGAATAACCCGTGTAGCGCCGCTCAATCTTGTAACCGACCGCCAACTCACGTTCCCAGAGTGCGGGCTCTTCGAAAGAATGTTCGAAGGCGTTGGAGACGCTGCCGGCCTGTAATTTGACGCGGAACTTCTGACCACCGCCACGATACCAGCCCTCGGGGTTGGTGAAGTCGAAGTTACCCTCGGAGTACTCGACGAAGCCAACGAGTTGCTCCACCGTGCTATAGCCCGCACCAAAGCTCACCGAACCAGTGCTACCCTCTTCGACGATGACGCGGAGGTCGCTTTGGTTTGGAACCGGCGAAGGCACCGGGACGAGCCGGACGTCTTTAAAGAACTGCGTACTGCGCAGGCGGGCCTCGGAGACGCGGACGCGGGCCAAGTCAAAGACTTCGCCGGGGCTCAGCGCCAACTCACGTGCAATCACGGTGGAACGCGTCTTAGTGTTCCCCTGGATATCCAAGGAACGGACGGTGAAGCGCTCCCCTTCCTGAATTTTAAAGGTCACCGCGATGGCGCCCGTCTGGAAGTTGGGTGCACGGAGGGCTTCCACCTGGATATTCTGGTAGCCCATCTGCCCGTAATACTCCCTGAGCTTCTCGGTGGCGGTATCTAAGGCCACCGTTGCGAAGGCCTCACCCGTAATGAAACGGTCGACTTCAGGGCGATAGGCCCCACGACGCAAGGACGGCGAAGTGACCACCTGCTGCAGCGCCTCAGTCGTAAAGACCGGGTTCGTCGCTCCGAGCTTATTACCCGAGATGTCCAAGGCTCCGATGGTATAGCGACGGCCTTCCTTTAACTTGAAAATGACTTCCAATTTACCGGAGCCATCCTTCAGGTCCTTTTGGCGACATACCTTCGCTGGATCGAGGTCCTCGACTTCGACGTCTAGGAAGCCTTTGAGGCGATAGAAATCCCGGATGCGGTTGCAATCCCGGCGGTATTCCTCGGTGTCGAGGTTGGTACTGAAAAAGACTCCCCCGAAAAGGCGCGAAAAGAAACCTGGCTTCTCCGTCTTTATTTCCGCGCCTTCGATGATCTCGTTCTCGGTGAGGACCGTGGCGCCCTCAATGGTGATAAAATCAATCGTCAGGCGAGGGCTTTCACTGGCGGTCAGCTCGACGCGCACACCCGGCAGTCCCTTGACCTCGGGCATGGTCTTTGCTTCCAAGACGACGAAAGGGCGTTCCTTGCGGAGCTCTTTCTGTAAGCCCAGCACCGCCCGCTGCATCGCGGCGTCATCGAGCGGTTCACCCACGCTGAAACCAGCGACCTTCAAAGCATCGGACTCGAGGTCGATTAACTTCCCGCCCGCGATGATTTCCCGGAGGATTGGGCGTGGCTCAACGGTAATCTCTAAATTGACCTGTCCGGTCTGCGGATCCAACGTCGGCACCACCCTAACCTGGTTAAAGCGACCGGTGGCGTAAAGCGAACGAACCGTGCTGGTGATGGCATCTTTCGAAAATGGCTCACCCGCCCGTAAGGCGACATGTCCGAGAATAAAGGCCTCTGGGGCCGGCAGAGTTTCACTCTTATTTTTCTTTTCGTCCTTTTCGTCTGGAACGATTCTCTCCGCTTTAATCGTCACTTTGCCGACCATCAGCGGCTTTTCGAGGGTCGATGCATTTACCTGGGCAAGACCAGCTAAGGGCGCCAAGGCCAAAGCGAAGCAGGCAGCCCGAAGGAAACTTCGGCATGTGGTCACATCATTCATTGGAATGGCTTTTGGCAGGTGTTTCGAACCTTGTCAGCCCTGGATTCCAGAGCAGGTCGAGGTCATTGGTTGGGCCGTTACGATTCTTAGCCACGATTAATTGGCGGGCATAGCACCCATCTTGGCCCATTTGCTCCGCCTCGGCTTCGGCCGCCTTACTTTGGCTGACATTAGGCCGGGAAATCAGCATCACGATATCGGCGTCCTGCTCGATGGAGCCCGACTCGCGTAGGTCGGACATCTTGGGCTGGCGAGCCTCGTCCTCGGACTTTCGGTTGAGCTGGGCGAGGGCGATGATGGGGATCTGGAATTCCTTGGCCATGGCCTTGATACTGCGGGAGACCTCGGCGATTTGCTGTTCGCGCGCTATGCTGGAGTCCAAACCGTTAATGAGCTGGATGTAGTCGATGACGACCATATCGAGCTTACGGCGGCGGGCAATTCGCCGGCACTTGGCCCGGATCTCGAGAATCGTCTGGCCGCCGTTGTCATCAACAATCAGCGGCTTACCCCGGTATTCATTGGAAGCCTGCACGAGGTCGAGTTGCGTCTGGGCGTCGGGTCGACTGGAGCGCATCTTCTGTAAGTTGACGCGGGCGCGGGAGCACAGGAGGCGCATTGCCAATTCCCGGGCCGGCATTTCCAGGGAGAACATCACGACATGCGCGGGTTCGCGGCCAGAGTTAGGCGGCGGGAACATGGCGGCTTCGATAAAGTTGAGGGCGATGGAAGTCTTCCCCATGCCTGGGCGGGCCGCGACGACGATCATCTGGCCGCTCTGGAAGCCATAGGTCAGCGTATCGAGCTCGCGGAAGCCCGTCGGCACGCCTTGAACCCGGCCGTTTTCCGCGATCATCCGGGCGACCATCTCCATCGCCTCTTCAATCGGCTTGTCGATCTGTTGCGACGTTTCGGCGATGCGGCTTTCGCTAATACGGAAGAAGGATTGTTCGACGTCCTCGAGGAGGCGATCGATGCCTTCGGTGTGCGCGTGGGCCTTCTCAACCGTGCTGACCGAAGTGGAAATCAGGCAGCGCAGGAAGTGTTTCTCGCGCACGATGACCATCCAATGCGGGGCGTGCGCCGAAGAGGCCACCTGGCCGGTCAGTTCGTTGACGTAGGCGGCGCCACCGGCGGAATCCAAGCGGCTATCGCGGCGGAGCTGCTCGGTCAGCGTAATCTCGTCGATGCCCGTGTTGGCCTGCGAGAGTTTGACCGCGGCCGCATAGATATCCTGGTGCTTCGGGTCGAAGAAGAAGTCGGGCGTGATTTTCTCGGAAAGGCAGCGCTGGAGCGTTTCGCCATCGATGATGATACTCGCAATCAACCCGCGCTCGGCGTCGAGGTTATGGGGCGGCACGCGGTCACCGTAATTAGGCTGGGTATCGCGGCGGTTGCGGGGGGACCGGCCGGCGGGGAAATCGCTCATAGAAGGGGTGGACTTTGCGGGGGGACGAGAGGGCTGCACAGCCCGAATTAACAGCAAGTTACCCCCAGCCCTTTGTGAACAAAGTGGTAGGCCGTTGGCACAAATGCCATAATTTCAGGCTGCCGAAGGGCAAGTGACAGTCCGGTGGCAAAAAGGCACCCAGCAGGTTAAACCCCCGGGTCATATCTCCAATAGAATAGACCCCGAAAACGGGGGAGTCTGAATGGGTGGTATGTGGTTTCACTTTGCCATGCTGGCGGCGGTTTTACCGGATCCGGAAGCCATCCCCGTGACCGTGAAGCTGATGAGTTTCGACGACCCCCAGCGCGAAGTCGCCGTCCTTAATGCCGCCGGTAAGCCAGTGGCCATTCAGCTTTATTCACACAGCCTAACAACCGCCATCACCAGCCAGGTGAAAGCGGGGAAGTTTAGCGTGTTCGGTAAGCCGGTCGACCAAGACCCGAAGAGCCCCTACCCCGTCCTTGCCTCCGCCGCCCTTCCCCCCGGCGAAAATAAACTCATCGCCATCGTTTCGGGTACCGGCGCCGCCACTCGGCTAAGCCTCGTCCCCGATAAAACCACTACTAACGCCGCGGGGACGATTCGCTTCTTCAACCTGTGCCCCCAGCCCGTGGGCCTGAGTATGCCCGGCGAGAGTCGAGTAATCCCCTCAGGTCAAGATATCACGCTACAACCTAAGGTAAAACCGTCCGAGTACGGACAAGCGCAATTTTTCCTGCCCAACGAAGACGACGGCTGGCAAGTGGCTGGAGGGTTACGCTGGCTCCAGTTACCAGACATCCGCTCCCTACTCTTCCTCCTACCCGCTCCGGGCGATACGGGGATGATTGTGGTTCGGGGCGTTGAAGAGCGCATCGTCGAAGAACTCGCGCCATCCGCCGCTCCGCCCGGGGATAAGCAAGTTTCCAAAAACAAGGCGCTGCGCTAAAGTGCGGTCGACACCGCCAGAGCCCCGCCAGACGAGGCAAGGATTCACCCTCGTCCTCTCCTTGACGATCATGGCCATGATTGTCCTGACGATCTTGGTGCTGGCCGCTTTTATCACCGTGGAAATGCGGGCCTCCAAATGGCTGGCGCTCAAGGCGCGCTCCCGGCTAAACGCCACCATGTCCGCCCGGCTGGCGTTAGCCCATCTCCAGCAAGCGGCCGGCCCAGATGTCCGGAGCACCGCCACCGGAGAACTCGCCTGCACTCCGGCCCCAGTCAGCCCCTTTGATCCCAATCTCGCTTGGAGTTTACGACTAGGCCAAGGTCAGCGCCACTGGACCGGTGTGTGGCGCACTGACAAGCCCGACGAACCACCGCAGTGGCTCATCAGCGGTCGCGGTGAGAAACCGTTGGACGATTCGATTCCCTATCTCCTGCAAACGGTCAACCTAGCTGGCAAGACGGACTATGACCTAGGCTACTGGGCCCCTTGGCAGACGGACTATCCCTTGGCCCTCTCGGCCGGCGGCGGCGAATCCTTCGTAACCCTGGTCGGCAATGGAAGCGCCACCTTGGACCTCGGGCCAGACGGGCTCATCGATACCAGCGATGACGTCGATGGTCGGGTGGCGCTACCGAAAATTCCGCTGCCGGGAGCTTGGGCAAACTCCACCACCGGGAATTTCGCCTACTGGATTGGCGACGAAGGCGTGAAGGCTGCCATTCAGCTCAACGAGACCCGCGACCCTGCCAAAGCGGCACCGGCGTCGCTGACGACCGCCACCACCCTGCGTGCCCCAGGTCGCCGTGGAACTGAACTCCTCCTCGGCCTGAAGAGCGTAGACCCTTACGAGGCGACCCGACCAGCGATCATCTCCACCTCGACACTCCCACTGCTGAAGGGGTACGACGTGAATGACGCCGCGGCCAACGGCCAGCCGACCCATAAGTTATCTTTCCATCACCACACGCTGTGGTCAGCCGGCGTCCTCGCCGACAGTTACCGCGGTGGCCTGCGCCGCGACCTTTCGCTCGCCTTCGAAATGGATGACGCCCAGTTCGATAAGTCCGACTTTGGTTCGGGCGCAGGACATGAGACGGTCACCGAAGCTTACACGGCCGACCTATTGCTCGGCAAACGGCGTTCTTGGTTCCCCAGTTACGGGACCGCTAAGGTCAACCCCGGCTTCATCACTTCGCCCGATCCCCGTCCGCGTGTCTGGGTCCCGATGTATGAAGTGAACGCCGATAACCCGAGTCGAAACCTGGGCAACAGCGGGACCAAATACTTGCCCTGGTCACCGGTCTTCATTCGCGAGGACGAGATGGGCCAGCCG
>Ga0209107_10001931_pt1 | contig 11543 bp, 3 predicted proteins | sample LakErihyJuly2011_2_FD_187460 | JGI IMG/M metagenome (GOLD analysis project Ga0209107, IMG submission 187460) | Freshwater microbial communities from dead zone in Lake Erie, Canada - CCB hypolimnion July 2011 (SPAdes) (version 2) | ecosystem: Environmental > Aquatic > Freshwater > Lentic >... | reverse complement strand
AAAATTCGTAACATTGACATATGACTTTAAAAAAATATATTACTTTGTTTAAAATTTAATATTTTTTTTATTTGTTTTGTTATTTTATTACAAATTTTGTTGTGTTTATTTTATTTAATTAAATTAATTTTTTTATAATTATTTTATATTTTTTAGTGAGAATTAATTACCCGCGATATATTTTGTTGAATTTTTTTTTATTTTTTTAAAATTATTTTATGATATTATCAAATATGTAATCAGAAATAGAAAAATAAGTAATTGATTTTATAAACGCTTTTGAAATATAGGAATAAAATATAGCATCATTATAACAATTATAAGATGGAATTATCCTTAAAAATATACTATAAAAGTATGAGCCTTATTTCATATAAGAAAAAGCAATAATTTCATTTGTAAATTTATTTGCAATTAAATAGATATCCTAAATAGATTAACTATTTGATTGCATATTATTAACAGAAATTCTAGAAAAAATGAATTCAAATTATTTTAGTTCTTAGAAATTAATTGATGAAATATAATGTAAATCCGAGCAATTATTTGCATATCATAATTTTAATAAATTATTAGAAGAAATTTACATATATAATTATGAAATCTTAAATAATAATTTTTAAATTGAAAAATTTAAGGAAGATATATTTAATTTTACCACGATAAATAAAAAATTGCAATTTTTAAATTTTCTAAAACTATTTATTTATACAATAAAAAAATCGAAATTTTGTGATTATGAAATAGAATAAAACTTAGATAATTAAGATAAGTAGACTTTGAATGAGATGGTTAATGATCCAAAAGATAATAATAATTCTGAATTATTATATAATTCTTCTATATAATTAATATTAAATTAAAATGATTAGATTTATGATGAAAAAAATCAATTGGAGTAGTAATTGGATGCAAAAAATAAATAAATTGGAGAATAAAATTAAAATATCTAATAATTAGTTGTATAAATCTTTGATTATGAAAAAGAATTAAAACAAATTAAAATATCAGAATAATAAGTAACAATGTAATATGGTGCCTATGATTTTTAAGATTTGAAAGAAAAATTATTAATAAAAGATCAAACAATTAATTATTAATAAGATGTTTTAAATAAACTAAAAAATGATTTAAATGATTAGGATAGGAAATATTAAAATGAAATTTAAATTTTAGAATAATAACTAAATAAATTACAAAAATAGGATAAAAAAATCTAAATGTACGAAGAAATGTTTGAAAAATATTAATAAATTCAAGAAAATTACTAAAAATAAACAGAAGACTTAGAATAATTAAGATTTTAATTTGAACGATAATAAAAATAAAATGAAATAATCACATAAAATATAAATAAAATGCATGAAAAATTGATAAAAGAATTTGATCTTAACTTAGATTTAAAATTATAATATGAATAATAAAAAGGTGAATATTAATAATTAGAATCAGAATGTTAAACACATCTAATAAAAATTAACGAATAAGAAATTAGAATAAAAGAATTAAAAAATTAAATAAACCACGATTTTGAATAAAATTAATTGATTTAATAAGATTAAAATGACTGTCTTTCCCTCGATTATGATTTAATTATTTAACAGAAGGAAAAAAATATTCACAATCTATAGAAAGAATTAAATTTATATTACAATTAACATCTAGATGTAGATAATTTGATGTAATAAATTAAAGTTTTAAATGACAAAATTTTTCAAATTTCAAAATAAAAAGATGAGCTTCTTATTAAACTTAAAATTTATGAATAAAAAGATATATAAAATATGGAATAATAAATTGAAGAATTAAATTTAAAAAACGATGAATATTTAGCTAATAATATGGCTCTATAGAATAAATTTAAAGATAAGGAGAAATAACTTATTCAATAGATTTAGTAGCTAAATTAGCTATTATTAGAAAAATAAAATGATATTGAAGATAACTAATTAAAATAATAAATAATTTATAAATAAGAGATTATTGATATAAATAAAAATAATTTTGAAGATAAATATAAAGAATAATTATAATAATAAATTTAAAATTTTATAGATTAATCTGCTGATTAAAATAATAATATAGAATAATCTAATATGGATTAATTTAATATTATTTAAGAAGTGAACAATTAACTTAATTTAGAAAATTAATAATTAATATATTAGTTATAAAAATTAAATGAAACGAGTAAATAGGAAATTTCATAATTGGTAGAAATTTCATAAGTTCTTTTTGAAAAATTTAAAGAAATAAATTGAAGGAGAATATTATATTTATTTTTATGTTAATTTATAAATATAATACACTTATATAATTAAATCAATTTAAATTATCTTCTAAATACGTCTTACCCGGAAGATTTTTGTATCCTTTTTCAATATCTTAAAAGTTATCCTGAATTTATTTAACTAAAGGAACTTTTTTGAGCGGAGAATTAGTCATTTAATTTTTTTTGTTCAACATCTACTCTTCGATTCTATTCATATACAAAGTTTCTAAATTTTTTAATCTTTCAGAATCAATAGTATTCGAGGGTTAAAAATTATTATTATTATTAACATTAATATTCTGATTATAATCTTATGGAATAATTTATTTTTCAGAGAAGGGCTATTAATTTTATATATGCTATAGAACTTTATTCTATTTATTTAATTCTTTATTTTTTTGTAATTCAAAAAAATTTTCATCGTATCTTTAGTTCAGAGTATTAAAATCTGAAGGTGATACTTCATTATATTCCATATTACCATTAGACATCGTTAAAACTGATTCTTCTGAATCATCAATCTATTACAATTATTTAAATAATATTTACCTCCTTATTCATTTCTTCATTCCAATTAACATCCTCTAAATTTTATTGATTTGATGGGTTTCGTCTAATTTTAACTACCTCAGAAGTCAAAGACACTGGTTTACTGGGTTATTTATTTTTTAATTAGGATTCCTACCGTAAGGATTAGGATTGATTTTAAGATTCTTAAATTGGCTTGATTTTGACTATATTTTATAAAAATATATTATTTACTATTCTTAACTTTATTACACTCGGAATCCACAGAAATACTAGATTTTTATGTAATTTAATTTTAGATATTAAATTCTGTATTATCATTTTTCATGTTAGCGTTATTGTCGTCTTGAATAAATATTATAAAGAAAAATTACTTGAATATTTATAATTTATATCCTTAAAGTCTTTATTAGATTAATCTTATATTTAATGATATTCGTTGTTCAAATAAGGTTATGATTATTCTTCTGATTGTGTTTCATAATTATGTTTATTTTCCATCAAATATTTTTATTACTAAAAATTAAAATTAATATTTAAATAAATACTATAATATGTTGAGGAATTTAATATTATTATGGCTTTATTATTTCTTCATAAACTATACTTGACTATTATTTTTATGCATCATTATAGTTTTTATTTCCTTATTCTTTAGGAAAGATATCTAATTCACTAACTTGGTTTTTATAATTAAAATTTATTTATTCTTTTTCTTTTTTTTCATTATTTTATATAAAATCCATATCGATTATTTTGCTATTTTATTTTTAGTTATAAGTTTCTTTTTTTTCATTATTCTATATTAAATCCATATAAATTATTTTATTATTATTTTATTTTTGTAGAGAATCTCGATTATTAGTTTCTTTTTTTTCATAATTCTATATTAAATCCATATCAATTATTTTGTTATTATTTTATTTTTAGAGAGAATCTCGATTATTAGTATCTTTTTTTTCATCATTCTATATTAAATCCATATCAATTATTTTGTTATTATTTTACATTTAGTTATTAGATTCTTATAATATTTTTTCATTATTCTAAATTAAATCCATATCAATCATTTTGTTATTATTTTACTTTAAGTTATAAGTTTCATATTTTTCATCATTTTATATTGATTCCGTATCAAATTTTTAGTTATTCAATTCATATTATTTTTAATTAAATTCATTTTCATTTTATTAATCTTCGTATTCTTAAACTTCAGATAAAAGTCTTTATTCGAAAAGAGCATTTTATTACTATTGTTTCTATTTTTGCGATTTAATATTTTTTAAATCATCATTAATTTATTATTATTCTTAAATTTGAGCATAAATAATATGTTCATCTTAATAAGATGGTAAGGATTTAATGTGATTCAAATTTTTTTCATTTACAGTTTATTTTTCAACATTGATAGGATAAACATGCTATTTATTATTCTTGAGATCTTCCTATTATTAATTTTCATAAGGTCCCATAGATTATTGATATTCCTAAACATTGATAGGATAAACATGCTATTTATTATTCTCGAGATCTTATTCCAAAACATTGATAGGATAAACATGCTATTTATTATTCTTGAGATCTTCCTATTATTAATATTCATAAGGTCCCATAGATTATTAGTATTCCTAAACATTGATAGGATAAACTTGCTATTTATTATTCGTAAATTTCTTTAAATCTTCTTATTATTTATATTCCTAAATTTATATTGGTATAACTACTTCAGGCTTTTAAATTTATTTCTCCGTTTCATACTTATCTATCATAATTTTCATAGGATCAAGAGGTTATTGCATTTATTGTTAATTTTGATGATTAATTTCCTTTTCAGGAATAAGAGTACTATTTTTAAATTCTTTTTTTTATTTGGATTCCCCAAATTTTGGAGAATATATAATCTATTCAGGAACTAATGTTTTTATCTCTTTATTAATAATTTAAGTATGCTCACTTTTGTCATTAGTATGATAGGGTTGGGATAAAAGTTGATTTCTTAATTATCTTTAACTTTTTTAAACACTTTAATCTTCTTCTTATGGTATACTTTTAGGAGATTAATTTATATTTTATTATTTTTTATCCATAACTGATGCAGATCTATTCAAATTATTTTTTATTTCTTCTATCTCATAATTTACTAAATTCTCATGAATATTTGAAACAGTGTTACTTCTTTAACCTATACAATTTGTATATTCTTCTTTGTTAAATTTATCTTGAACATTTTACAAATTATTTTTAGTAATTTATTAATTTTATTTTTGTACAATTTTATTTTAAGTTTGCCTTTTTTATTACATTTATTCTTAAATACTGTCATTATCTTTATCTGAATAACTTACATAATTTTGATCTTATGGCCTATTCTCATAATATTCATCATCTATTGATTTCAAATTATTAATAGTTTTTTAAAAATTTAGATTTTTTGTAGAATCTGGAAATGGTTTATATTCTGATGGATTTTCTCCTTGTTCATCCTCCTCAATAAATTTTAAATTTTATTTTTTATTAGGGTATTTCTTTGAATTATTCACCAGTGAATTATTAAATGGGGCTTGATGAACTTTAGAACTATTATTAGAAGACATCAGTTACTTTTATTTTTGATTATATGGACTATCATCCAATTCATCAACAATATAAACTAATCCTTTCTCTGTTTCATTTAAGTAATCCTTAGAGTCATCGTTGTCATTTTTATCAGGATAATTAAATCTTGGCAAATTTTTTTCATTTTCAAAAGAATTATTCTGTTATCTGCGTGAGGAATTCAATTTAATTTTATTTTCAAAGGAATTATTCTGTGATTTGCGTTAAAAATTTTGACTCTGAGGTGATCTCAATTATACTATCTACAGACCCTAACCTTTGTCTGTTTCCTAGGCATTAAAGTATTCTTTAGATTCATCAAGTTCATTTCTATCAAAATATTTAGTTCCATGCTTAGTTGTAGTATTTTCATTGTCAAATAACCTGGATTATATATGTTTAGAATTCTCTTGTAAAATAGATTCCTTTTTTAATTTAGATTATAGATATGACCGATCATGACCTGACCAGTTCAGTTCGTGAGATACAGTATCTTCAAAAAAATTATCAGGCTTCTAGATTTCACAAATCGCTAAAATTATCATAAGTGTAGTAACTACAATCGAATCCAGACTAGAGATAAATAATTAACCTATTTCTTGATCTATATAAGCTGTATACCCAGCTGAAAAAATAATAGGAAAACTTACTACGATGATTGATAACCCAGTCATTATATTTAATGGTATTAATCCCTTAACACTGCTTAATTTAGCTTTGAAAATAATAAATCCAAAATATTTAGAATATAATACTTTATGAATCTTATGACTTGATATGAAAGACATTATTCTCGCAACAACACTAGTTATATAACTGTATTTTTCTTCAGTCCATTCTTAGTACATAGGATCTTCAGATAACATCTTTTCTAATATTATTTAAGTCGATATATTGAATATCTAATTTACTATAAGCGCTAAAACAGTTATGATAAGTGGTATGGCTTCTGAATTTATAGCTGGCTAAAATTTATATTAACTTAACTATAAATATAGTATGAGTATCCATGATGCAAATTCAAATAAAGAACCAAATCCAAGCAAACAGCCCGGTACAAAAGTTTCCACGTTCTGAAATTTAGCCACAACTACACTTATTCCAAATATGAAAAGTCCTATAGTGAAGGGAAAGGGGACAAATTTGTTCTACTTAAAATTATCTATCACAATTTATTTTAGTGTTTTTTTTTAGCAAATTTGGTAATTTTCGTCTGGTTCATACTAATCAGGACAAGCAATCACACATGAATAAACCATTAATAAAAATGGTGATACGCATTTATTACACTCTGTTAATGAAGTACAATTAATGCAATTCGTCTAACAATTTGAACAAACAAAATTTATGGGTAGTGGTTATACTATGGGACACTCAGTCAGACAAGAGGAGTTAAAAATAAAGGGATTGTTTTTATCGCATGAAGTACAATTTAACAAACTGGTACAAGTTTAGCATGGACTCTGACATTTTTGGCATAAATTTATTCCTTTTTCAATATAATATCCTTCAGGACAAACTGATGGACATTTTTAGTCATATAAGTAGGTTCCATCAATGCAGTTAGCACACTAATCATACGCTTTTACACAAGTTTTACAAGGTAATTGGCATTTTAAACATTGCCCCAAATATGGAAAGGTATCGACAGCACATGTAAGTGTGCAAGTACCAAGATCCTTGGAATAAAGATAGGTAGAATTGCACGAAGTGCAATTATTCACCGATCCATAGCAGTCTGAGCATGATTAATCACAAGCTTTACATTCATATCCAACAGATACATACAAAAGAGGGCATTTTTCAATGCATGTTTATTATAGAAAATATACCTTGGTATTTCCCCCACTGTTCAAGCAGGTCAGACAAGCAGTTTATGAAATACAAGTTGCACACGGTGTTACACATATCTAACATTATCTTAAATCAGGGTTAGCGAAATACCCACTCGTACATATAGATACACACATAAATCCTTCAAGATACGGGATTGGGCTTTCAGGAACACAGCTAGTACATATATTTCCTGAATTGCAAGTCTCACAATCTGTTGAGCATTTGTTGCAAACCATTAATGTGTTGTCCGGGAAATAAGATCCTTCACATTTTTATACACAATTGAACTCAAAGTAGTAATTTACTGCACAACTTGTACAATTTGAATTAATGATTGAACATGTACGGCACGGAAGTTTGCAGCCAGCACATGTACCTTCCTAAATATCAGGGAGATATGGGGTGGGACATGTACTGTAACATTTTTAATTTTAATGAAAGAATCCAGTGATACAATTAAAACAATTATTCACGCTGTCAAGACATTCTCGGCATGGGGAGGCACACAAATCACAAGTTCTTGTGTTATTATTGGTTATTGTATATTTAACAGGGCAACTATTTATACAAAGTTTTTCATATAAATATTTTTCTTACTAACATAGAGTACAATTAGTAGCTGTTTTTGAACAGTGTTAACAAGGATTCTAACAGGCAGAGCATATCCAATATAAACTTATCAAGGTGTCACCATAATATCTATCAGGACAATTAGTTACACAAGTATTATTGAACAAGTAAAATCCGGTGTTACATGAAGTGCACTAAGTTTTGCTAGCGAAACAATTTTAGCATAGATTAGAGCAACTTAAACAAGTCGATTGCTAAGTCAAATATTATAGCGGAGGACATAAAGATACACATTATTAATTTTAAACATCAAATAATGTTTGTCCATTAATACCAGGTAAAAGCCCATTAGAATAACATGATAAACACTGGCTCACATTATTATTCTAGCATGTAGCGCATGGGGTCTAGCAAGTAATTTGAAAATAAACCGATTAATCGTTCATATCAATAGAATATAAAATATTATTTACTTTTTAAAAAGTTTAGAGTTTAAAGGTGTTGCTTCTTAATGCAGTAGGATTTATTATTCCAGATATCTAAAAAGATATAGAATTCCTTTCAAATAAGACAGCTTCAATACTTATCTCCCTCCCATTGAAAGTACATATTTACTGAGTCATTCCTATGAGAACATAACAATTAAATTAGGAAGGATTAACGCTCATATCTTAAGGTATTGTAAGCTTTATCATCCCGTTATTTGGAATCTGGTTCTATGGGGTAAAAGTAAACGTCCATGTAGTACTGGCCTCCATTAAATTAAGTAAAGGAGTCCCGGTGAAAGAAGAGATTACACTGGTGTATAAATTAGTCACTGGCTAGTCTTAAGTGCGCTGATTTATTTTATATTAGATATTATCTTCGGTTGTAAGAAATTAAAATGAATCTGTCGGTTTTTTACTGGAATAATTTATTATATTCAGCACAAGAATTTAAAAAAATTCATTGACGTATATTGCTTATCCGGTTAAGTCTAGAGTTATTTGTACAGTATTTCCATTTTTTATGCACTGTAGGTTTGTTTATAGATTGGCTGAAGAACCTTAGCATACTACCTGAAGTGGAAGTGTCAATTAAGGGGGAAATGTTATGAATAAATAATATCCATTTTTTAAAGCAATTGTTGGCCGAATTTAAAACAAATAATTCGCAAGGGCTCCATTAGTATAGTTGCTCGGTGTCACCTAAATCTCTTAAAAATCTGAAGGTTAAGTCATACTTATTTAAACTGCACTGCTTATACTGTCAATTATATAATTTAAGCTGTCAAAAGTGCTAATTCTAAAAGGAATAAATGATTTAGTTGAAGGTGGGTTTATTATACTCTTTGTCAGTGTTAGTGTAATTACAGAATTTGATAGGAAATTTGAAGGAATATTCAAAAATTTCACCTAAGCTACATTATTAGCATTCATATTACTATATACACATTATATAGGTTGGCCTTAAAATAGACAGCTTGCTTACAAAATATCAGTGTTTACTGCTTTAATTTCAACTGGGAATTCCACAACAATAAATCCATTTATAGGGAGTCCATTTTTTAATGCAAATCTTATTTAATAAGTTGCAGTTGCTCCCACCACATACGAGTCGGCTGTTATAAATATTTGAGAAAATTCAAGTAACCCATTAGTAGCAGAGAAACTAATGTTTAGCCCTGTTGAATCATCCACATCATATCCTTCCTGATCATATTTCGTTAGAATATAAAAGGATGAGGAGGGCCTTGTAAGATTATAATTTATAACTAATGGTACTTTAACAGTAAATGTAGGATTTTAATTAGCAACAATATTTAAATCACCAGAAAAAAGGTTAGATAGAGTTAATTATTGCCCAATTACCGTACAACTAACTTAACCTAGAATTGGGGTGGTAGTTGGGGTTGCAGAAGCACTACAAAGGGCACTAGTTCTTGGAGTTATTTGTATGGTGCTAGGAAACTAAATTATAATTTATCCATTTTATTTAAGTGAGTTTCTAAGCTTAAATGTGATAGAATAAGTTGTTTATAAATTTATTTATGTATTATCTGCCGTGACCGATGCTGATATAATTTACCCCCTCTAAGCTGTCAAAGTAAGTCCTGATGTTATCTATTGAACAAAATAACCATTCCTGTATATTGCGATTTATAAGGATGACGATGGTTTTGTACTAGATGGGGCCGTCAAATTAACGATATTTATATCACAAATCTTTCCTTGGTTATAAACTTAATTGAAAAAAAATTTTGAAGGAAAAGTAATTTAATTCCCATTTTTCGCAAAAGATTAAAATGTGGTACCCCAACAATTCAATCCATAAATAGTTGTTACTTTGTTTAGTGAAAATTAGTTAGGAAATAGGATTGAAGCTGAATATAGAGCATTAGCAACCGGAGCACCCAGTGTTATCGTAACAACAGCTTAAGCATCTGTATTCACCTATGCGTTGTTCATGCTAAAAGATGCTGGGGTTAATGTAGTAGGATTTTCGACTTAAAATAGTATATTGTCAGTTAAATCATGTGCCACATTTGTTGAACTAAATGAAGCTACCCTAAAATACCCAGTAGGCTGAGTAGAAGGTGGTGTTATGATAGATTTGAAAGTGAAACTAAAGGTTTATCTAATTAGATCTTTGTTGGTCAAGGAATTCACTCTTATATACGGCGAACTTGATGATGGAAAATATTGACATTAAATCGTAGATAATGTTAACTTTATATTATTTTTATAAAATTACTTCTCCTGGAAGACATTTTACGGAATTAATATCCGAGATTATGCCGTTGTTGCCTACTTAAACAGGACTTGTGCTCCACGATGAAGGGAAATGAATTATAAGATAACTACCTATTGGAAAATCCGTATATGGTTGCAATTTTATTACAAGATCCGATACGGAGTTAACCTGGTTGGTGACAGCCGATATTGAGCAAACAGTCCAATTACTTTCAGATATATTTATCTAAACTAAATTGCTAGATTATTCAAATAATGAATTATCCCCATTATTGATTCTTCCATTTATATCATCTGTTAAACCCTATATATATATTATTAATATAATTATACGGTTCCGTCTGGATTTAATATATTAGTGATCGTAAATTCATAAGTTGAAAAATAAATATTATCTTTGTCTTCAGGAAATCCACCATCAACCTTTATACTTTACCCGATTATAGTGCATGTTAAAATAGGGATATTAGGAGTAGTTGTAAACCATTTTATCTTTAAAATATTTATAAAATATTAAAATTTAATTACAGCTTGACAAACGACGTTTGATGGTAGCACATAAAGTTGTGGGAAAGTAATCAATATGTATGCATTTTAAGGTACACTGACTATTGGAACTCCAGCATAAAATCTATCAATTACTATATTGTATACCGCCTAGGTATTTAATTAGAATTCTGATGGAGTTATTTACATTTTGAAAGAATTTACAGCTTTAATTTAATTTATATTATAGTACATTTCATTTCGAATAAAAAAATGTATAGCAGTTCATAAAGGATAATTGATCTAAAGATATTCATCAAATTAATTTTTTTTTTGCTTTTTATCATCGATTTTTAAATAAATTTTAAATTTTTTAAATATAATAAAGTTATAAAAAGAAGTTTTATAAATTTTATTTTGTGGAATTTTTCATTTATTTAAAAATTAATATTAATTTATTAATAAATCTAAAAAATAAAAAAAATAATTAATAAATTAATTTATAAGAAAAAAATTCTTTTTTG
>Ga0209107_10001929_pt1 | contig 11553 bp, 4 predicted proteins | sample LakErihyJuly2011_2_FD_187460 | JGI IMG/M metagenome (GOLD analysis project Ga0209107, IMG submission 187460) | Freshwater microbial communities from dead zone in Lake Erie, Canada - CCB hypolimnion July 2011 (SPAdes) (version 2) | ecosystem: Environmental > Aquatic > Freshwater > Lentic >... | reverse complement strand
CACTTAGATACAATTATTCGGACGATTTTAGAGGAGATATTGCCGTAGATACAGCAAACAATGTTTATATTGCTTCCACAACCAACAGCAATAGTTTTCCAATTTCAAAAGCCATTCAAATGGCAAGAGCCTCAGCACAAGATGGATGCATATTTAGTTTAGACAAACAATTAAGCGCGCTAAGGTTTAGCACCTATTTCGGAGGCAATGGCGATGATGCCATGTACAGCATTAGACTTTACGACACTTTTGTTTATATTGGAGGAGGCACCTCAAGCACCGCAATGTCATTTGCCGTTAATGGCTATCAAAACAATTATAATGGCGGAAAGGCAGACGGTTTTATTGCTAAACTTTCTCTTAAAGGAAAGCTAATAAATAGCACATACCTAGGAACCGGCAGCTATGATCAAGTATATTTTTTAGATATAGATGCTAGTGGGCAAGTTTATGCTGCAGGGCAAACAGAAGGATACATTTTACGCACTGCAAAAACATATGGTAAAGATAAGACTGGGCAATTTATTTTGCGTTTATCGCCAAATATAAGTGTTATGAATTTATCAACCACTTTTGGGAATCGAACATTTGATCCTGAGATTGCACCATCAGCATTTTTAGTTGATAAATGTGATAATATTTACTTTTCAGGTTGGGGAAGTCCAATTGATATTAATGGTTTGCATTCCTTAACAACCCAAGGTTTGCAGATAAGCTCTGATGCCATCCAGAAAACAACCGACAACAACGATTTTTATATTTTGGTTTTAAGCAAAAACGCCAGCAGCTTGCTTTTTGCTTCTTATTATGGTGGAAATTTGACAGAAGACCATGTGGATGGTGGAACTTCAAGATTTGACAAAAAGGGTGTGGTATACCAATCGGTCTGCTCAAGTTGTCCAGAACCTGGAAATCATTATGACGATTTTCCTATAAGCAACAAGGCTCCATTTAAGAAAAATCTTAGTCCACGATGCAGCAATGCCTCATTTAAAATTGATTTTCAAATCAACTTTGAAGTCAATGCAAAATTTATAGCAAACCCAACAAGTGGATGCGAAGATTTAAGGGTCGTATTTACCAACCAGAGCAGAAAAGCCAATAAATTCTTTTGGGATTTCGGCGACGGATCTCCGATCGACACCAGCAAAAATCCAATTCACACCTATACAAATCCTGGCGTTTATAAAGTAAAATTAAGTTCAATTGACTCTTTTTCTTGTAATATTTCTGCATTTGATTCCACATATATAACGGTTAAGGAAATGCCGACCGCTGATTATGAATTTGAAACAGAAGAATGCAGCAATGAATTTACATTCAAAAACAAATCAAAAGATTACGATTCATCAAAGTGGGATTTTGGCGATAGTTCAATTATAAACACAGATAAAAACCCAAAACATAGATTTTATAAGGATGGAATTTATAAAGTACTTCTCACGGTAACACATCCAAGCAGCGGTTGCATTGATACGCAAGTTTTACAATTGTCCTTGTTTAGCAATCCTAGTTCGACAATAAAAATACCAAATGTATTTACCCCAAACAGCGACAACACCAATGATTGCTACACAATAGGTGGGATAACACCGAATTGTGACGAGGCTGAAATATGGATTTATGACCGCTGGGGGATATTGGTTTTTAATGGTGTTTTGCCCGATGGTTGTTGGAATGGTCGATTAAAAAACAATGGAGAAATGCTGTCAGACGGCACGTATTATTATATTTTAAAATTGAGAAGCAAGAACTCAGATGTAAAATCTGACGACAAAATTGAAGGTGTAATTAGAATTATAAGATAAGCTTACTGGTCAAACCAATTGCGCTTCTTATCAACTTTCAAGCTCTGCAGCATGCCACTATTTACCTTTAAAGAGAACGTAAAACTCTTTCTTATACCGTCAGGAATCCATGAGAAATTAAGGGCCCAACAGTGCAACAGCCTACTGATGTCAAATTGGGTATAAGCAATCTTTTTCTGGCCAAAATCATAACCAGAACTGCAGCCTATTTTCCATTTTGGGGTTAAATTAAAATCACCTCTCAAATTAAATGTTTGGGTATACAATGATTTAAAATTACTTCTATTATAAATCAATGAATAATTGACATTTATGCTCCATGGCAAATCAAAATTGACATATCCATAAGGATTTCCCATCATTTCGGCATATTCTTGTCTATCCTTTTCGGTTTTAATTAATCCACTGGTATCATTAGACTTCTTCGTTCGGAACATGTCTGCATTTATACCTGAGGCCAATTGAATGGTTGCATTGGTCCATGTACCGATTCGTCTGCTATCTGACCATTCCAAGGTGTTTAAATAAAACTCATTGCCATTGCTTATTGCCTTTTTAGCGTAAGGATTTAAAACTGCATTTGCGTTTAAGCTCACTTGTTTGAATATTTTAGTAAAGCCAGTTATACTAATTTTTGAGAGTTTCTGTGTATCCGCTAAGAAGTTATAATTACCGCTGATATTGAAGTTTTCTATCCATGTAACATTTTCATATTTTGCAGTAGAATCTGTTTTCTTAAAAACTTTGGCTTGAAGCTTATTGATAATTAAAAAGTTCATTAAACCACTAGCGCCTGGTTGTGGAGCGCCTTTTATGCCTTGTTCGTATATGCTGTAGGTCGTTTTGCCTTTCCCTGTATCAGATTGTACCGTTTTGTAATAGCCAAATTTTTCACTTGCATAATCGGGCCTATAACTAAAGCTTAATTGAGGCGTTATATTGTGACGGATTGCACTAACTTTACCAGAGGCAAACTGCATGGTTCCAAAAATTTGAGTGGCTATTGCTACATTGGCACTATAATCTGAAGCTCGACTAAAGTCATTATGGTAAATGGTATCTAACTTTTCTAAAGCACTGTTCCATTGTTTTTCTATGGTTCTAAAGTACCAAAATTCACGATAAGATACGGTAGGGGTTAGCGAAAAATGCTGTTTTAAGAACTTGTACGAACCAAGAGTGATCGGAATTGAATGAATTACGCCTTGCTTGAATCCATCGCTTGGCTTCAATGATATTGGAGAATTGATTGAAAACCCAGGAATAATTGACTCCAATGGTTTGCCTGAGAAAAAGATGCTGTCTTTTGTATCAATTCTATTTTCCATTTCAACGATGTAACTTACGCCAAAATCTTTGAACCATTTGTATTTTCCATAGGCGTTTGGCTTAGAAAAGGGGGTAACCCTTTGCATACTTAAAGTTAAGTTAGGCAAGGTCATTGAAAATGAATGTGTGCTTGTATTCTGCCTATGCAAAGCACTTAGTCTTAAATCAAGTTTATTTGGAACTAAAGTTTTTGAGTATGAAACAGATGAGCCGAATTCATTTGTAACAATTGTAGAGGCATTTAATGAGTTTAACCTCGAGGCATTGTTCTTTTGTATGTCAACATTGGAAGAAAAAGAAGACCCAGGTTTTGCTTTGGGATCTTGATTGTGTCGCCATGCCAAACGGAAAGTTCTGGTTGTATTTTGTTTGAAATTCAAATCTTCCCTTTCGCCATTTAAATATTTTGAAAATTCTAAATTAAAATTTCCATTGTATTTATAGCGCTTTACATACCTCGTATTTGAGGCTATTCGCCAACTTCCTCTAAAATATAAATCGCCTGTTATACTTTGATCTAAATAATCATTAATGGCAAAGTGATAACCTAAATTTCTTAAATATGGCCCATAAAGACCACTGCTGCCATACTCAAAAGGTATTAAACCAGATTTCTCTCCTTTTTTTGTTGGGAACAAGCCAAATGGCAGATAAAGAGGCGTTGGTATTTCTTCAATTACAAGATTGGAAGGACCAAAAATTATTTTTTTATCGGGAATTATTTTTAAATTTCTAGATTGCAAATAAAAGTGAGGATGGGTTTTATTGTTACAAGTTGTGTACTTTCCTAAATCACTATAAATGCTGTTATCATTGTCTCTGAATACTTTGTTGCACAGAATATAACCATCGCCCTCCTTCATGGCAATGCCGTATGTTCTACCTCTCTTAGTGTCAAAATTATAGACCATTGTGTCGGCCTCTGTTTCCCTTTCGCCATCATTAAACAATGGACGGCCAACATACTTGCCGGTGCTATCATTTATTCTGCCCTTGGCATACAATTCTCTTTTCCCAAAGTCAACAACAATAAGATATGCTTTTAGGTCCATTCCCTCATATTTTACTCGAGCATTTCCCCATAAGTAGGCTTTTCGATTTGCTAAATCAAAATATGTTGAATCATCCGCATGGTATTCAATTATAGCGTCTAAGGCATCTTTAGAAATTCTGAATGTATCTAAAGTATTTGATTTACTTGAATCACTAGCATTCTTCCCATTAACATTATTTGTGTACAAAATGCAGCACGCTATTTGTATTATCCACAGTAAATGACGGAGATATATAGTTTGCGACAATAGATTAAACAAATTTAAAATGCGAATTTTGCACAAAACTAATTTAAAAAAGTCGAGCATAAAAAATAAAACGATGAACCGAAGAATCTTATTACTTTCATTAGGCTTAATTGTTTTAGTCTTTTCATCATTTAACCATGAAGAAGAAACGATAAATGGCTTTGACATTATTGTTATCGATGCAGGACATGGTGGACATGATCCAGGATGCAATGGCGGATCGAGCAGGGAGAAAGAAGTTACCTTATCAATTGCATTAAAATTGGGCAAGTTTATTGATGACAGCTTAAAAGATGTCAAAGTTGTATATACCCGTAAAACTGATAAATTCATTGAATTGAGTGAACGCAGTAATATCGCTAACAAAAACAGTGCCGACCTGTTTATTAGCATACATTGCAATGCCAATGACAATAAAGAAGCCAATGGAACTGAAACATATCTGATGGGACCACACAAGCTAGAAGGTAATTTACAAGTCTCTAAAAGAGAAAACAATGTAATTTTACTAGAAAAAGATTATAAGAATAATAAGGCCTACGAAGGGTTTGATCCAAATTCTCCAGCAGGTCATATCATTTTTTCTTTGATGCAAAATGCATTTAGAGCGCAAAGTATCAAATTTGCAAGCTTAGTTGAAACTGAGTTCAAGCAAAAAAGCAGATTAAAAAGCAGAGGCGTTAAAGAGGCAGGATTTTTAGTTCTTTGGCGTTCAACGATGCCTGGCGTCCTTATAGAAACCGGTTTTTTAAGCAGCGAATTTGACCGTAAGACTTTGGCCAATGATAGTGGTCAGAACAATATGGCAAGAGCGATTTATTATGCGCTTAAAAAATACAAAACTTCACAAACCAAAAAATAGCTTCTAATAAGCCAACACAGGCCTTAACCATCTTTCTGCTTCTTCAAGTGTGATGCCTTTTCTTGAAGCATAATTTTCAACTTGATCTTTATTGATTTTTCCAAGCCCAAAGTATCTAGTCGCTGGGTGAGCAAAATAGAATCCTGAAACAGCCGCAGTTGGATACATTGCAAACGATTCTGTTAGATCAACGCCTATTTCTGATTCATTATTTAGAAGTTTAAACAATGGCCCCTTTTCTGTATGGTCAGGACAGGCCGGGTATCCAGGAGCGGGTCTAATGCCTCTATATTTCTCTATAATTAAATCTTCATTACTTAAATTTTCATTCTCTGCATACCCCCAAAACTCCGTTCTAATTAATTGGTGAAGTTTTTCAGCAAATGCTTCAGCCAGTCTATCCGCTAAGGCCTTTATTAAAATGCTGTTGTAATCATCGTGGTTGTCTTCAAAATATTTGATGTGTTCTTCGATTCCGATACCAGCAGTGACAGTGAATAAGCCCATATAATCTTGAATGTCATCATTTTTAGGTGCGATAAAATCTGACAAGCATAGATTTGGAACGCCATTGGTCATTTTCCTTTGTTGTCTAAGAAAATGAAAGGTCTGTAAATATTTTCCTTCTGCATCCATCACATTTACATCATCACCGTCTGAAAATGCTGGCAATAAGGCGTATGAGGCATTTGCTTGCAACCAATTATCACGGATAATATTATCAAGCATTTCATTGGCATCCTTAAACAATTTTGTCGCCTCCACACCAACAACAGAATCGCTTAATATCGCTGGGTATTTTCCTGCAAGTTCCCAAGTTTGAAAAAATGGGGTCCAATCTATAAGCGGTCTGAGATCATTCAAATTTTGACCAATTATATAATTTACACCCAATTTCTTAGGTTTAGCTATTGATTGATTATTGAATTCAAGTTTAAAAGGGTTTGATTTTGCATCCTCATAAGCAATAATATCTTTGGCGGTTTGTCTTTTTGCGTGGTCTTCTGCCAACTTTATGTATTCATTTCTTATGTTTTTCGAAAAAGCCTCCTTTGAATCCTCATTTAATAATTGAGATACAACTGGAACAGATTTAGAAGCATCCAATACATGAACAGTCGTTCCACTGTATTGCGGAGCTACTTTAACAGCCGCATGAATCCTACTTGTAGTTGCCCCTCCAATTAATAATGGCAATTTGAACCCTTGTTTCTCCATTTGCTGGGCAACATAAACCATTTCATCTAAGCTTGGCGTTATAAGACCGCTTAAACCAATAACATCTGCATTAATTTCCTTCGCTTTTTCTAATATCTTCTCACAAGAAACCATAACACCCATGTCATAAATTTCGTAGTTGTTACAGGCCAATACGACGCCTACAATATTTTTTCCAATGTCATGAACGTCGCCCTTAACTGTGGCGAGTAAAATCTTTCCAGGCCCCTTATTGGCTTCCGCTAAATTTGTGCCTTCCAAAATATTTTTATCTTTTTCGGCTTGAAGAAATGGCTCTAAATAGGCAACCGCTTTCTTCATAACACGGGCACTTTTTACCACCTGAGGTAAAAACATTTTACCACTACCAAACAAATCGCCAACTACATTCATTCCGGCCATCAATGGTCCTTCAATGACATGCAATGGTCTCTCAAATAAATGTCTTGCCTCTTCAGTATCTATGTCAATAAAATCAGTAATTCCGTGAATCAAAGCATGCTTTAACCTCTCTTCAACAGCATTCTTACGCCATACATCATCTACTATTTTTTCTTTCCCTTTTGCTTTAAACGTTTCTGCAAATTCAAGCAGTCTATCTGTTGAATCGCTTCTTCTATTGAGCAAAACGTCTTCTACCCTATCTAATAACTCTTTTGGTATTTCATCGTAAACCATCAGCATACCCGCATTTACAATACCCATGTCCATGCCAGCTTGAATGGCATGGTAGAGAAATGCTGAGTGCATGGCCTCTCTTACGGCGTCATTTCCTCTAAATGAAAAAGAAATATTACTTACTCCGCCACTTACTTTTGCATAAGGCAAATTTTGTTTTATCCATCTTGTGGCATTTATAAAATCAACCGCGTAGTTGTTGTGCTCTTCTATGCCAGTTGCAACCGTTAATATGTTTGGATCAAAGATGATGTCTTGGGCAGGAAATTTAACTGTATTGACCAGCAAATCATAGGCTCTTTTACATATTTCTATTCTCCTTTGAAATGAGTCTGCTTGCCCAAGCTCATCAAATGCCATAACAACTGTAGCGGCTCCATATCGTTTTAATAACTTTGCCTGCCTAATGAATTCTTCTTCGCCGCCCTTCAAACTTATTGAATTAACGATACCTTTTCCTTGAATACATTGCAAACCAGCCTCAATAATTTCCCATTTTGATGAGTCAATCATAACCGGCACTCTTGATATGTCTGGTTCAGCAGCGATTAAGCTCAAAAACCTTACCATTGCAGCTTTGCCATCCAACATGCCTTCATCCATGTTGATGTCAATGACTTGTGCCCCATTCTCTACTTGCTGCCTAGCAACCGATAAGGCTTCATCAAACTTATCATCTAAAATTAATTTAGCAAATTTTCTGCTGCCTGTTACATTGGTTCTTTCACCAATATTAATAAAATTAGTTTCATTGGTTTGGGTTAGTGGCTCAAGTCCACTCAATCTCAAATAAGGGTATATCGTTCTGCTCATTTTAATAAATGCAAAATACACAAGAGCAGGACTTTAAATCGATTAACGATAAGATCCGCTATTATCTTTCCTCTTATTTAGAGGCAGGATGTAGCACCTTTAATTCGCATTAACGAATTGGGTTGCCAAGACTTCACAGGACCGATTCCCTCCGTCTTTTCTTGATAATTGCGGGGCAAAGATATAACTGTTTAATCAAATTTTACAATTCAATCACCATCTTCTTAAATCATTTACCGAAAATGTCCATTCTGGAGTTCTTATCTCACTTATCATAAGTAATTTGTGCCAAATTGGGCTTAGACAAGAAAAAGTTTCATTTTTTTAGAGCGCAATAAATTCAAAATTATTAGCCGCATTCATACATAAATAAAAAGGCAGGTTTAATTTCCATTGTCAAAACAAAAATCTACCTTTGCATGTTACTCAAAAAACGTGGCCAAATATCCAAATATCATCATCCGAGGCGCTCGGGTACATAATTTAAAAAACATTCAAGTTGAAATACCTTCAGGCAGTTTCACGGTTGTTACAGGTGTATCTGGAAGTGGCAAAAGCAGCCTTGTTTTTGACACCCTTTTTGCAGAAGGTCAAAGAAGATATGTAGAAAGTTTGAGCAGTTATGCAAGACAGTTTCTGGGCAGGATGAACAAACCGGAAGTTGATTTTATAGAAGGATTGGCTCCGGCAATTGCAATAGAACAGAAAGTAAATACGAGAAATCCAAGAAGCACGGTCTCAACCAGTACTGAAATTTATGATTATCTAAAACTACTTTTTTCAAGAATTGGAAGAACCATATCGCCAATTAGTGGAAAGGAAGTAAAACGCGATACTACCGATGATGTTGTAAATTTCATAAAATCTCTTGATGAGGGTCAGAGCATTTTGATATTAAGTGAAATCAGCATCAAAAAGGGTAAAGAAAAAGAGGCCATAAATACCTACATACAACAAGGTTTTGTTAGAATTCTAACGGATAATGGGATATTGAAAATTGCAGAAATTGATCCTAAAACGGATTTAAAATCTAAGAAGAATTATTTGGTTATCGATCGTTTAATCATTCAAAAGGATGACGAAGATTTGCAAAACCGAGCGGCCGATTCTGTTGAAAGTGCGTTTTGGGAAGGATTGGGAACTTGTTATATAAAAGTTGAAGATGTATTGCATGGTTTTTCGAATAAGTTTGAAGCCGACGGAATCAATTTTGAAATACCCAGTAAAGACTTCTTAAGCTTTAACAATCCTCTAGGCGCTTGTAAAACATGCGAAGGCTATGGACAAGTAATTGGAATAGATGAAGACTTGGTAATACCTGATAAAACATTAAGCGTTTACGAAGGCTGTATTCAGCCCTGGAAAGGCGAAACCATGAGTGAATGGAAAGATGATTTTGTAAAATCGGCGATTGAATTTGATTTTCCAATTCATAGAAGTTACCATGACCTTAATGAGAAGGAAAGAAATTTGCTTTGGCAAGGAAATAAAAAGATACCAGGACTAAATGCTTTTTTTAAATCATTAGAAGAAAAGTCATATAAGATTCAATATAGAGTGATGTTGAGCAGGTATAGAGGCAAAACCACCTGTCCAGATTGCCGGGGAACTAGGCTTAGAAAGGATGCTTCATATGTTAAACTTATTGCTGAAAATTTCGATAAAACACTTCCTAAATTACTAAGCATTCAAGAGGTTCTACTCATGTCTGTTGAGCAGGCTAGTTATTATTTCAATTCAGTAAAATTGAATGAAAACGACATGCATATTGGAGGGCGAATATTTATTGAAATTCAAAATAGATTAAATTTCTTAAAAGATGTAGGTTTAGGTTATTTGGGGTTAAATAGGCTTAGCAATAGTTTGAGTGGCGGAGAATCACAAAGAATTAATTTAGCAACCTCATTAGGCAGCAGCTTAACTGGAAGCATGTACATATTGGATGAACCTAGTATTGGTTTGCATCCTAGAGACACATTAAAATTAATTGAAGTTTTAAAAAGTCTTCAAAAAATCGGCAACACGGTTATCGTTGTTGAACACGAGGAAGAAATGATGAAGGCAGCTGATAGGCTTATAGATATAGGACCTGAAGCAGGCACATTTGGTGGTGAACTAATCTTTAGTGGTGTTTTTAATGAAATACTTAAAAACGAAAGAAGTTTGACCGGCAAATATTTAAGTGGACGCATGGGAATAGATACACCCAAAGCGAGAAGAACTTGGAAAAACAGTGTTGAAATAGTCGGTGCCAGAGAAAATAATCTCAAAAACATTAGTGTAAAAATTCCTTTGCAAGTTATGTCTTGTGTTACAGGAGTGAGTGGAAGCGGAAAAACAACTTTAATTAAAAATATTTTTTACCCAGGTTTAAATAAAGCAATTGGCAATTACAATGGCACCCGAACTGGCCGACATGAAAAAATAATTGGCGATATCAATTTGGTGAAGCAGGTTGAAATGGTTGATCAAAATCCTATTGGCAAATCGAGCCGAAGCAACCCAATCACTTACATTAAAGCATACGATAGCATAAGAGAACTTTATTCCGAATTGCCTGCAGCAAAAGCTAAAAAACTAAAGCCTTCCCATTTTTCTTTTAATGTTGACGGTGGCAGGTGCGAGCAATGTAAAGGCGAAGGTGAGGTAACAATAGAAATGCAATTTATGGCAGATCTTATTTTACCTTGTGAATTTTGTAAGGGAAAAAGATTTAAAGATGAGATTTTGGAGCTTACCTACAATGGAAAAAACATTGCCGATATTCTTGAGATGACTGTTGATGAATCGATGGAATTTTTTAGTGACAAACCGAGTATATGTGGCAAAATTGCCCCTTTACAGAGTGTAGGTTTGGGTTATGTGGCACTGGGTCAATCGAGCAACACACTAAGTGGCGGAGAAGCGCAAAGAATAAAATTAGCAACTTTTCTAGGAAAAGGAAATACCAAAGAAAACCATACAGTTTTCATATTTGATGAACCAACTACTGGCTTACATTTTCATGATATACAGAAGCTATTATTCTGTTTTAACGCACTAATTGAGAAAGGCCACACGGTAATCATAATAGAGCACAACGTTGATGTAATAAAATGTGCCGATTGGTTAATTGACCTTGGCCCAGAAGGTGGAGACAAAGGAGGGAGCTTAGTTTTTGAAGGCGTTCCTGAGGATATTACCAATAATAAAGAGAGCTATACCGGGCAATTTTTAATTAGAAAATTAAATTAGAAACAAGACACATTTAAAGGTTACGATTACACACCTATTATTTGAAATATCTTTAAAAAATACTTTAAATATATAAGGATCTTATTGCTGTAAATACCATGCGATTTTAAGATTTTTAAATCTTCATTGTTCATCTTGATTTTGCTCTTCCATCCTGAAGAACTTAGGCCACCATCTAACATTGAAACACTTGTGTATGGAATAAACTTTACGTTTAAATTACTAAGTAAAATTGCCCTTAGTAACCAATCAAAATCGCCGCTAATTTTGTACTGCGTGCGGTAGTAACCTACCTTTTCAAAGGCATTTT
>Ga0209107_10001925_pt1 | contig 11575 bp, 9 predicted proteins | sample LakErihyJuly2011_2_FD_187460 | JGI IMG/M metagenome (GOLD analysis project Ga0209107, IMG submission 187460) | Freshwater microbial communities from dead zone in Lake Erie, Canada - CCB hypolimnion July 2011 (SPAdes) (version 2) | ecosystem: Environmental > Aquatic > Freshwater > Lentic >... | reverse complement strand
AAGCTTATGGTCGATTACCAAGAGGTGCAAGCCATTGGTATTTTTAAGTCGGAAAACAAACACAGTTTCTTGAAACTAAACCAAGACAACGATGGGTTTATGCTCGACAAAATTGAAGGCATACAGGTGGACAAGCCAGACAAAGCCTGTTTGATTTTCAATACCGAAGGAGACAAAGGTTTTAAGGTTTGCATACTCGACAAGACCAACCGTTCTGAGGAAGCAGCCTTTTGGAAAGAACAGTTTTTAAATTTAAAATCGAGCAACGACGATTTCCACCAAACCCGCGATTTTTTAAACATTGCCAAGCAATACGTAACGGCTCAGGTAACCGAAGATTTTGACCTCAACAAAAGCGATCAAATTGATTTGCTCAACCGTTCAATGGAGTATTTCAAATCGAACGACACCTTTAACAAAGCCGATTTTGAAGAAGAAGTATTCCGCGACCCAGCAGTTATTGAATCATTTCAGCGCTTTGACCAAAACTACCGTCAAAGCAATGAGATAGAGGTACCCGACGAATTTGACATTTCATTGCCAGCGGTTAAAAAACAAGCCAAGGTTTTTAAAAGCATCCTAAAGCTCGACCGCAATTTCCACATCTACATACATGGAAACAAAGAAATGATAGAGCATGGGGTTGAAAAAGACGGGCGTAAGTTTTACAAGATATACTACCAGAACGAGTCGTAGTTGATTAGTTATTGGTTAATAGTTATTGGTTAATAGTTATTAAACGAAAAAACCAAGGCATATCGATTGCCTTCCTCTTGCCCTTGCTCTTGCTTTCTAGTTATTGGTTAATAGTTATTGGTTAATGGTAAACCGCGGAGGAATACTTCCCCCATTTTTTTTATTGCCTTCTAAAGATTATTATTGCAATAGTAATTCACAGTCTTTCGATTTTGTTGGCTGTTTAACGCTTCTATTCATTGAGAAATTACAAGTACAAGAAAGTTCCCGGCATGAGATTTAGAATCTACATATTAATGGCTGCTGCCTTTTTATGGTTTGCCTTTGCTTCTGTGTTTATTTACCGCTCAACATGGACTTTAAAGGACGCCAAATTCCACAAGGATGTTGTGGTAGAGATGGGTATGCACCATGTTTCGAATGCTATTCCTGCCAATGTTTACAAATTCAAATTGAATGGATTGGACCATGGTTTTGTAATCAGCCGTAAAAAATACACTGCCTACGACACCTTTGTCAACAATATCTATATTGGCGATACCTTAAGCGTGTATTATGAAGATTGGAAGCACGTTGAAGGTCAAGAAAACAACCAGGTGGTTCAGCTTTCAAAAGACAAACTTTTGTTAATCGACTATTCTAAGCGCAAGACCAACGATTTAATCATCGCCACAGTCTTGTACCTCATATTCATTGGTTTTGCCAGTTTTGCCTTTGTTCTCAACCGCCGCCGTGTCAAAAAAATAAAAGCCATAGGCCAGGAGTTTTATGGGTTGGGGATGTACGATAAGTTTTGAAACACCTCTTAGGGGCTAGGGTTTAAGGTATAGGGTATAGTTTTTAGAATACTTCAATATTTCATTTATTTCACGCAGAGCGCACCAACTAAAAAGCAGCAAATACAAGAAACCTTGTTGTTGGAATACTCGCAAGCTCCTGAGAACACTAAAGCATAGTTACTCGCAAGCTCGTGAGATTAATCCTCTTCCCGTTTCCAGGTTAGCACATCCTTGATAAATTCTTTGATGTATTTTGGGTCATTGCACATCACAAGCATTTTGCTGCCTGTAATTGGTTTTTCTAAAAACACCAAATAATCGCGCATGCTGTCGTATAGCATATAGGCATTGGCATCGCTGTTAAATTTCTGAGGGGTAAATCCTGGCATCTCTTCTTTGGCCCAGAAGCGAACTGAATCGCGGGTAATGGAAGCATCTTTACGGTCAATAAAAACCGCAATTACAAGCGTATCTAAATTGTAAATTAATGTTCTTTTTTCATTGGCATTTACCCTAAACAATTCCTGAAACCGGTGTTCATTCTCTACAGCAAACAAACCAGTAACAGAACGACCATATTTTCCCTTTATTTCATAACGGTGCTTACCCAATTGGGCTTGCAAGGATAGGGATGATAGGAGAACGAAAAGAATTAGAAAGTTTTTCATGTATCCGTTAATTATTTAGCGAAGGTAATTCTATAGCTGTTCAAAACAAATTACCGTTCAATAATTCATCCCCATAAAAATAAAATTACCGAAAGTAGCGCCCCGATGACCGACGTGAAGTTTACCCCGTACTGTGTTTGCAACGACCTGCCCTGTGGCGCATTCGCAGCTTCGAGCGAATTCTGCCATGGGGAGTGAAAAACTCTAGTACGGGGCTCTTGTATTATAAACATAGAATTGAGAGGGCAACCCGATAGCAGAGTTTCCCAGAGCGGAAACACACTATGGGTTAAACGGAAAGGCGCACAAAAAACAACATGTAAACCACCTGTAAGTCAGGGCATGCCCTGCCTCTACTACGGCATCGAAATCGTGATATTGATCCGCTTCAATCCTTCTTTGGCTCTCAATTGACCTTCGTCTAATAACAAGGCGTTTTTGTAATCGTTGTAGGCTCCTGTACTGTTTTTTAATTTTTCTTTCATCAAGCCTCTTAAGGTATAGGCATCGGCGTATTCGGGGGCCAGATTGATGGTTTCGTCCAAATGTGTGATGGCCTTCTGGTAATTGTCAAAAAGGGCCTCAATAAAGCCTAAATTGTAACGGCATAAAATATGAGAAGGATTGATTTTGGCAACGGTGGCATATAGGGCCGCTGCGTCTTTGTACTTTCGGTCTTTTTGCAAGAACAAGCCTTTGGCATACATAGCTTCATCGCTGTATTCGTTAATTTCCATGGCGCGGTCGAAAAACAACAAGGCTTTGCGGTTGTGGGTCTCGGAATAGAAATTACCCAATTGCATAATGGCATTGTAGTTCTTGCTGTCGTATACCAAGGTTTTCTCAAACAAAAGCATGGCCTTGCTGGTATCGCCCATTTCTTTTGCAATAATGCCAAGGTAAAAATAGGGCGTTGGATTGCTTGGGTCTAATTTATTGGCATTGGTGTATGCCTCTTGCGACTTTTCATAAGACTGCTTGGCCAAATACAATTTTGCTAAATCTAAATGCGCATCAAAAAACTTAGGATCCGTTTTAATGGCTTTTAAAAAACTAATTTCTGCTTCTTTTGCATTGGCGGTATCACCGGCCATTAAATATTTGCCATGGCAAAAATTGTACAAAGGACTTACAGAGTCCAATTGCAAAGCATATTCAATATCGAGGGTTGCTTGTTTGAAATTGTCCTCAAAAAAGAAAGCATTGGAACGCTTGTAATACAGCTCTGGATTTGCAGGGTCGGCATTAATCTTCTTGCTCACATTTCGAATGTCTAAAGAGTAAGATGTATCTGTTTCTGAGATATATCTCTGTGCCGTTTTTTTATTGCAACTCTGCGTGAATACAAGCAGGCTGAGTAACATGACGGAGAAACAGATTGATTTACAGTGCAACATTTACAAAAATTTGATTAATTTTACCCACAAATTTAAACGATTTTATGCCATATTACCACAAGGCAGGAAAATTTCCTGAAAAAAGACATACTCAATTTCGCAAACCCAACGGGGAGCTTTATGCTGAAGAGCTTGTAAGCACCGAAGGATTCTCAAGTATATACTCATTGGTGTACCATAGCCACCCGCCCACTTTGGTTAAACACATTGGCGAACCAATCGATGTAGCGCCGAAAGCCGCCATTGCCAACAATATGCAAAACCGCAGTTTCATTACGTTTAAAACTGAGGCAAAAGACGACTTTTTGGAAAGCCGTGTTGTGCAATTGTACAACAGCGACCTTTACATGGCTGTTGCAGCACCTAAAGAATCGATGAGCACTTACTTCTACAAAAATGCCGATGCAGATGAGGTTATTTTTGTTCATGAGGGCAGTGGATACCTGCAAACATTGTACGGTAAAATACATTTTGAATACGGCGATTATTTGGTGATCCCCCGCGGTGTTATTTACCAAATGCATTTCAATGACAGCAAGAACCGTTTAATGATTATTGAATCGTTCAGCCCAATAAAACCGCCAAAGCGCTACCTTAACAGCATGGGACAGTTCTTAGAACACTCGCCTTACTGTGAGCGTGACATTAAATTGCCAACCGATTTGCAAACAATCGATGAAATGGGCGATTTTAAAGTAATGATAAAAAAAGGCGACCAATTGTTTCCATACACATACGGGAGCCATCCTTTTGATGCCATTGGTTGGGACGGTTACCATTTCCCTTATGGATTTAGCATACACAATTACGAGCCAATTACCGGCCGCATTCACATGCCACCGCCAATACACCAAACGTTTGAAGGACACAATTTTGTGATTTGTTCTTTCGTTCCCCGTTTGTTCGATTACCATCCATTATCGATTCCTGCCCCTTACCACCACAGCAATGTCGACTCTGATGAGGTCTTGTATTATGTAGATGGCGATTTTATGAGCCGTAAGCATGTTGAAAAAGGCATGATTACCTTGCACCCTAAGGGCATTCCACATGGCCCGCACCCGGGCATGGCCGAAAAAAGCATAGGCGCAAAAGAGACCCTAGAATTGGCTGTCATGATAGATCCATTCTTCCCGCTTAAAATCACTGAGGCTGCTATGGCCATCGAAGATCCTAGCTATTACAGAAGTTGGGTTGAGTAAGAATATACTGACGCTAGACTTAAAAATCAGCATTAAATTTGCAGGTAGTACCGACCGAATTATTGAGATGGAAGATGGCAGAATCATTAGCGATCATGCCAAATTAAGCATTTAATCATAAGGCTTAAGCGTTTCAAATCCTCGAAGACAAGCGGTTTCTTTACAATTTAATGAAGTAAAAACAAGAGCAAAATTTTCAAAACGCATAATTTTTGAAAGTATTTTCTTATTTTTGCACCCTTAATTTTTGAACAACACATAATAATTATGAATCAAATTGTATATTTAGTACCGCTGCTGGGTCTGATCGGATTATTGGTCATGGCCATCAAGTCTGCTTGGGTAAACAAACAAGAGACTGGCGATGAAAACATGAATCGATTGGCCTCTTACATCGCCGCAGGCGCAATGGCTTTTTTAAAAGCGGAATGGAAAGTATTGGGTATCTTCACTGCTATTGCTGCTATTTTGTTGGCATGGAGTGGAACTTTGGTTGAAGAATCAAGCCCAGTAATTGCAATTGCATTTATAATCGGTGCTGTGTTCTCTGCAACTGCAGGATATATTGGAATGAAGGTTGCTACAAAAGCAAACGTTCGCACAACTCAAGCGGCCCGCACAAGTTTAAAGCAAGCTTTAAAAGTATCATTTACCGGCGGAACGGTAATGGGTCTAGGTGTAGCTGGTTTGGCTGTGTTCGGCTTAGGTGGTTTGTTTATCGTTTTCTTGAAAATGTTCAATGTTGTAAACGTGAGCAGCACAGAAATGAAAACAGCCATTGAAGTATTAACTGGTTTCTCTTTGGGCGCTGAATCTATTGCCTTGTTCGCACGTGTTGGCGGGGGTATTTATACCAAGGCGGCTGACGTTGGCGCAGACTTAGTGGGTAAAGTTGAAGCAGGTATTCCTGAAGACGACGTTCGCAACCCCGCTACTATTGCAGACAACGTTGGTGACAACGTAGGTGACGTAGCTGGTATGGGTGCCGATTTATTCGGTTCTTATGTTGCAACGATACTTGCTACCATGGTATTGGGTCAAGAAATTGTCGCATCATCAGCGGATGGTTACAATGGATTTTCACCAGTATTGTTGCCTATGGTTATATGCGGTTTAGGTATTTTATTCTCAATCGCAGGAACCTGGTTCGTGCGTATTAAAGACGATAAGTCAAATGTTCAAATGGCCTTAAACATGGGCAACTGGGCATCAATGATATTAACAGTTATTGCTTCTTACTTTGTTGTAATGTATATGCTTCCAGATGGTGTAATCACACTTCGTGGTGTTGAGTTTACAAAAATGGGTGTATTCGGTGCGATCTTAGTAGGTACTGCAGTGGGTGCAATTATGAGTATTGTAACTGAGTATTACACAGCAATGGGTAAACCGCCAGTTTTGTCAATCATTCAACAATCTTCAACAGGACATGCAACCAACATTATTGGTGGTTTGGCTGTCGGCATGAAATCGACCGTTATTCCAATTTTAACTTTAGCTGCTGGTATTATGGGTTCTTACTACTGCGCAGGTTTATATGGTGTGGCTATTGCTGCCGCGGGTATGATGGCAACAACAGCTATGCAGTTGGCTATCGATGCTTTCGGTCCAATTGCTGACAACGCAGGTGGTATCGCTGAAATGAGCCAATTGCCGCCAGAAGTTCGTGAGCGCACAGACAACTTAGATGCTGTTGGTAACACGACCGCTGCAACTGGTAAAGGTTTCGCTATTGCTTCTGCTGCATTGACCTCATTGGCTTTATTTGCGGCCTTCGTTGGTATCGCAGGTATTGATGCTATTGACATTTACAAAGCACCAGTATTGGCTGGTTTGTTCGTGGGTGGCATGATTCCTTTCATTTTCTCAGCATTGTGTATCCAAGCGGTTGGTAAAGCGGCAATGGACATGGTTCAAGAAGTTCGCCGTCAATTCCGCGAAATTCCAGGTATCATGGAATACAAAGCACAACCTGAATATGAAAAGTGTGTTGCAATTTCAACCAAAGCCTCTATCCGTGAAATGATGTTGCCAGGTGCTATTGCTCTAATCACTCCAATTATTGTAGGTTTTGTTTTCGGACCTGAAGTATTGGGCGGTTTGTTGGCAGGTGTAACAGTATCAGGTGTATTGATGGGTATATTCCAATCCAATGCAGGTGGCGCTTGGGACAATGCAAAGAAATCGTTTGAAAAAGGCGTGATGATCAACGGTGAAATGTTCTACAAAAAATCTGAACCACACAAAGCATCTGTAACTGGTGACACCGTAGGTGATCCATTTAAAGATACTTCTGGTCCATCAATGAACATCTTAATCAAATTGATGAGTATTGTTTCTTTGGTTATTGCTCCTCACATTGCTGTAGGCGGACCTGGTTTGGAAGCTGAAGGCGATTGCTGCAAAAAAGACAAAATTGAAGCTTGTGCTGACAACCACGATATGATGGGAGGTAAATGCGACATGAGCAAATGTGCCACAATGAGCATGGAAGAATGCGCTCAAATGTGTGATTCAATGGGTTGCGATTCCATGGAAAGAGCCTATTGCATGAGCATGTACAATGACAAAGGCGACTATGTTGGTTCTTGCATGAGTTCTTGCGGTAAAAAGTGCACAAGCAAAGAAGCGTGTATGAAAAACTGCGGTGCTACTTGTGCGGCCAAACACATGGGCGCTGGCAAAGCTTGTTGTGCAGATGATGCCAAATGCGAAAAGAAAGAAAAAGGTGGAGCTTGTTGCAAAGACAAACATTAATTTTTAAACTATATCAAAAAGATACTATTGACTATCACCTGTATTGGATTTGGAATCTATCTAAATGCACAAGATACAGCCGTTAAGTCAGTTCACCTTGATTCTTTAATTGTTAAAGAAATCAATACGTATCGAAGCAGTCTGGGCGTTCCAACAATTAAAGTGTTTGAATATGGTGAAATGCGTAAGCTTAGCTATGAATTAACTGATTCAAATTCAAATAGAGAGTTTATTGAACACTCGAAAGGCGCTAAAATTTTTGTTGGATATAATTCAGAATGTATCTTTAGATATAAAACCACACAAACAGATTCTTTTAAATTAACAGAAGCTGAACTGCAAACTTTAGCTAAACGCACTGTTCAGGCCTGGATAGATTCCCCTAATCACAATTGGATTATTTCATGTACGCTGGCCCATTCATGTACCGTAACTACGGTGATAAAAAAAAGTGGCAATAATTTCAGTTTAACTGTTTCTTACCACGCTAAGAATAAAAGCATTAAGTAAATTATCTCCAAGCAGATCCTCTTTTAATCAGTTTAAAAAAGAGATTGGAAATTTGAAAAAAGAAATACCCAGCGTTCCTGGCTAAGGTTTACTTTTAATAAGATTGTCTAAAATGATGGCCGCACTGATGGCTGCATTTAACGATTCAGCACCGCCGTATTTAGGAATTGTTAATTTGTATTTTGCCCTAGAAACAATAAAACCATTTACCCCATGGCCTTCGTTGCCGATAACTAAAATCCCTTCCTTTGGCAAATTGCCTTTATGAATATTTTGACCTTCTAAAACAGCAACCATAAGCGGCAATTGGGTTTGCTCGGAAAGTTCTACAATATCTTGATAATGTAATTTTACCCTTAGAAAACTACCCATTGTAGAATTGATGCATTTAGGGTTGTATACATCGGTACACCCTTTGCTGCAAACAATGTGCTCGATGCCATACCAATCGGCAATGCGGATAATGGTGCCCAAATTTCCTGGGTCTTGGATTTCGTCGAGGGCCAAAATCAATTTTGTATTTTTTTTGATGGGCTCCTCTTCAGGAATGCGAACGACAGCTAACGCTTTTTGAGGGGCCATATGGGCCGACATTTGTTTTAGTTCTTTCTCATTAACCTCTTCATAAGAAACAGACTTCAAGAGTTGAAAATTTTGCTCTAAAAACGTCGAAACAGCATAAAGTTTAACCGTATCGAAAGGGCTTTTCAACAATTCGGTAATACTTTTTTCACCTTCAACTACAAATTGGTTATATTTTTGTCTTTGTTTTTTATCTTGAAGACTTTTAACCAATTGAATGTTCGCTTTACTAATCATGGCTTTATTGCTCTGTTTACAGTGGTATTCATGTTTTTAAGTTCCTGCAAAACTACCAAATTAGTTCCCATAGGACAACATCTTTTAATTAAAAATAAACTTAAGACCTCAGATTCCGCTAACGGGCTGTTTAACAAGATGATGGGTAAGCTGGATGACGACAAGGCCACGTATATCAAGCACAAACCCAACCGAAACATCATTGTACTTGGTCATTTTCATCTTGGGTTATACAACCTGGGCAGTTCGAGAAAACACCCCGAAAAAAGCGATAGCAGTCGATTTAGGACACTATTAAGAAGCTATGGCGAAGCTCCGGTTCTTTTGGACACTTTGCAAGTGGCTAAGTCTGAAATAAACTTAAAAAATTATTTGTTTTCAAAAGGGTATTTCAATTGTGACATAAGCCATAAAATCGAATATAAACATAAAAAAGCAAGCGTTACCTATTTTATACAACCTGCAAAAGCATACACCTTAGCCAAGGTAAATTTATCTGCAGATGATGCGGAAGTAGACAGATTTTTAAATCTGCACATGGACAAAAGTGTTCTATTCCCTGGCAGCATTGTCGATGTTGAAGCCATTAATATTGAAAGAAATCGCTTAACTGCCCTGATGAAAAACAATGGTTATTTTGATTTTACAAAAGATTACATCGATTTTGAATTGGATACCGTTGGCAAAAATAAAGGCTTAAAAATAAACATCACCATTGGCAATAAGAGTGAAACTGAACGCTTCGCTCAAAAACACATCAGCAAGGTCAGTGTGGTTTTCGAAAATGATTCTGAAACACATGTCCAGTCGGCTGTGATGCCATTTGAAGGAATAGACTATTATTTCAATGGGTTCCCGGTCAATCCAAACGTATTGTCAAAAATTATTTCAATCAAAAAAGGTGATATTTACAGGAATAAGGAAATGGAGAATACCTACGTTAAGTTAAGTGAGTTTTCGATTTTTAAATTTATTGACATCAATTACCAAACATCAAAAACAGATTCAATCAATGGATTGGATGCGGTTATAACTTTAAAAACCAATTACAGACAATCATTTACTATAGAACCACAAGGAATTGTCTCACAGTTGAACCGAATTCAAAACATCAACTTGGGCAATTCTTACGGTGTGGCAAATAGCTTTGTGTGGACACATCGAAATTTATTTCACAATGCAGAGTTGTTTGAAATTAGCGCCAATACGAGGATTGAAACCCAACTATACAGAGATTCCATTGACCAAAAAATTAAGAAATTTAACCCCGCTTTTCAGCAGAGTTTAAATTTATCCTTAAGTATCCCAAGTTCTTCATTCCTTAAGCCTTTGGAAAAATGGCGCTATGTGAAGTCGATCAAAACCAATTTCAATCTATCTTTTCTGTATGAAAAAAACCCTGATTACTTGAGAAGAATCTTGCCGCTTACCTACCAATATCAGATAAGCACAACGCGATCCACTTGGTTTTTGAATGTAATGGAAATGTCTTTTAGCAAAAACACATTGTCGATAGACATATCTGGTAGAGCTGACAGTGCATTTATACAAAGGTTGTTTTCAAACAACCTAGTGACTTCGACGGGATTGAGCTTTTTGTTTACAGACAAAAACACCACCCATAGCAAATCACATTTCTTTATACGCGCCAATGTATTGGAATTAGGAGGGAACTTACACCGCCTTTTAAGACGCGCAATGGACGGTACCAAACAAGCTGACACCTCATATCAATTATTGAAAGTAAACTATTACCAATATGCGAAGTCGGAGATAGATGCCAGATGCAGTACCATAATAGATGAAAACCAATCGACCATACTTCGCTTAAACTTAGGACTCACCTATCCGTATGGCAACCAATTGATTGTTCCCTTTGATAAATTGTTCTTTATTGGCGGATCAAACAGTTTGCGCGCATGGAGACCAAGAACAGTGGGTCCAGGAAGCTATTACGAGAGTTCTAAGAACTTTAGAATAGACCGGGCAGGCAATGTCATCATACAGGGAAATGCAGAGTACAGATTCGATATATTCGATAAAAAACTAGAAGGTGCATTGTTTCTCGATGCTGGAAATGTTTGGTTGATAAGAGATGTGAACAATACCGATCCATTGAAGCTGTTTAAGGTTAAATCATTTATAGGCGATATGGCCATGAACACAGGTTTTGGTTTGCGATTTGATTTTCAATTCTTCTTATTCAGATTGGATTGGGGCATGCAGATTAAAAATCCAGAGAAGCCAGTTGGTCAGAATTGGGTTATAAAAGAATTTGCACAGAACAATTACTTTACCAAGTATTCCATATTGAATTTTGGTATTGGGTATCCTTTTTAATTTCAGGCCTATTCACAAGCAATTGAACCCCATCGGGGTGAAGTGTTTTCAGTAGGCAACAAATAAACTCAAGACAATAAAAAGGGCATAAAAAAAACCTAAGAGAACTTAGGTTTTAAAAGTGGGGTGGACAATCGGGATCGAACCGACGACCTCCAGTACCACAAACTGGCGCTCTAACCAACTGAGCTATGACCACCGTTTTTAAGGAGTGCAAATATAGGGTTTAAAACAAAAGATAACAAAATATATTTCATTGAAATTTACAATATTTGCAAGCTTAAACCGAGCATAAAAATTGGGCATAAAAAAAACCTTTACTTATTGAGTAAAGGTTTTTTAATAAATTTGGCAACGACATACTTTCCCAGTTTTAACACAAGTATCATCTGCGCTACGGGGCTTAA
>Ga0209107_10001924_pt1 | contig 11575 bp, 17 predicted proteins | sample LakErihyJuly2011_2_FD_187460 | JGI IMG/M metagenome (GOLD analysis project Ga0209107, IMG submission 187460) | Freshwater microbial communities from dead zone in Lake Erie, Canada - CCB hypolimnion July 2011 (SPAdes) (version 2) | ecosystem: Environmental > Aquatic > Freshwater > Lentic >... | reverse complement strand
GGAGGCCGAGAAGGCCCGCCTCGAGCCCATGATTGAGGAGCACCACATGCAGCAGCGTGCCATGATTGCGCGCAGCCGCAATTCGCGCACCAAGGACCGCGTGGGATTCAAGGACGCGCGTCCCTGCCGCGCGCTCTATGATTTCAACCGCGAGGCTGGGTGCTGCCAGACACGCCACCTGAGCACGGAGTGCTGGGCCCACGAGTTCACGGACGCGCTGAACAGCGAGTTCCTGGACAAGCGGGGTCAGCTGACTCCCATGGCGGTAGAGTACGGCATCCCTCGCGCGCTGAAGGACGGCTCCGCGCGTATCAAGCGCAACCAGGACGGTATCCTGGCAGTAGTGTGGGCACCCCATACCTGCTGGATGACGCACCCTGATGAGCCTGCGTGGAATCCCATCTGGGCCAGCGACAGGACTGCGCAGCCCGCAGCGCCTCCTCAGCAGCACCGTGGCCCGCCTCCTCAGCAGCAGCGTGGCTACCCGCAGCGCCAGAGTGGCTACCCTCAGCAGCAGCGCCAGGGCGGATGGCGTGATGAGCCTCAGAGCTTCCAGGGCCCTCGGCGCGACTTTGCGGTGGTGCGCGCACCCCCTGCTGTCAGCAAGCCCAAGACTGTACTCAAGGGCGGATTCAGCGCCCTGGACTATTCTGACTCTGAGTAAAACCAAATAGAACACACACAAACCAACCCAAGCACAAAAGCGAAAGAAGAGGCAGCGAAGCATAGTCGCAAGGCTCTTTTTCCATTACGCCTATGGAAACACTGGAATATCCTGTAAATGAACAATCAATACTGGCGCCCATTTCCAGCCAAACTTGTGGAAGAAGACCTCGTGTGGGCCTTTTCCACCCTTTTCCAGTAGGCTCTCCAGAAATTCAGATGTAATATGTTCCACACCTGGAATTTTATACTTCACCTCATGTGCCGCATGCTTTTTTAGCCAATTTGAAATCCGGTCTTGGAGAAATTCAGTCATGGTTTCCAGACGTTCAAATATACCCTGCCAGTAAATGTCATCTACATGCGGGTCGGCTGCGTTTTCCACAGTTGTTTCAATAAACTGAATAAGATACATTCTACCTATATATTTTCAGTTTTCTTTATGCTTGATAAAATTGAAAAGGCGGCGCAAACCAAAAATAGGCACGCACTGGATTACAAGAACACGACAAACAAGATGGCTCTCAGCAACGCTTCTTCTCAGACGCTGTCTGCTCCTGGCTCTCCTGCCCTTCTGGGCGCAACGCCCACTTGGGATCCCAGGATCAACCCCAACCCTGAGTGGCTTCACCTTGATGGGATGCTAGGAATGGAGCACCTTGCGGCAGCTGCGATTGGCAGTCTCGCAGGAACGCCCCCTGGCTCTCCTCGGCCAGACACGGGTCCCGCGCCTCGCCAGGATACTTGGAGTATCGCATACGGCAACCCGCCTCCCTGGCTGGCTGCTGTGCCGCTGACTCGGTCTAACGCGCTCCGTATCTCTACTCACCAGGATTTCACTGCCGAGGAACTGGACTACGGCTGGCCCAGTATTATGACTCCGCGGGCTGGTGCCTATCGCCCTCACTTCATGGAGCCGCTGACTACCGGTTCCTCGGCCGTCGCATCTCCTATTGACAGGGGTGTGGGGGCAGATGGTCACATCGGCGGAATTGTGCCCGCCGACTATTACCCTGGGCTCATGCCGCTGCCCTCACCTCCTGCAGAGCCCTTTGTGCCACAGGAGCCAGCAATCCTGCCACCCTCTACACCCATCCCTGGCGAGCAGTAAACAACATACCTAACACAAAACCAAACAAATGAGAAAGAGACGCATTGGTGTCTTTTTCCATTTAAGTTGACGCCTATAAAATTGATACGTGAAATACACTTGAGATCAAGTACACCTGCTGGATTAGAATACTACACGAGTCAAATGGCAAAGCTCTACACTCCTGAGGAGATTGAGGCGCTGATCCTGGCCGAGCGGAAGGCGACGATTGACGCAATCGGCCGCATCCCATACGGCGATATTGGTACGACGTGCTTTCGCTGGTATTACAACACCAAGACCGCACCGCCGCCGCTTCAGAAGTACATTGACGACACCAAGGCCGCAGATGCTGCTGCTGAGGCTGCCGATAAGGAGGAGCGGGGTATGAACTGGAGGGCGCTTGATGATGTCACAGAGCACACCTTCCCCGCGGGCGATTACTATATCGGTGACCCCTGCTTTGTGCTCAGCGATACGTCTTATGACGCAGTTGTGTGCGACGGCGGCGATGGATTCCACACAAACGGAACGCATACCATCGGGTTCTTTAGCACTGCGCACGGCGATGGCTGTTACAGGGGCACCAACGACAAGTCTTATGGAGTTGACGCTGGAATCATCGGTATTGTACCCGCTGAACTCATGAAGCCTGATATGGCAACAAAGGAATGGGGTGTAATTACCTTTGAGAACGAGTTCAAGTTCGGCTGGACTGACGACGCTACATTCTACGTGAAGGACGAGGTCAACCCTGCGAACTCGTTCCAAATCCCCACGGGGGGGTGCGACGAGGATGAGGACGATGAGGAGGACAGCGAGTAAGCCGACACTTTGTAAACAAAAACCAAACAAAGAGAAAGAGACAACGTCTTTTTCCATTTGTCTTGACGGCAAAGAAATTGGTTCGGCGAGGCTTTCAAGATACGAGTACGCATCCTGAATTCAATCTTGACAAAATGGCCTCCTTCCGCGTCGACGGTAACCAGTGGATGGTGAGCATCACATCCAAGCATGCCAACATTAGTTGCCCCACGCTCGATACAACTTACAGCATTGATACGTCACTTACGCCTGACAACCTTGAGTATGACGAGGTTGAGGGCTACACTTGTGGTATGGACATGACCGAATATGTCTTTCGAGGCGTCAACAACACAGTCATGACTATCAACTGGTCCGTGCCACGCGAGGACCATCCTGACTATCATATGCTGGAGGAGTGCGCCTCTGTCGAGTTGAGAGGAAACGGCTTTCGGAGCCAGAACCCCCTCCCCGTCGTCATTGCGCGCGCTATTCCGCTTATTGTCAACCGCGAGTATGATGCGATGGAGAAACTCGGCGCCTATCTCATCACGCGTATCTGATTCTGAAACTTACTTCTGCCTCTATATGTATTTTTAGCGTTTGAGTTTAATAAGCCGCCCTATAGCATAGCCGAGACCCATCTCGGCGAGTTTGAGGGCCGTGTGATGCCATGTATTGCCCGGGAGGATGCGGCCCTCAAGAGGAAACACTCTTACATTAAAGGCGAGTTGGAGCACTTGGTAGGCGACGGCGAGGATACCGACCCAGGGAAACCACACGGCTGTGAAGCCGAAAAAAATATGGCTTAGCGCGTAATAATGCGGTCTCTCGTATATCATTCTGTCAGAGGGTAGATAAAATTGAACCTTGGCGGGGCGCTGCGGAAAGGCACGCGAGTATCATTCAAATCTATCACACGAACAGAATGATGACCAAGACCGACCTCCAGTGCGAGATCAGCGGGATGGCCTATGAGATCGAGGACATCAAGGCGGCGATCAAGCTGTCAACTGATTCCGAGAAGCGCAAGCAGTTGAATGATGCACTTGGTTACGCCAAGAAGCAGTATATCATTCTACGCGAGATGCTGGAGAGCGGGGAGTACGTAGAGGATGAGGAGTACGAGGACCAGATGAGCCGCTGGCAGATGGCCGAGGAGAATGCGCGCATCGCGGAGGTCTACGCTTCTTGTAGCGGGAGTTACTAGGTTGGATGGTAGAGCAGAGTGCCTACTCTGCGCTACTGGCCAGGAACTGGACAGTACGCAAAAATGGATCACAAAAACTAAATACAACATTTTTGCGTTCTAGCATCTAAAGTGTGGCGCGCCTATACAAGCAATGTACACGGCAATCATTGTAGAACCGCGCAAACACGTCGCGCTAGGCTTTGTGCTCAAGAACGCTCTCGAGTGCCTTCCTGAAACATGGCGTATCATACTTTTTCATGGCACTCTAAATGCCGAATTTGCCACAGAAATTGTAGGATCCTTCACGGAACAAGAGCAGCAAAGAATTCAGCTCGTAAGACTGGAAGTAGAAAATCTAAACCAGAAGACGTACAGTCAACTCTTGGCAACACGTTCCCAGTTATATGACCACATTTCCACTGAATATTTTCTAGTTTTTCAGACGGATTCCATGTTCTTTAAAGAGCACAAGGATCTTCTTTCCATGTTTCTTTCTGAAAATTACGACTATGTTGGATCTCCATGGATGGTCTGTAATTATACGCCGACACGGCAAAGGGGATTCATTGGAAACGGCGGCTTATCACTCCGCCGAACTGAAACCATGCTGGAAATTATTCAGAAACACGACTGGAATTTGACCGTGCCGACTGAATTTGAGTGGATGGAAGATCTGTATTTTACCAACGCCTATTCTGACGTTGAAATGAAAAAACCGCCCTATGAAAAGGCCAAACTGTTTTCAGTTGACGAAGTCTTTTCACCTGTATCTTTCGGTTCCCATCGGCCCTGGGGTCACGCCCACTATGGCGAACTCGTCGAACTTCATCCTGAACTGGAAACTCTGAAAGGATTACAACACACACTTTAACTTTGGGATGAAGTTGATGGCACACAAAATTGGTCGGCCGCTTCAGGGCTGTAGAAGGTACGCGACGTATACAAGAAACACGAACAAGCAAAATGGCCTCCTACCTCCCTCAGCTCCTGAAGATGAAGAGTGACCTGGATGCGCTGATTGCGGCGATTCGGTCCGCTGAAGGCGCTGGGACTCCTGCTGCGTCTGGTGCTGCGGCTGAACCTGGCCCTGTTGCTGGCGCTATCAAGAAGCGTGGCCGCCCTCGTCTGACTGATGAGGAGAAGAAGGCTGCGAAGAAGGCCACTAAGAAGGCTGCTGCGGCAATTGCTGCTGCTGGCGATGATGCTAGCGAGACAAGCAAGCCAAAGAAGACTCTGTCTCCAGAGCATCTGGCAAAGCTAAAGGCGGGCCGTGAGGCCGCAAAGGCACGAAAGGCCGCCGAGGCTGCGGCAAAGACGGCGGCTGCCGCTGCTGGTGCCGCAGACTCTGGCTCTGATTCTGACTCGGACTCTGGTTCAGACTCTGAGTAAGAAACATACCATACAAACAAAAACAAATACAACAACCACCTGCGCGCGACCATTTTTGCGTTGGAAAAATTGAAGTAGCGGCGCGGCCCCAGTATGGGTACGCACCAATCCTAATTGTCCATTTGAGCCCTTATACGAGTTCAAATGGAGATTCGTAAGAAGGCCTTCGGCCCCTACACTCTACTGCCGCATCAAATTGCCGCAGTCCAGTGGATGATTCAGCGCGAGGAAGACACAAAGATGCGCGGCGGATTCCTGTGTGACGACATGGGGCTCGGCAAGACCGTGTCTACCGTCGGCCTCATGATCAACAAGCCCGTGGCGATGACCCTCGTGCTCGCCCCGCTCGCCGTGCTCCAGCAGTGGATTTCCACAATCCACGCGGCTCAGGGCCCCGCAGTTTACAAGTTCCACAAGGGCGACTGGCGCTGCGTCGGTGGCAACCTCCACAACGGCCGTGTGTTTGTCACCAACTACGACAAGCTCGTGCGTGGGGGCGAGGCATTTGACATGCACTTCAACCGCATCATCTGCGACGAGGCCCACACTCTGCGGAACTATATGAGCAAGAAGACCGTGGCGCTCCGTAAACTCACCTGCGACAAGTATTGGTTTCTCACCGGTACGCCCATCGTGAATGGCCCCAGCGACCTCACGTGCCTCGTCTCCCTCGCAAACTCCAAGGTGCGGCCGTTTATCGGCTACAGTAAGCAGCGCATGGAGTCGTGGATGGGCGACTGGGCGCTCCACCGGACCGCAGGGCAGATGCGTGAACTGCTCGCCGACATGCTCCCCAAGCCCGCCATCATTAAAGAGCATCGCCTCCCGTTTGCGACGGAGGATGAGGCGCTCTTCTATCGCGGCATCCAGGGGCGTATCGCGGCACAGTTGGAGCACCTGATGGAGCAGGACCGCGGCGGCGGCCTCGCGATGCTGACTCTGCTGCTGCGGCTGCGCCAAATCAGCGTCCACCCCCAGGTCTACATCAAGAGCAAGAAGAAGAAGGGAACGTATCTGCGCCCTGACTGGGAGGGCGACTCCACCAAGACCGATGCCATCGTCAACATCATGAAGGAGGAGAAGGAGGGGCACGGCTACGTCATCTTCTGTAACTTTAAGGAGGAGGTGGACATCCTGCGCGAGCGGCTCATGAAGGAGTCCTGTGTGAGCACTGTGCTCACGTATGACGGCAGCATGAGCGAGTCGGCACGGGCCGCTGTTATTGCCGAGTCTGAGGCCGCGATGAATACCACGGGCGGTGAGGGAGAGGTCGCCATGCTTGAAGACGTCTTCACAAAGCCCATGATTCCTACAGATATAATTCGGCATATTATGGGTTTCAAGGGACCTGCGCACACGGTGCTCCTCGCGCAGATTCAATGCGCGGGCACCGGTCTCAACCTCCAGCACTTTGACCGCGTCATCTTCACGACTCCCTGGTGGACTGCGGCGCTGATGGACCAGGCTGCGGGTAGAGTCCTGCGCCTCGGCCAGCGCAAGCAGGTCGTCATCCATCACATTCATCTGGAGGAGGAGGGCAACGTGTCCCTCAACATTGACGACTTTATCAACGAGAAGGTCGAGGAGAAGCGCGAACTCTGCCAGCGGCTGCTCGAGGTCGCAAATAGGCACGTGATGCCTATTGTTGAGGCAGAGGCAGAGGTGGAGACAAACTAAAATAGAGATTTACTAATTATTTGTGTAGTTTACGTTTATGTATGTAGTTGATAAAATTGAAGGCGGTGGGCCGAGCCAGCAAGAGACACACAACCTCACAGATACAACACTATTCAAAATGCCGTTCAGCCAGAAGTTCACTGTTGCCTTCCGCGGGGACGCCATCAACCCCAATGCGAAGAATGTCGTCAAGCTGTTTGAGGACAAGACCCTGAGCAACTTTGCCAAGTGGCCCGTCATCAACGTCAATCCTCACCTGATGGCCGTTACATACAAGAGCAGTCCCATGGGCCGCTAAGCCTCGCGGGTCTATATAAAAATCTAATGAAAAAGGGAAAAATATTTTTCCATTAGATTTGCTAGTTGATAGTTGCTAAAATTGAAAGGTGGATAGTTGAGTGGTCCAAGTACCGACGATACAACAGCACAAATGGACTACGCCGAGCCAAAGACGCGCAAGGAGAAGAAGGGTCGTGATAAGGACACCGATGTCATGTATGGCCAGAAGCGGGTGCGGCAACTGGAGGCATTGATGGAAAAGCGCGCCAAGGAGGGACAAAAAAAGGTAAAGCCAAACTAGAAAGAGAATCGGTATGTTTGGATTTGGTTCAAACAGTGGCAATGCCTATGGATATAACGCTGGGGCTAATATGGGCACTGGAGAGGGCGGTTTTTCCATGATGTGGGTTATTGGCGGCATCATTGTGGCGAGCCTCATCGCCTTTGGAATTTACCTCGTAATTGGCCGCGCTGAGACGCGACCCCTCAAGCAGGGCTTCTATGGCGGTCCCATCAATGGCACGTCCGGACTCGCGTGCGGCCGCATGTCCAGCGAAGCCGAGCGCCTTGTGGCCCTTTTTGCGTCCAAGCAACTGGACGTCGGCGAAGAAGGCCAAATGGATCTCCATGACCTCAAGAGCGTCCTGAGCAAGATGCTGTGTATGAAACAGGACCTCATGGCTCCCCAGCAAACCATCACCGCGGCGAAGGAACTCGGTTTCGCGACCCACATGGACATCCAGCCCGTCGCGGACCTGACTGCGCGCTGCTTTAGCAAGACCGTTCCCGAGCGCGACTTGAGCATTCAGTTCGGCAAATGGCGCGAGTTTGGCTTAGACATGGTCCGCCGTCTCTGTACCGCGGGCAGCCTCACCGAAGCCGAATCCAAAGAAGCCGAGGACTTGTTCGTGGCCGTGTGGAAGGACGCGATGGACGTCGCCCTCGGCGCGTGTATCGGCACCATCCCAAGTGGAAAAGTGAGCCCCCACGACGCTGCCCCGCGCACACCAGAGTCTATTATGGACCTATCTGAATACGAAGGCTATTATTGATTTAAAGATTATTTCTATATATTAGAATGGATATGTACACATCATTATTCTGGCTATTTACAATACTTTTCTTTAGTTTATCTGTATATTTACTATGCTGTACCAAAAAGAGTAATGTATTTTATTTACAAATAGCATCCGGTTCTGGCATGTTTGCCACCAGCAAGATTGGGCGCAAGTTTCTGGGGTTAGAGTAGTCAAATATGTAATATATTCTAAATAGTATTGTATATCTTAACTATAAGTTATACCATAATTTCGTCAAGAGAATATCCCATATCAAGCCATTTTTCCAGACGGCGTGGATGCCACGCGGCGGCGATAATGCTCTCCTTATAAGGCGCAAGACGCTTCTTTGCTTCAACGAGTTCATTTGTCCTGAACGCGTTGAATGCTCTCCACATATATGTCACATAGCGCTCTTCAATGGCCCCGCGGTGAATGTCGTCCTCCTCTCGGCGGTCAAGCCGAATTGCTTGTAGAAGAAGATCTGTATATTGAGAATATCTTGTAATAGTCCCAATATACGGCTGACGAAAGAGGTGTTTCTGCCAGAATAGAATATGAGTTTCAATTCTCTCCTCAAACTCATCATCGGTCATTGCCTTATCAAGGAATTCATTTAGAATAAACACAATAGCATACCCACGCCATTTTGGCTTTATGGAACCCAAGACGCAGTCAATGCGCTCGGCGTAATCCTCAAAGAGTTCGGCGTCATAGGTCGCACAATGGTCGGCATAATGCGCAAAGTGCCCCAGAATCCGCATACAGCAATTGAAGTTCATAAAGTACGATGTGTTTGATAGATTGAAGGTTTCTTCCTCAACATCCTTTGCGACGGCGCGCATGTAGACCTCTGGTTCGTGCTGTGTCATTTTCACTCGGTTGCTGTAAACTATATGATTTGTATACACCAATTTTATAGCATCACAATAGAATCATCAATGAAACCCGTGTTTGTCGTCTATGGGCGCATGAATCCGCCCACTATCGGCCACAAGGCGCTTATTGATGTCATGCGCGGTATGGCCTCAGCGGCTGGATGCGATTCTACAGCAACTCTATTACAAGCCTATCAAACAAGAAGACAACTATCTGGAATATAGGAATACAAAAGGGCAGACCCTAAAATATTATATCAATACATCCTTCCCAGAACATCTCACGGACGAGTTGCGCGACCATATGCGGTCGGCTGAAAATCTAATGCTGGCTGGTTTTGACCCGCACAAGAGTGTCCTAGACCTCATGCCAGGGTTGCGAAACATATACTGTAATGACAACACTGTATATGTATCAGACGAATACGATAGCGAGTATCAAAAAGAAGTTTCTGTTTTCCGCGCCCTTTCAGAAAATAAGGGACCGTATACGTATTTCCTCATTAAACAACTTGAAACAGATGAAAATATACGGCTAGAGGCGAAATCCGTTTACGCTGTCAATGGCCTTGACAATTATTATCTGAAGAGGCCAGGGCGTCTTACATAGAATCCAGCACCCCAGCCTCCATCCATTTCTCCACACATCTCGGATGCCACGCGGCCTTCATCAGGTCTTCTTTGATGATACGACAGCGTTCTTGGGTACGCTGCTTATAGAGTGAACTCTCTTGCCAATCACGTATGCGTTCAATATAAGTCTCCATAGTATCACCGTTCTCGTATTGTATACCACATTCCAATGAATTTAAACTTTTAGGAAGAAGTGGTAGTATATCTGGAGTCCATTCTACATCAGAAATATCGAATTCATGTTTCCATGGATGCTCATCACATCGCAAATGTTCTAGACCTTCAGGAAGTGTCGACCATTTAATTTTGTTTCTCATAAAGGCACATGAAAGAAACTTTAAACTTTTAGGAAGTTCTGGTAATGTTTTAAGTTCTGTATCGTTGACAATTAAGGATTCAAGTCCTTCATGAAGTTCTGGAAGTTCTTGAATTGTGCTATAAGAACATGACAGTTTTTTTATATATTTAGGAAGAACTGGTAGTCTTGTAATATCAAGCCCACTAATATAAAGACGGTCTGACTTCCAAAACTCATACCAGTTGTGTTTACATTGTGCCATTCCTTTTAAAAGGATGTCCGTGTGAGGTCCATACGCCATTTTTGTGTGCCGAATTTGGTCGTGTGTAATTGTGCCAATTTTTTGATGTTAGAAAAATTGAAGGCTGCTGACCCTGGATACAAAAGGCACACATAGCAAGCAAAAATGACTGACATTTACGTAGTGACCGAGTTTGGCTGTAACAGCAGCCACAATGACATGTATCCCCCCACCACAAAGGCCTTTGTATCCAAGGCAAAGGCCTACGCATACTATAACCGAATCAAGTCACGGCTGAATAGCCCTGACCCTGATTTCCCCATCACGGTTCATGTAACCAAGGATGCCAATGGCGAGGCCGCCATTCAGGATGGCGACGATGTAAAGCGGCCAGAGGGCGTGGCGATTGAGTTTGTGCGTGTTATTACGGAGGAGTAATGTTGATTCTATACTTTAGTTGAACTAGCGTATAGAAGCAATTTATAATTTTTTGTGTTTAAGGGCGGATGAGATTGATGAAAATCATCAGACCGATGATTTGCCAGAAACTGCGCGCGGGCTTGGCGAAAGAGAATAACTCTACAACCACATTATTCCATAAGAGCTTACCTACAAAGGCTACAATAACAAACGCTACAAGGAACGCAACCAGGGCCGCGACGGTGTCAGCATACACCTCGCGCTTTACAGCAGGATTCGTGTCGGCGAAGGCCTCAACGGCGGCGCGGGACGCGGCTCCTAAGCAAGACATCTTTCTACCGGGTGCCTTTAAAAATAACAGAGGCGCCGAATAAGTTTCTTAGCGGCGGGTGAATCAATAGGAACGCAACCAAGGTCCCACGCTTTTGTAACTTCCACAATACAGCCGAGCGTTGGGTCGCGCAGCACAAAATCCAGATGAAGATTGTATCGGCGAATCCAGATAAATCCAGCATTTTTTAGGGTCGCCAGAGTAATCGGGTCCTGGAGTTGTACAGAACGGAGGCGCCGCTTGCTAAAGAAATCCAGATAGGATTCTGCCATTTTCAGTCTACTCTAATTGGCCTATTTGCCTTAGATATGCTTCCACAATGGCCTTTTCACTATCGTGGAGGTCATCATAGGCTAATTGCTCCAGTGTCTTTGTGGGCTCATCAAGAATTTCAGCTGGAGGGGAAGGGGTCTCTTCTACGAGCGGCAGAGACGCTTCTACTGGGACTTCCACTGGGACTTCCACTGGGACTTCCACTGGGACTTCAGGGACTTCCACTGGGACTTCCACTGGGACTTCAGGGACTTCAGGGACTTCAGGGACTTCCACTGGGACTTCCACTGGGACTTCCACTGGGACTTCCACTGGGACTTCCACTGGGACTTCCACTGGGACTTCCACT
>Ga0209107_10001923_pt1 | contig 11583 bp, 19 predicted proteins | sample LakErihyJuly2011_2_FD_187460 | JGI IMG/M metagenome (GOLD analysis project Ga0209107, IMG submission 187460) | Freshwater microbial communities from dead zone in Lake Erie, Canada - CCB hypolimnion July 2011 (SPAdes) (version 2) | ecosystem: Environmental > Aquatic > Freshwater > Lentic >... | reverse complement strand
ACATCTATGAAGGTTTACAATAAAGAAGATTTAAAAAAATCTATAAGATAATTTACTATGGCATTTCAACTAAGATCTCAATCTCCTTTATTACAAAATAAGAAGAAGCCTACTGTTTACGATAAAGTTTCTGGTAAAGTATATGAGAAGGTTTACGGCTTTGAGGAAGACATTGATACTGCATTAGGGTCTCCAGAAAGAAAGGCGCAATGGGATGCGGAGGCTTATACTTTTAACAATAAAGGAAATGATATGAAGGCTGATAAGGTACGGCATGCTGCGGCAAGTATGTACACTCGTAAAGCTATATCAAATAAATTAGGGGGTGGCTTAATCGGTAATATTATTGGGGGCATTGGAGCGAATGCTTTAGGGGCTGCTCATGAGGTTGCTTCTTTTAATAGCGAATTTGGAATGCTCAATGGTCTAAAAGAAATGGGGATGGATATGTTCAATAATGCCATCGGCAGTGTTTCTAATGAAAAGAACGTAATATCTAATGTTGAAAAATATGGGACAAGTGGGATTGCAGAAGAAACTAGAAAAGATATGATTGCTAGAAAAAAAGCTGCGGCTCCTAAACAATTAAAATCTCCTTTATTAAAACAAAAGTTATCTCCTAAGGCGGCTAAGGCTAAAGCGGAGAGAGATTTGGCATATGCTAAGTCAGATGATAGAACGGCAAAGAAAGCGCATGCGCAGAGAATGCATCGGAAGAATCCTGGTAAGAAAGGTATGGACTATGATCATGAAGATGGTAGATTTGAATCTGTAAAACAAAACAGAGGAAATGAAGGTGAAGGTACTAAAAAAGAAAGTGGTAAAAAATATAAAACTAAATAATATGTACGGAAAAGGGATAGGCCCTCAAGGGCTAGGATGTAGCACACACAATGGTTACACAATTGGTAAAGGAGGAGAAGGTTCGCCTTTAATGAAGACCGCTGCTTGGACACGTAAAGAAGGCAAAGACCCCAAAGGAGGATTGAACGCTAAAGGTGTTGCAAGCTATAGAGCCGCTAACCCTGGAAGTAAATTACAAACAGCAGTAACTAAAAAACCATCGGAATTAAAAGCCGGTAGTAAAGACGCAAAGCGTAGAAAATCATTTTGCGCTAGAATGTCCGGTATGCCAGGCCCTATGAAGAAACCAAATGGAGAACCAACAAGAAAAAAACTAGCGCTAGACAAATGGAACTGTTAAAAAGAAAAGATGGATCAAAGTCTCCTCGTGGACTATGGGATAATATTAGAGAGAATAAAGGCAGTGGTAAAAAACCCACTAAAGCAATGCTTTCAGAAGCAAAGAAAATAAAAGCTAAAACAAAGAAATAATGGCAATAATCCCAGCAACAGATAAAGTATATATGGTTCGCGAGGACGTTAATACAACATACGGCGGAAGCGCAGCCTTAAACGTTATGCAACAATGGTATACAATGCAAGACATTATTGATACTATAGGTTTCATAAGTTATTCGGGAGGCGTATATGCTCAAACAGCTCTAGGTAATCCAATAGTATTTGCCTCGGGCGAAGCAAGTCTGATAGGAACCGGTGTAGGCGCGCTTTCTATACCTGCAAACACTCTTCAAGTAGGCGATTCTTTTGCAGCAAGATTATGCGGAAATTTAACATGTGCTAATAACCAAAGTATACATATAAGAATTAAATCAGACGGAAACGTAATAGCCGATACGGGCGTATTTGTATTGAGTGCTGCTACAGATAAATTTTTTGAATTAATAATTGACTTTACAATAACAAAAATTGGGGGATTAGGCGTTGGCGAATTATTTGTTAATGGCCAATTTAGTTATAATAAAAACGCAAATAATATTTTTGAAGGTACTAATTTTGCATTAATAGACAGCACTGATTTTGACACAACTACGGTAAATTCTCTTTCAATAACAGCAGAGTGGGTGACTAATAATGCAGCAAATGTAATTAGATCACAAAACTTTGTACTAACTAGAACATATTAAAAAATAAATAAAAATACATGGCAATAGTATATAGTTACCCAGGAGCAACACCTACATTATCAGATACAGTACTAGGTACTCAATTTGATTATGATGGCAATCCTACAAAATCATTTTTAATATCGGATATAATTGGCTTAGTACCAACTCCGCCTACTCCGCCAATTTCTACATTACAAGAAGTGTGCAACGCTGGGGCAATTGTATTAAATACACCGATTATATTAGAATCAAATGATTACACACTTCAAGTACAATCCGAAGCCCAGATAGCTGTTATCGGCCAAGGCCCTGAGGTAGCCGGTGTTAAAGGAGCTACAGATATTGGATATGGCGTTTGGGGAACTGCTCAAGCCGGGTATGGAGGGTTCTTTTCATCTAGCTCAAGTTATTCATTAGTTGCCGCCGAATCCGCTGCAAAGCCAGGGGGTGGTTCATGGAGCGCTTATAGTGATTCAAGAATAAAAGAAAACATTATTCCTTATACAAAAGGGTTGTCAGATATATTACTTATCAACCCAGTAACTTACGAATACAATGGATTAGCTGGAACTACTAAAGGAAAAAAATACACAGGTATTATAGCTCAAGAAATAAAAGAGGTATTCCCTGATACTGTTAACACTTATAAAGCAAAGTTAAATGAAGAAGATAAAGAAAAAACTGAATTATATGATTTTAATTCAAGTGATTTAACATTTGCACTCATCAACGCCATTAAAGAATTAAAAGCAGAAATTGATTTATTAAAAACAAAATAACATGGCAATAATATATAGTTACCCAGTAAACACAAATATACTAGCAACCGATATAATAGTTGGGTCTAGTACTGTTACAGTTAATGGTAGACCAAAGAATCAAACAAAGAGTTTTGAAATTGGTGATCTTGCAGGATACTTTGCTTCAATAATAACTCCTCCAGGTTCTTATGTTCCTTACTCAGGAGCTATTGGTCCTGTAAATTTAGGATCACAAAATTTAACTGCTAATTCTATTATAAAAGCTGGTGGTACTGCCGTTCAATTCTTAATGGCTGATGGCTCGGTAAGCACAGCTCCTTCTTTAACAGGGTTTGTTCCTTATACTGGAGCAACAACATCTGTTAACTTAGGGACTAATGATATAGATGCAAGATGGGGGTTTTTTAATGAAGTACGTCTTTTTGACGCTTCATATTCAACTTACGGTGAAATTTCTTTACAAGGAGAATCGTTATTTATTAAGTCAAGTCCTACACAAGTATTAGCAAATATAGACCCAGGAGCATTAGGTTTACTTGGCTATGGTCCCGGAGGATTACTTTGGCAAGCTAAATTTACATATACCACGCTAACAGCAAATAGAACATATGCATTACCAAATGCAACAGGAACTATTGCTTTAACAAATGATCTATTAAACTATGTTCCTTATACTGGGGCTACTGGGCCAGTAAATTTAGGAACATATAATTTAACGGCAAACTCTGTAACTACAACTATTGATTCTACAATTAGCGGGTTAACAATTGGAAAGGGAAGTGGCAACTTGGCAACAAATACTGCGGTGGGTAATAGCGCTCTTTCTACAAATGTAACAGGAACCCAAATTACGGCAATAGGTAATTTAGCCTTAGATGCAAATACGGCAAACAATAATACAGCTGTGGGTTTTAAAGCGATGGCGACAAACACAACGGGTAATACAAATACATCGGTAGGTGCAGAAAGTTTACAAACAAACCTTGGCGGAAACGAAAATTCGGCTTTTGGGTACAGGGCTCTTTATTTAGCTTCAGCTAATAAAAATAATGCCTTTGGTAGAACCGCTCTTGGAAATATTCTTACGGGTAACCAAAACATAGGCATTGGAGTCAATGCGGGTTTATTAACTGCTGCCGGAAATCCAAATACAACAAGCGATTTTTCTATATACATAGGAAATGATACCAAACCGTCTTTAGATAACAATCAAAATGAAATAGTTATAGGCAATGTTGCCGTTGGTGCCGGATCAAATACTGTAACGTTAGGAAACACATTAATTACTACAACTAGATTAAGAGGTAATGTTCAAGGAGGCGCTTTTGTTAAAGATAGCGGAACTGCTTCTCAATACTTAATGGCGGACGGATCTGTAACTACTTCAGGACCGTTATTTAAAGTGGCTAGTAGCACTGCATCAACAGGGATTGTAAGTGTAGTATCTAATGCTATTTTAGGCAGCCTTTTTACCGATGGTAGTATATTAAAAATACAAACAATGATTAGTTTCCCAAACCAAACATTAAACATAACACCAATAACATATTATATAAATACTGCTCCTTCTCTTGTTGGCGCTACTCAAATAGCTACTTTTGATATTACAGCGGGGCAGCGATACTCATGGATGGATAGAAGTTTTTGGTCAATAGGTGGAACTTTTAATTCGAGAAATTTTGGTAATTCATTCCAAACAAGTGTTTCTAATTCTGGATCTGTTTTAGGATCAACATCAATCCCTGCTACTTTTTACATAATAGCATCAATGAACGTTGGAGTAGGTGATACAGGAACAATAGCGTCAATATTAATAGAAAAATCATAATCATGAGTAAAGAACAATTAGATATATTATTAAATAAATGGATTAGTAGAAAACTATCTGTTTTTATTGTAGCATGCTGCGGATTATTTTCAGGATATTTAACCTCATCTGATTGGGTTATTATATCTACTGCATATATAGGTATTCAGGGATTTACGGACATTGTTAATAAACTAAAAAGATAATGGATCAATGTAGTATTCGTGTTTATACTTTAAACGCCATAACCCTTATAATGAGTCTTACAAATTTGGAAGCAAGTCTAAAAATATTATTATTGATTATATCAATAGTATATACCTCAATGAAAATATATGATTGGTTAATATTTAAAATAAAAGGAAAAATAGATAAAGACAATGATTAAAACAACTAGTATAATTAAAAAGTACGGAGTTGCTAATGAAACAGGTGCTGGGTATTTAGTTAAAATTCAACTTCCATATCCTATGCGTCTCGCGTGGGATACTGACACTGTAGTAAACTCAATGATGTGCCATAGATTAGTGGCTGATAAGTTTAAAGCAATATTTGCTGAGATACATAGAATATATGGATACGCTAAAATAAAAGAATTAGGTATTGATTTGTTTGGTGGATGTTTTAATTATAGAAAAATGAGAGGCGGTAATGCGTGGTCAACACATTCTTGGGGAATAGCAATCGACTTAGATCCAGCAAGAAATACTTTAAAAGAAACATCAAGTACCGCAAGATTTGCACGTCCTGAATATAAACCAATGATTGACGTGTTTTATAAACATGGATTTGAATCTTTGGGTAGAGAAAAAAATTATGATTGGATGCATTTTCAAATAAAAGAATAATGAAGAAATATATATTACTACTAATACTATTTACATCATGTGCCAGTAGACACGTACAGGTAGATAAAATTGATATAAAAAAAGACAGTGTAGTTGAAACAAAAGTTATAGTTACAACTGTAGAAAACAAAATAAAAACAGATTCTACAAACATAATTACAACTGTTGATAATAGCGAAATTACAATTACGCCAATTGATACATGTAAAGAAATTATAGTAGAAGGCAAAGTTTATAAAAATGTTGTTTTAAAGATTAAAAAAAATAAAGCTAATACTTTATATACAAATAACAAAACAGAGTCTAATAATAAGCATACGGACTCCGTAGCAACCGTTAAAGTAAATAAAACAGAAAAGATTTCTGGTAAAAATAAAACTATAGATAGAAAAGCTAATTACTGGTGGATTCTATGGTTACTTTTATTAATATTAATATTATATCAATTATGGCGAAACAGACTGTCGTTGCTAAAGCTGTTGTAAAAGACATATCTAGACCTGGTATTCATGCTAAATCAAAATCCTCTAAATTAAAAGCTTCAAAGCTATATAAAAAAGCATATAGGGGCCAAGGAAAGTAAAACTTGCAAAAGACAGGTGATATATAAGTTATATCAATTTAATCAAATAAAATTATGTCAGACGCGATAGTCAAAAACTTAAGCTTTGGAAGAGAAGCTAGTGATAAAGTATTTGCCGGTATAGAAAAATTAACTAAAGCAGTTAGTTCAACATTAGGAGCAAGTGGTAAATGTGTTTTACTAGAAGACGGAAACGGCCGTCCAGTAATTACAAAAGATGGTGTAACAGTAGCTGATTCTATTATTTTGTTAGATCCTGTTGAAAACATGGGGGCTACGCTTTTAAAAGAAGCTGCAAGAAAAACGGTAAGAGAAGCAGGAGATGGAACAACAACAGCAACCGTATTGGCTCACGCTATTTTAAATAATGCTTACGCTATTGAAAATCCTAATGCTAGGAAAATAAAAGAAGGTATAAATAAGGCTGTTGAAAAAGTAATAGATTATCTTGAAAAGATGGCTATAACTGTAGACAATGATATGCTAGATCAAATAGCTACCATTTCAACAAACAATGATCCTGCATTAGGGAAATTAGTGGGAGATGCTTTTAGATCAGTTGGAAATACAGGAATTGTAATGATGGAAACATCAGCAGAGCCTGAATGCAGTTTAGAAGTGGTTGAAGGAGTACAGTGTTCTATGGGATTAAAGAATTCCCATTTTATAACAAATCAAAAAAACAAAACCGCAGAACTGGATAATCCTTTAGTATTATTAGTTGAATCTCCGGTAGAAAATATACGTCAAATACAATCAGTATTAGAATACGTAATAAAAAATAATAAGTCATTATTAATAATTGCGGATATGGATCAAGTTCCATTATCAGCGTTAGCAATGAATAAATCAAAAGGAAATATAAAAATTAATGTTATTGACGCACCAGTTTTTGGTGTTAACAGAAAAGAAATATTTGATGATTTAGCATTATTAACAGGAGCAACATTAATAAACGAGGACCTTGGAGATGATTTAGATTTAATACGCCCGGAAGTATTAGGTACTTGTATTAAAAGCGTTACCAACCATGAAGAAACAATTCTTCAAGTTGGTGAAACATCAGAGGAAATTTTAGAAATTATAAATGATATTAAAAAATCATTATTAGAAAAAAATACGCCTGCTCAAGTAATTAAATTAGAAAAAAGATTAGCAAGGTTAACAGCTAAAATTGCTGTTTTAAAAGTTGGTGCTAATTCAGAAATAGAATTAAAAGAAAAAGCAGATAGAATCGAAGATGCTATTTGTGCAACCAAGGCAGCGATTAAAGAAGGTATTGTACCAGGAGGAGGAATTGCTTTATTAAATGCTTCTCACAATATAGATACCTTCTCACTTGGTGAAGAAATATTACTAGATTCCATTAGAGCACCGTTTAAGACTATATTAGACAACGCCGGAATTGAAGATGTACCAATTAAAATTATATCTAGCGTAGGTTATGGTTTAAATGTTATAACTGGGGAAACTGTTGATATGATTAAAGCGGGTATTATTGATCCGCTATTGGTTACAAAGTCAGCATTAAAAAATGCGGCTTCAGTAGCTACTACCATATTGTCAACAGACTGTGTAATCAATAATTTGAGAGCATAATGAAAGCAATAGGTAGAAACTTAATTATACAAAAAGTAAAAGAAGGAACCACTAAAACAAAAGGCGGTTTATTACTTGCTGAGAACCAAAGAGAAGATATTAGATATATTGAAGCTCAAGTGAAATCCATAGGTGAAGAAGTTGTTGGCATTAAAGAAAGCGATGTAATATTTTACGATAGACACGCTGGACATAAAATAGAACTTGGCAAAGAGATTTACTACGTTATAAAATTAGCCGATGTAGTTGTTGTTTTATGAGTCGTTTAGAAACCTCGGATATTAAAGAACTTGGATTATTAAAGCATTATAGAATAATACGTAGATGGGCTTGTAAAAATAATAATTTAACCGATGCAGATTTAGAACTATTGATATACTTTGATTGCATGGATTTTTTTACAAAGCAAGATTATAAAATAGGTACATACGCATATAGTTGGGACAATAAACGCTGGAACAGTTTATTAAAAGAGGGTTGGATAGTGGTTTGGAGAAATAGAAACCATACAACTCAAAAATACAATATATATAAAGTTTCCTTCAAGTGTAAACAACTAATAAGTAAAATGTATCGTATAATGCTTGGCAAAGAGGATATACCAACAAGCCATCGTAATACAATAATGAAAGGTAAAACATATATGGATACTGTTGCAATAACGGCAATACATAATGTTAATAATGATAAATCACGGAATTTAAACAATTAAAATAATAACACATGTCATACGTTTCAGTAGGGGGAATGGTTCAGGGTCAAATGGGAATGCCTATGCAAGCCCCTGGTCAAGCTAGACCTAATCAAATGATACAAAATCAAATTAATCCAAAAGCATTTAGTGCCCCTCAAGCAATTGAAGGCATTTATGGGCAAGCAAACCCCAATACATTTACAAGATCTGTTGGGCAGCCAGCCATGCCTTTAGCGGCTCAGCCAATCGCAGTCCCTTCTGCAATACAAGATGAATCACAAATAACACCCAATCAAGGGTTTAATAACATTTAATTATGGATATATACGCAAAAAAACACCCAATGCATCCTCTTGATAAAGAGGCTAAAATGTCAGGAGTAGGGGCTAATGCTATTTGGGATGGGCCGTTAGATACAACGGCTTACCCTAAAGGTAAAGGATCAAGCTCTGGTAAAAATGGTATTAAACTTAGATTTGACGACCCTGTTTATAAGCCAGGTCCTATTACAATGAAAGCACAAGGAAAATATTAATAAACAACAAATAATAAACAACAAACAAAACAAATAACAAAATGGCAAATTTTATTTCTATTGCAACTGGAGTTGCAGCTACACCTAACGTACTTATTGGAACCGCTAATTTATGTGGTACTTATGCAACATCTACTACAGTTGTTGTTGCTTCTGCAGGAAAAATTTATACTATAACAGTTGGAGCTACTCAAGGAGCAGCTTTATTAGCAGCTGTTAACAAAGCTATTTTAGCTCCTTCTGGACCTACAGTAGTTGCTGTAGACGTACCTAGTGCGGTTGCTATTTCTGCGGTATTAATAGCGTAATTATTAATTTAAATTCCCCTATAGATTAATTTTTATAGGGGATTTAATTAAACAAAAAAATATGCCATTTATAATGAAGGGGGCTCCTTACGAGGTAGACAATACTCCAATCTATAGTACAGATATGGATGGGGATATATTAGGTATGGCACAAAAAAATGGAGCAATTTTAATTAATAAAGATGTATCTCCATTAGAATTAGAAAAGAATAAAACAATATCCCACGAGAAGGTACATATAGACCAAATGAAACGAGGTGATTTGGACTATACTGATACTCATGTAATGTGGAAAGGTAAGCAATACGCCAGAGCAACTATGGAAGAAGGTTCTAAAAAACTACCTTGGGAAGCAGAAGCTTATAAAAAACAATAAATACACGTAATAATAATATTATATAAATCTAATATTATTTAATTATGAAAAAAGTATTTTTAATTATCGCAATTACCTTATTTAGTTTAAACACATTCTCTCAAGAAAAAATTAATACTAATGATTTAATTGGTTATTGGGAACCAGATCAAGAATCAGCGCATTTATTTTTTTGGAAAAGCAAAGATCAAATTTTGCATGTTAAAGAAATAAGTGGGTCTTCAGGTCTGCCAATTGATATAATTACATTAAAAGTTAATCAATCATCAATTTTTATTAAAACAATTTTTGTTCCAAATAAATGGATTGTAGAATGTACTTATACTTTTATTGATAATAATACATTAAAATGTGAAGTAACTGGTGACGCAATAGCCACCATTATATATAAAAAGAAAGAATAATAATAAAAAAAAATATTATGGCATTTACAATGAGACATGGCTTTTCGCCATTCCGTCAAGAAGCAACTGGGCAGCCTGTAACTAACGAGCAACAAACGGAGGAAACTAAACCGGCAAGATATGCCGACCCAGGCCCAGAACCTAATTGGCTGGATACAAAATATGATGGCCAAGGCTCTAGAAAGGTAAAAGTGTTTCAAGGTAAACCTAGAAATAGAGTTCTTAATGCGGAAATTGAAAACATAAAAGCTAAAGCAGGTGACTATCAATTTACTGGGGATGTAAGTACCCAAGAAGGATATACCCGCAGAAGCGGAAGCGCAATTAATAATTTCTTTACAGGAGAGGGCTATAGTGTTACTAAAGATTATGGAAGCGCAAACACACAAGCTTCAACACTTGGACCAAAATTTGAAACTTCTGAGCAAAAAGATGAATTTTATGACAATTTAAAAAATACTTTAAGAGAAGGAAAAGGCGCTACAATTGTTAATGGCCAAATTACATCAGGAGGTGATCACGAAAGAGAAGAAAAATACAGTTTAAGAGGCGCTGCAAAAAGAGAATTTTACGACGCTAGAAATAATTTTAATAAGCAAAAAAATGCAGATGCGCTAGCAGAAAAACAAGCGGCAGCGGCGGCAAAAAGGGCCGAAACAAATGCCTTGCTAGAAGCTAAAAAAGCAGAAAACGCAAAGTTGCTAGCGGAAAAACAAGCGGCTTACCAAGCGAAAGGAAAAGCTACTGCAGACAAAATTGCCGCATATAGAGCAGCTGTTGAAGCAAAAAAGAATGGTGGTAAAAAACCAGTTGAAGAAACTCAGCCAACTACTAATGAGCCTGTTGCTCAACAAAACAGAACTCCGTTTTATCAAAGAGGAATGAGGTCTGATAAAATGCTTTTACAAAATAAGAATAAGATCATGTCTAAATCTCCTTTTGAACAAGGAAAAAATTCCAATACAGGTGAATTTTTAATTTCTGATAATACAATTAAAAGGGATAGCATAGGACCGGGCGGTGAATTTAGGGGAAAAATTACTGAAAACAAGAAAATATTTAAAACTCCTGGCAAAACTACAACGGTGGTGGTTCCAGAAGAAGAAAAGAAAAAAGAAACAAAACCGGTTGTTGTTGTAAAGAAAAAAGTGCCCGCTGCGAAGGTTAAACCTAAAGTGGTTACTAAACCTAAAGCAGTTACTAAACCTAAACCAGTAGTTAAACCTAAACCAGTGGTAAGTTCTAATACAACGGCTCCTACTTCGGAAGTTACTCCAACAAACCCAACTACTTCAGAAATAACAACTCCGGATACAGAAAGAGAAGAAAGCACTAGCTCTTTTGAGCCAGTAGTTGAAGAAACGCCAAAAGAAGAACCTAAAAACACAGGCTTTAGTACTAACACTCATTTTGTAAAAAGCAAAGGAAAAGAAGGGTCAAGCGGTTTTGGTGGCATGTTTAAAGCAGAGAAAGCCGCTGGTTGCGGATGCCCGTAAAATGAAAAACATATCAACAACAGGTTATAAAAAAAATAGTCCTGATAAAGATAGACCTTATAATGTAATACCTAGCGGGGACATCACAATGAAAAACGTAGATTTCCCCGTTTTGGGTATTGATAACGAAGGTAATTCTAAGGTTATGAAACCTGGTAAAGATTATTCTTTTCCTGGACATACAGTATTAGAATTTAAAATG
>Ga0209107_10001922_pt1 | contig 11583 bp, 8 predicted proteins | sample LakErihyJuly2011_2_FD_187460 | JGI IMG/M metagenome (GOLD analysis project Ga0209107, IMG submission 187460) | Freshwater microbial communities from dead zone in Lake Erie, Canada - CCB hypolimnion July 2011 (SPAdes) (version 2) | ecosystem: Environmental > Aquatic > Freshwater > Lentic >... | reverse complement strand
CAGAAACCTCGCTGGCCCTTGGAAAGTAGGTAATCTTGAACCCTTAGTATACTTTAAATTCAATCGCTATCAAGCGGTCTTGCAATTTTTCGAGGTGCCCATAAGCATTCAACACAAGGCTACTGAGATTTGAGTGGTACTCCCTGAATTGCACAAGACGTGGTTCCTGGACCGCTGGGTTGTTCATGTCTCCATACAGCGACGTAAGTCCGCACGAAAAGCCCGTCAGATATTGCGATCTTAATTTGTAATAAGTCTCTCCATGGCTCTCGAGATCTGATATTTCCTTGAATTCCTCAGATTGACTATTGAGGCTTTCAAGGCGTAGATGCAAGGGCAGAGGAAATGTTTCCAAGCAGTCCGACGGTGTATACCTCATGCGATCTTCGAGAGAAGATCCAAAGCGGCGAGCCCAAGCTTCATGTACATAGCTCTGAAGCAAGCCAAAGCCAGCGAAGCAAGAGCAAAATACTACATTATTTGGCATTCCAGCCATGACTCGAGAATCCAAGAATACGCAAGCGTGATATTGGCTGACATTTGGTATGAATAAGTATCTATCTAGGCCCTTTAGCCTCTCAAATAGGCCTGGCTTGGCATTCCAGAACTTCCACCATTCATGTACCATTCTTGGATACTTCTTTGCATCTTTTGTGGCGCGGTCTGGCTTGACTTTCTTGTCAAGCAATGCCATTAACTCGGGATATAAGGCCTTGCATTCGGCTTCCGACATCTCGCCAAGGTTGGCTATGTACCTATGAAAGGAATGAGTTGGGCTGCTATTGACTTCGTCTCCGCCAATATAGGGTTGAATAACTGCCCTGTATTCAGGGCCAGTCGATTCAAGTCTTTGCATTGTTGCAATCGGCATTGGCGTCCCCGGTGTTTCCTCGTCGGCATCTTCACTTTCTTCGAAGGTAAAACCCATGCCAAGTGGATATGCGCCAAGGGCTCCGATATCGCAATTGGCAATTAAGCGAGAGGGCGGATCGTCTTGGTGTCCGCTAAGCAGGAATGCGGATATTCTCTCGGCTCGCTTTTCGTTTAAAATTACTTGTCCGCCATAAGCACCGCGAAATATGTGGACAACCGATATTGACACAGCCGCTATTCCTGGCCACTTAACATTTGACCTAGCAGAATAAACGCATCCATTTCTCTTCAGGACTTGAGCAAGGCCATGCTTTCTATTGTCTCCCTCGCTAATGCTGTTCGTCGTTATCAGCCCCAAGGAGCCCTCTTCGGCGAGATTTTCGAATGCTGAGCGTACAAAGAATGCGGCAAGATCTGTATTCTTTGAGGTGTCTGGCATGGTTGCCGTCAGGAAGTCGTTATACGGCTCTCCCAGTTCTTCGGTAATCCTCTTGCCGCCGAGAAACGGGGGATTGCCAATGAAAATGCTGAATCCCGTTCTTGGTCTTTCAAACACCTCCGGGAACTCAAGATCCCAGTGGAAGGGAGTGATGCCCTTGTCGCCTGCAGCCAGTCGATCCCTGATCTCCTGAATCGAATCCTGTAGCCCCTCATCGTTAAAGGCACCACTGAGCATGGCCAGATAAACCTGCTGCTTGTCAGCACGGTCCTTAGCTTTGGCTGCATCAAGGAAGGCCGCCACCATCAGATCGCCGGCCTGGCGCAATCCTTCAGTCGCCTTGATCTGTTGCTGCAGCAACACCTTCTTACGGTCGTAGCCCTCATCGTTGAGGCTGTCGTCGCCAAAGCTCTCGCGCCGAGCCAGCCCCATTTGGTCGAAGACCTGGTTTTGCTCATTGAGGAAGCCGAGCTGCACCTCTTTCATTGCCGCCTGGATCTCCTGCACGGAATAACCAACCAGCGAATCTCCGCACTTGAGGGCGTGGTCCACAAAGGTGAAGGGCAGGTGCTCGCTGAGGGTCACCAGCCAGAGCGACAGCTTGGCCAGGTTCACCGCAAACGGATTCTTGTCCACCCCGTAGAGGCAGCGCTGGGCCACCAGGCGGCGGGCGTAGTTGTCCTTATCCCACTCCTGGCGGAAGCCTTCGGGGTAGCCCTCCCGTTCCCAGGCCTGCACCAGCCAGCCCGCCAAAAAGCGGCACACCGCCACCAGAAAGGCACCCGAACCCATGGCCGGGTCGCACACCTTCAGGGCCAAGATCTGTTCGGCATTGGGGAGGTGGTTGCAGCGCTCCAGCCAGGGGCGGAAGGCCTCGGCCACGATTGGTTCGGTGAGCGCCCGTGGCGTGTAATGGCTGCCGCTGCGGCGTCGTTCGGCCGTGGGTTGCAGGATGAGGGAGCCTGGCTGCAGGCCACGGGGGGTATGGGGTGAGAGTTTCTTGTCGAGCGCCACACACAGTTCGGCCAGGGTGGTGGCGGTTTTGAGCTCTTGTTTCACCTTGGCCGGCAGCTTCAGCTTCACGCCGGCCTGCTCATCCAGCCAGGCCTCGCGCTTGGCGCCACTTACCGCCAAGAGGTCCTCGGCATTCACCACCACTGTGATTTTGATCTTTTGGCGCGGGGGGGTGTAGGTGATCCCCACGCTGGGACCGGTGGCCTTCTCCACCATGAAGCCCATGATTCCCTCGTACACCGAGCCGATCTGTTCCACATCCAGAGCCCGATAACTCAGGATCTGGCCGTCGAGTAGCAGCAGCTTGGTGAGCACCTGCTCCACCACGTCGTCGCTGATGGACGGCACCGAGGTCAATGGCCCATCGGTGTAGGCCGTGTCCGCCGTGCGTCCTTCCAGGAAGGGGTAAGTCTCCGGATCAAACAGATCTCCATGCCGGGCAGGGAGATAGGCCTCGGTGGAGCCGCCACCGTCGTAGACGAGGCGGAACAGGCTCAGCAGCGTGGCCCAGGCTCCGCGCCTGCCTTCCATGGCGTTCTGGTAATCAGCCCGGTCTTGCCGCAGGCGCTGGGCCAGGCCGCCCACGCTGTAGTGCTGGCCGTAGAGCGAATCGGTGGGCATCAGCTCTTCGTCTTCGGCGTAGAGCAGGAACACCAGCCGAAGCAGCACGGTGATCAGTCCCCCGTAGATGTGGCTGGGGTCTTCCACCTCGAGGCCTGCGGCATCGAAGCCGCGCAGCAGGATCCACAAGGCTTCGAGCACCTGCTCGGCTAAGCGGGTGCTCACCTCGTTTTGCTCCTTGCGGCTCTGCTCCATCAGCGGCCGCAGGCGCGTGTTGCTGGCACCACCCTCAAACAGGCGATCTGGCCCGAGCAGCATCTGCAGCGCCGCCAGCATCGGTCGCCCGTCGACCGTGGTCATCGGCTCCAGAGGGAAGGTGAGGTGGCCGCTGGATTCGCCGCGCGGCGCGTACACCAGCCTCAGAGCCACTCCGTTCCAGAGCAGGCCAATCGGGTGCTCGCTTTCCTTAAGCAGCCGCTCCAAGCGCTGCTGTGGCGTGGCCTCCCAGCTGCGCCGGCCATCGGCCCCCTTGGGCAGCGCATCGAACAGGGTGCCTACGGGCAACTCCTGCACCAACAGCTGGGCCTTGAGCGGTCCATCCCCTTGGCTGGGTTCGGGGACGACCCAATCGGGGCTCAGCACCTCTTCGTAGTCGTCGAGGTGGACGGCAGGGGGCGTCGGGAGCTCCTCGGGTTTGCGTAGGTCGCCGGCCTGCCAGGCCAGTACCTCTTGGCAGAACAGCTCAAATCTGGGGGCCACGCTCAGCCACTGCTCACCCACGGGCTGGTCTTCCAGCAGTTGCTCCAGCCGTTGCTGCCAGTCAGCCAGCACGGTGGTGGCACTCTCCGGGAAGACCCCCAACCGGTTAAGCACCACGGGCTCCACCACCAGGCCCACCGGCTGGGCCATGCCCTTCCATTCCTCGTGGGTGTGAACACCAGGGGTGCGTGGTGGCATTAGGAGCGGCCCTCCAGACGAACCAACAACCGCCCCCTCAGATCAGCAGCGATCGACTGAATCAGCGGCAGATCAATGTCGGGCTCGGGCTCACTGGGATCGGGATATCGAAAATCAACAGCTGCCAACGACAGTCGGTTGAGATCGATCGATGCAGCACTCCAGCCGGCGTCTGCCTGCTGCAACAGATCAGAGAGCTCCTTCAGGTTGTGAGTTTTGGGCACAGGCGAGTGCAGCCGCATCAACTCCGCCTTGAACTACTTCTCGATGCATTGCTGCAGGTGAAAGCAGATGCTGCGCGGGTTGCCACCAGCACTCACCAGGATCTGACTGTCCTGCCAGTCGTCCTCCGCGTAGCGGATCCAGGCCTCCACCAACGGGGTGAGCTCAGCCATGGAGCACTTCGCCGTGATCCAGGGCCTCACGGATGAACGGATCGCCCCATCCATACCGCTGTGCTGCGGCTTCGGGTCTGCAGAGCAACAGGTCAACCGGAAACGAGGGTGCACCCAGCTCAAGCATGGCCAGGCGCTGCTCAAAGGAGCTGCCCTCAAACGGCATCACCACAAGGATGTCGGCGTCGGAATCCCAGCGCGCTTCACCACGGGCCTGGGAGCCAAACAGGATCACTTTCTGAGGCGCGAAATGCTCCACAAGCCGCTGGGTGAAGCTCCTTAGAGCCTCACGGGTCACCAGGGGGGGCGGAGTCGCAGCCATGTCCTCCATCATCGCGCTGCCTCCAGCGGCCAGAGCACAATCGCGCCGGCCGGCTCAATGCGCGGGGCTGTAGCCACCTCAAAGGTGCGCCGGATGGCAGCCGGCTCCAGCTCCAGATCCCGCTCGATCCGGGCCAGTCGTTTGTCCCAGTAGCTGCGGTTGTCGCGCAGCTGGCGCAGCTCGTGGTCGGCAAAGCCGAAGGCCAGCTGATCGAAATCGCTGTCGTGCTTGGTGCGCGTCTTGAGGATCCGCTCCCGCTGCTCCTGCAGCACCTTCACGAAGGCGTTGGCCTCGTCTTCGGCGCGCTTGCCTAGCTGACCCTTGGCGCGCTCAGCCCGATCGGCGGCCAGGGATTCAAGCCGATCCTTGAGTTGAGCCACATCAGCTGGCAGCGCGGCCCGTAGCTGGTGCTGGATGCTTTCATCCACCGCTGGCAGGCGTTCGCGCAGGCTGGTTTCCAGGTCGGCCATGGCCATTCCGGTCTTGGTGGCGTTCAGCACCCGCAGCCGTCGAGCTGGATCGGCCGGGTCCCATTCGGCCACCAGCTCCAGCACTTCATCGTGCAGGCGAGCAGCGCCGTGGCCATAGAGGGACAGGCGGGCAAGAAGAATAAGTTTGGCGGTGTCGTCATTGGTGGCGATCACCGCGGCCCTGCTGAGTTCCTCGCCCTGGAACCCGCGCACCAGGAAGCGGTTGAGCAGCCGCTGCACCAGGGGGTGCTCAAGATGCAGGTGAACCCGGTCGGCGTTGACCTCCTTGGGGTCTTTGAACACCACCGGCTGGGGCAATGTGTTGCGCCGCCATTCCCAGAGCTTCTCGCCGGGCTGGCGTGGGCGCCGCAGTGCGTCCAGCACATCCCCCCAGCTCTGCTCGCCGCCGGGCAGCTCATCTGCCGCCGGGAAGATCCATTCGGCCCGCTCGGGATCCTCCTGAGCGGCTGCTGGATCTTTGGCTGTCAGCTGCGGCACTGATTCGCTCCCCACCCCGCTGCCCTGGGCGCTGACCCGCAGGCTCGTGTTGAGCGCATCGCGGAAGAGATCGCTGCTGAAGTGGAGCCAGTCTTCCGACTTCTGCAGCGCCTTCTCTAGGCGAGACACCTGCTGGCGGAGCTCGTCTTCCCGCTCACGGCTGTTGTCTTCCAGCTCCAGGTTGACCAGGGCCTGGCGGCGCTTGTAGCCCTCCTCCTGATCCACGCCCTGGATCTGCTCAATCACCTCGTTGATTGCGGTGGGATTGATCCCCTTGGCTAACAGCTCACTGAGCCGACCCACCACTACCGGCGGCAGGCAACCGAGTGTTTTGCGGATCTCCTCGGTTTTCTTGACCAGCACGTCCAGCACCCGGTCTTCCTCGCGATCCGCCAGCACGAAGTAATGGCAGAACACCACGGGGGCGCGCTGCAGGGTGCGGTCGATGCGGCCGTTGCGTTGCTCCATCCGACCTGGGTTCCAGGGCACGTCGAAGTGGAAGAGGTAACGGCAGTGGTTCTGCAGGTTCACCCCTTCCCGGGCGGCATCGGTGGCGATCAGGATGCGCAACGGATCCTGATCTGGCGGGCTGTTGAAGCTGCGCTTGAGGGCTTCCCGTTTCTCATCGCCGATGCCGCCATGGAAGGTGGCAATGCGTTCCCGTTCCCGATCGCTGCCGGCGATCAACGATTCGATCTGCTCCTGTAGCCAGCGCTTGGTGTCGGCGTATTCGGTGAAGATCAACAGCCGCTCGCCGTTCCACTTGGCCCCCTCCTGCCCCAGATCAGGGCAGAGGTGCTGCTGGATCCAGCGGCGCAGGTAGTGGATTCGAGCATCGGGCTCATACCGGGCGCGCTCGCTGATGCGCTGCATGTCTTTGAGCAGCCCCCATTCCTCTGGCCCTGCGCCCAGTTCGGTCGTGGCCACAGCAAGCCGATGCTCTTGCTCGGCTTCCCGCTCCACACTGTCTTCATCGGCTTCGGCGCGCTCGTCGTCGCCGTCGATGCCTTGCTTTAGCAGCTTCAGCTGCTCAGGGTCGCGGGCCGTGCGTAGCCGCTCGCCGGAATCGCGCCGCCGCAGCGTGTCGCAATGAACGCCCAGGGTGCGATGGAAACCTTCGATCGAGCTAAGTAGACGTTTCTGGAGGTTGGTAACGACCAGCTGTTCGGCGGCACGTTGTTTGCTGCTCGCTCCTTTGAGCCGCTGATCCCGCAGGGTGCGGTAGGCCTTGAGCAGGCGTGCTAACTCAAGCTCAGGTGTAGATGGATCCAGGCCCTTCAGCACCACAGGCACCACTTCGCGCTTGGGCAGCTCCTCACCGATCCGGCGCAAGTCTTCCTTGAGGCGCCTCACCAGCACAGGCTCCAGGTCGGCCTTGTTGCGCACAGGCACCCCGCGGCAGAAGCGGGTGGGGTCAAGGATTTCCAGCAGGGCGGAGAAGCTGTTGCTGTGGCCGTTGTGGGGCGTTGCCGAGAGGAACAGCTTGTGCTCAAAGCAGCCGGCTAGGCCGCGGATAGCACGAGTGAGCTTGGAGTCGACGGCAATTTTGGAGCCGCTGGCGGGAGCGGCGTTGTGGGCCTCATCCAGGATCAACAAGGCCTTTTCGCCATCCCCGAGCCAATCACGCAAGGCACCTGCGTAGTCCTCATTGCGCACCAGCGACTGGCTGAGGATGAAACGGGTGTGGGTCGCCCAGGGGTTGATGCCCCAGCCCCGCTCTCGCCGCATCCGCGACACGTACTCCCGGTTCATCACCTGGAAGGGCAACCCGAAGCGGCTCTCCATTTCGCCCTGCCACTGCAGCACTACCGACGGCGGGGCCACAACAACAACCCGTTGCGCCTTCTGACGCAATAGGAGCTCACGCATGATCAGCCCTGCTTCGATCGTCTTTCCGAGGCCGACGTCGTCAGCGATGAACAGAGCCACCCGCGGCATCCGCAGGGCCTTACGCAGCGGCTCCAACTGGTAGGGCTTCACATCGATCCCCGCCCGCAGCGGCGATTGGAACAGCCCCGGGTCGGTGGCCGTTACGCAGTTCCACTGCAACGTGTGCAGGTAGCTGGAGAACACCCGCGGATCATCGAAGCCCCGCTGGCCGATCGTCTCCCAGGTGCTCTGACCCAGGATCCGGGCATCCACCTCACGCTCCCAGAACACCTCGGTGATCTGCCCGTTGGCGTCGTCATCCAGGCAGGCCAGCCGCACCACCGTGTCGCGGCCGTCCTCTTCTGGCGGCAAGACCTCCTCCACTAAGTGGTGGTGGCTGCGGCAGTGGACCACGCAACCCTTGGCAGGCTTGTTCAGGAGCTTCTCAGGCATGGATAACCTCAAGGCCCAACCCATTGGCGGACTCTGCTAGTCGAGCAACCAAGGCACTTCGCGCAGAGCCGAAGATAGTGAGGCGGTCCTGAGCACGGGTCATGGCTACGTAGAGCTCGCGCAGGTGCTCAAGTTGTCGCTCTGGCTCTAAATCCTGCAGGGCGATGTCGAAATCTTCGGCCCATAAGATATAGACACTTTTGAATTCCAGGCCCAAAGCCGACTGGGTTGTCAGCAACCGGATACCAGGCTTCTGGAGGGCGTAGTTCTGCTTGGTGCTCTGATCTTGAGTGACCCAGTACAGACTTTCGCCATTCAGAGTTGAGGGGGCAAGCCTTTGTAGATTAGCAATGCGGTAGGCGCGTTGGCCCGTTCCATACCGATAAAGCAGGGCAATGTCCTTTGCTGACTGCCCTTGTTCTAATTCTTGCCCGCAGGCCTTTAAGGCCATCGCTGCGATCTCGTCGGCTTGACGCGCAAGGACGAGCTGCGGCAGAGGCCCCGACCGCTCCGATGCTTCCGGGGTCACAACGGGGAACGTCTCATCAGAATCTGGATCTGTTTTTGCCAGCTCGGAGAGAACTTTCCATGCAGACGTCAAAACTTGCTTGGTGTTGCGGTAGTTCTTTTCGAGCTTGCGCGTCCGACCACGGGCATTGACTCCAACAGATGACCAGCTGAAGCGCTTTCGCCTTTTCAGTTTCTGGCTGGCGTCATTCACGATGACAAGTGATCCCTCTTCGGGATCTTTGAGTGCTGCTTTTAGGGCGCCGAACCAAGAAGAATGCATGATGTGTGCTTCGTCAACAAGCACGGCGTCATACCGCAGCTCTGGGTTTTCTTTCAGTGCTTCGAGTACCTGCTTAGAGATTGCATCATCCACTTCGTCCTCATCCATGCCCTTGTTATACATGGGCAGCTGTCCTGAAACCTTCTTAGCCCAACCATGGAAGTGCAGGGCTTCGATAACAGCGAGATTCTCGAGCGAACTCGTTGCATCTAAATCTTGAACGACGGATCGAATATAGGCAGCCAGGGTAACATTATAGCAAGTGATTAGAATTCTGTAGTCGGGGTTGTTTTCCGCGAGCCAGCGAGCTCGAGCCGTCAGGATCAGCGTCTTACCGGAGCCCGCTACCCCCGAGAGCACACGATGACCATCACCCATTTGCTTGGCGGCTTTCTCCTGCTTGAGATCCAGTGTTTTGATGATCGTGGCATCGACTGGCAGCGGACCTGGAAGATTCCAGCTTGCTGGCGTGGCCGGCACCCGTCTGATCTGGGTGGAAGGATTCAGTACGGCACGTATTGTCTGGATCTGGTCTTCTGTTAGGGGAGGAAATCGAAACTTGGCTCGATTGTCGAATAGTTCCCAAAACTGACGCGTCACCTCTCGATCACTTAGGTCTTTCCACTGCTCGATATCGTCCCCAAAAATGATTGACTCAATATCGAAGACGCCACTCAGATCAGGACCCAGGAGGTCGGCTTGAAGGATCTCGTTGCGCTGTAAGCCTGTCATTACCGCGCAACGACCAAGAGGAAAGCTAAGTTTTCCAAGATGAGCAGGATCTGTATTCAACAGAATCGACTCCTGTTTAAGTTTATCCATAAGCGCATATTTGTAGCGTTCTGCTTGCTCTAATGGGTGATCGCTGATCTGCTGGCGAGCAGACGCGCCATCACTAGCAGGCCATTCAATCAACACTGATTTTGAATCGGCTTGCCTGATCATTTGTTTGGACCAACCCTTGGCTTCCACCACAAGCAAGCCATGGGTGGCAGAGAGGATCACAAAATCTGGCTTAGATGTTGTTGCATTGGGTTCATGCCAGACAATGAAGTCGTCAGGGAGAATATCTCTGAACGCAGAAAAGAGGCCCTTTTCTCCACGCGAGGCATCTTTGCGGACGCTATCGGGGATCATCTCAGCCATGGTCTTCAGCGCCGTCGTGATGAGTGAGACAGGGGCCTTGCATTGCCTTGTGGAGCAGGTTAGGCGCCGTCCGGCTGCCAGGCACCTGACAAGCGCCTAGAACCGACCATGGGGGCTGCCCCCAAAGCCCTAGGCCCTCTTCGAGGGCTGCTCCTATAGGTCCAAGCGTTCCGGCGGATAGGGCTCAGGGGCAAGTCAGGAGGTTTCCATGGCTGAAATCCGATGGGCGCTTTTCATTCTGTTATCAGGTCACTGCTTCAGGCCTGCAGCAGGCTCAACAACCAGATTGCGCAGCTGGGTCAGCTAGTGCTCTTGTGGTCATCGCTATTGACAGATTCCATCTCTAGTTCCCGTCACTTTGGCTACCGCAACCCCTCACAGGCCACCCCATCCCCATTGCGATCGAGATAGCTGTGTCCCTGGCGCAGCAACTCCTGGGCCTGGGCAAACGAGCCGATCTGCTTGCAGTTGGTCTTGGTCCCGCTGAGCTGGGCCGTCCAACTGCTTGAGGCTGGCGCGCTTGAGGTCGCCTCCGCTGGGACCGCCCCTGCGCTGCGGCGCCCCGTTCCCACATGGCGGAAGTCCCAAGGCCTCGTAATCCCCCCATGCACGGCCCACACCCCCAGCCGCTGGGCCTGAGCCTGACGCTCCGCCGCCAGGTAGGCGCCCCGGTCGCAGCGCCCAAGGTATTGCCGGTACACAAACGCCTGGCCGCTCTGCACCATCGACAGGTTGACGATGCCCTTGCCGATCACCTCAGCCACGCTGCGGCCATAGCGATCCACCGCCTGAACCCGCAGGCTCACCGTGAAGCCAACCGGCAGCAGGGCCTTGAGCTGGTTGCGGCTGGCCATCCCATAGGGATTTTGGGCCGTCTCGGGGGCATCGATGCAGGCCAGGCGCACCTTGAGCTTCTGGCACCGCTCCAGCACGCTGATTGAGTCGCCATCGCCGATCGAGAGCACCGTGGCAGCCGTTGCCGCCTGGGCGAACGGGGCCAGGACAGCAAGGGTCAGGGCAACCAGGGAAAGCATTGGGCTGGAGGCCTTCCGCATCACGGGCATCTGGGGAACAGCAGGCAAAACCGTCCTGGGCACCAGGCTATTGCCCGCTTGAGCGTTTGTACTACCCTCGCCCCATGGACTTCCGCCCGGGCGAGCTGGTTGCGGTCAGGGCCGGCAGCCACTGGCCGGAGCTGGTCGGCCGCATCCAGATGATCCATGCCCAGGGAATGCCGGTGTGGCTGGCGGTCCTGGATGTCGATACCGGCGGGCGACGTCCTGGGCGTGCCCACCACCCATGTGATCGGCAAGCTCGAGTATGCCGATCCGGCCCCCGGGGAGTGGGTGGAACCCGAAGGCTCAATGGAGAGCTTTGGCTTTGAGGACTGGCCGGGAGTGGGGGTCGTTTACGCCGATTGAATCAATACATAAAGCTGGTCGGCCCTTGAGGAAGCTTGATAGCCAAGTCCAAAAACGCAATAGATAACCGCAAGAATAGAATGAGCTTTTGGATAAGGTCCGTTATTGCTCTGAGCGGTGCCCAGACAGTCGTCGTAACCACAATCTAAAAGGCCAATATTGAACGCTTGAATAACTGATCAGAACCTTGTCAGAAAATCAATGGGGCGCCATAAATTCCCTCATACAACAACGCCCTGAGCAAAATGGACAAACCATAAAAAACCCCCTCCTTGTGGAGGGGGCTTTGGTTCAGCTCAAGCCCTAGGGCCAGGAGGTGAAGGGATCAACCGATCGCAGGTGCGCTCAATGCCACGGGGGTGGACTGGGCAGCAG
>Ga0209107_10001921_pt1 | contig 11586 bp, 13 predicted proteins | sample LakErihyJuly2011_2_FD_187460 | JGI IMG/M metagenome (GOLD analysis project Ga0209107, IMG submission 187460) | Freshwater microbial communities from dead zone in Lake Erie, Canada - CCB hypolimnion July 2011 (SPAdes) (version 2) | ecosystem: Environmental > Aquatic > Freshwater > Lentic >... | reverse complement strand
TGAAAATAAGATTGATTGCAGGCCTCTAATTTGTGGCTCTATGGGTAAACAGCCAATGTATGTTAAAAATTATTTACCATTACATTTACCAAATTGTGAGAAGCTTGATAAGCATGGTATTTATCTACCCTGCCACGATAAGTTGAGTGAAGAAGACATAGCATATATTGCGGAAGTGGTTAATAACATATAATGACTCATTTTACATATTACACAATCATTGGGAAAGATTTAAATTTATTAAAGGGGCATGTTGAAAATGTAAAAGCGCATGCTGGTTTTGATAAACTAGAATGTTCTAAAGAATTTATAGTTGTGATCTATACAAATCCCAAAATAGATCCATCAGTGACTCAAAGCATTGTTGAATACTGCAATGAGAATAATTTAAAAACTGTATTCTATGAAGAGCCTTCGCATTTAGATTTCTTACATAATCTCTATGCTTGCTGGAATTTAGGTTATGAATTTGCCCAGCCAGGATATGTTTTCAGGGGTGGGTCTGACCAAGTATTCTCTGAAGACAGCTTTGTTGCACTATACAATGCAGCACAAAGCCTAGATGAGCAAGGTAAAAAATATGTGTTGCAAGCTAACACTATTGAATGTACCTCAAGATTAAGAAAAATAAATGCAATATCAAGGCATTTTTCTTGTGACTTTGGTTATAATTTTAGTAATATGAATATAGAGGCATTTGAAAACTTTGTTACCACAATAAATATGAATGTAGATGCAAAGCTTTTGAATATCTATCAAGCGCTAAAACACTGGGGTCATCCTACTCCAATAGAAACAACTGTAGGACAGATTAACAGATGTGATGGGTGCTCTTGGCTTATGTCTAAGCAAGACTGGATTGATTTTGGGCCTATCCCTCCATTTGATGGATCCATAACTGGAGATGTTGCCATACATGATTATTTAATGAATGCTGGTTATATGGATTATATTGTTCGTGATTGTGTAACATATCATTTTGTCCAGGGGGAGAGAACAACATGAAACCAGATATTTTAGTAATGGGCATTTGCCATCCTACCAAATTAACTTATTTGAATCAAAGCTTGGATAGTGTTGATCCAATTCAATCAATATTTAATAAAAAAATATTAGCTATTGATGAATTTAATGGACATGTTTTTCCACAGCCTTTTAAAAAGAAATTTACCACAAAAGGTTGGGATATTTTAATTGACAATCATATGTCAAGAACAAAATCTATGCTTAATGCTGTAAGAGCTGCTGAAAGTGACTGGGTTTTCTACACAGAAGATGACATTGTTTTAGAGCTACCTAGTGACTTTGATTTAAATAATTTTATAAAAGTTGTTGATGGTAGAGAACCAGGTATGTTTTCTTTAACTTTTGGTGGAACAAAGCATGACTTAAGCAAAAATGATGTTGGAGACATGGCGCTTGCAGAGCAAAATGAAATATACTCTGATGATAAATTATTTTGTTTTCGAAGACTTGAAGATACCAAAGATGATTTTTTCTTTGAATTTCCTGGACTTTTTATAAGAAAAGATCTACTTGAGAAATGTTTAGTTCATTGTATGGAATACAATAAAAATTGTCAAATAGAATTTGGACTTTCGTTATCTTGGTTTCAATTGCATTTATATAAAAATTATTATAAGGCTTCAATTCTTAGGCGCGAATTTTTAGAATACAGAAATACAAACGCAATGAATATTTTACACCAAGGTAGATTTTTCAAGATCATTGATCCTCTTCAGGGTCAGTTTGCATACGGTGGCAATACAAATGTTTAACGCAAATCCAGAAAATACAACAATATTACTACCAATTGCAAATAATTTAGAATTATCAAATGATTGTATCAGTCATCTGATCAAACATTCACCCTCTAATATTATTGTTCTATACGACTTCTATGAAGAAACTGATTATATTCAACATGAAAAAGTTAAGTATATCAAAAATAAAGATGCTAAAGGCCTTGTAAGAATCTGGAATAAGTGCATAGACATTTGCCCTACTGAATATGTGATTTTAACTGGTTGGAGATCAAGGCCAGTAGAAAATGATTTCATTAAAATGTTCACCAAGCTAAACGAAGGGTTTGGAATGGTGGCTTTGAAATCATTACATTTCTTTGCTTTTAGCAAGCATCTATTAACTAAAGTAGGATATTTTGACACTGGGTTTACTACAGGTCAAATGGAAGATACAGATTTTTTCAATAGATGCTGTTTGGAAAATGTTGGCATCTATGTTAGCGATGAAATTTATGAAGTTTCCTATCTGAGCACATGGCTCACTAACCCTAACCCTAATATTTTATATTACAATAGTAAATGGAAAGAAGAATCTCCAAATTTAATCATGCTTAAACCCGAAGAAAACTACAATGATAGAACTAGGCATTCGGGTATTTATTGCGAGCGAGAATATAAAACATTTGAACAAAGCGAACTATTGTGCCCAAATGTAAATAACTATTTTAAAAATATTTTTACAAATTATATCAAACTGTATAATTAAACAAAAATAAGGAAATAAAATGAGCGATATAACAACATTTTCTGAATTAATCGACAAGCTTATCACAATCAACATTAAGCTTTACAACGTAATGGAAGCTACTGGAACTTTAGCCAATAAAGATACCAGAACAGATTCTGACATGACAAAACTTGCAAATTTAAATTTGCAAAATGTTGAGCTAGTCAAGCTTAGAAGCAAATTGAAGTCTGCAATTGACAGCAAGCTTAATGAAGCAATTAAATCAGGAAACACAGATGTGTTAAATGAAGTTAAGCGCTACGGTAATTAATTTCACTTTGTAACAAAAGGGCTCAATAATTATTGCGCCCTTTTGTTTTATAGTATAATAAAATTTAATAATTTAAATTTGAGGATTTCAATAAATGAGAACTGGCTGGCTTGTAAACGATACTTTAACATGTATACCAGGAACTAAGACTATTTGGCATGACTTATTGGAAAACATACCAGGGCTTCAAGATAAAACATTTGGTCATACTGAATTCTTTTTACTCGCAGATAAAATAAAATTGGAAGCAACTTTGAAAGGGAATCCAGACTATATTATTAGAAATGCAACATATTTTGGCCCTATTCAATTGCCTGTTAAAACAATTAGCTTGTTACAAGATGTTAAGGATGATCCAGCCCAGCTTTACGTTTGTAATAATTCATTTCTAACTGTCTTTAATACTCCTTACACAGCAGCTTTATATAAAAATAAAATTTTTACACCATCGGTTATTATACCATTAGGAATTGATTTCGATTATTTTAAACCTACCCAAAATTACGCTGGTGAATTAGGCATATTGCCAGATTCAATATTATTTGTAGGCGCAAACAATGTACACCCTAAGGGATTCGACAAAGTATTAGATCTTATCGAGAATACAAATTATAATTTCTGTTTAGTTATGAAAGATAATTTTACAATAGATCATCCAAGAGTAAAAGTATTCAATAGAGTTGATCAAGAAACTATTGTCAAAATTTATAATTCTTGTAAACTTTTGATTTGCACATCAACAATTGAAACTCAGCACTTGTCAGGAATAGAAGCTGCTGCGTGTAATTTACCTTTGGTTGCTACAAATGTTGGAGTTTATTATGATTTACAGAATGGTGCATGGGGCAGGAAAGTTCTAGATAGTGATTTTGTTTCAAATATAAATTATGTATTTGAAAATTATGAAGATTTTCAACCAAGAAAATTTTTCTTAGAAAAAGGTTATGATAAACAGTCGTGCATCAATAAATGGAAAGAATTGGTAGAATCACTATGAATATAGGCATATCAGGGCTTGGAGTTATTGGATCAGCCTGCAAATATGGATTTGAAAAACTTGGCCATAGAGTATTTTTTCATGACCCAAAAATTGCTGAATCCAAATTCGAAGATCTATTAAATGCTGAAATAGTCTATATTTGTGTACCCACACCTTCAAATACAGATGGATCGTGCAATACTTCTATTGTAAGAAATGTTGTAGACGAATTGATGAAGAAAAATTTCCAAGGTGTAATCGCAATTAAATCAACAGTAGAACCTGGAACCACCCAATCTTTAATAAATGAATATTTTAATGATAAAATTTGTTTTGTTCCTGAATTTCTTCGTGAAAGATGTGCATTTACAGATTTTACTGAGCAACATGAAGTTTTAGCAGTTGGTACATGCAATAATGATGTTTACAACAAAATCGTTAAAAGTCACGGTAAATACCCAAAACAGTTCGCTCAGTTAACTGCGACCGAATCGGAATTGCTTAAATACTATTCAAATGTATTCAATGCTCTAAGGATTATATTTGCAAATGAAATGTATGAAATTTGCAAAGTTTTAGGTGCAGATTATACCAAAGTCAAAGATACATTTGTGATGCGAGGAACCGCAAAAGACATTTACATGGATGTAAATGAATCTTTCAGAGGATATGGTGGAGTTTGTTTACCAAAAGACACCAAAGCTATTGATGCTTTAGTTAAAAAATATAGTTTGGATTTAAAATTATTTGAAACTATAGATAAAGAAAATGATAAATTTATAACCACAGTATTTGAAGGTATGAGAAAATAAGCGTTATATGGGCTTGTTTTTTGTATAATTTTATTTAACAGTTGAAAGTTTTAGGATAATTATGAAAGTTTTAGTCACTGGTAGTCAAGGTTTCATCGGGAGTTATATTTGCGAAGAATTATTGAAACATAATTATGAAGTTATTGGAGTTGATAATTATCAAAAATATGGAGAATTGGTAAGGCCACATGATTCACATCCTAATTTTAAATTTTATAATTTAAATATTTTATCAAGCGATTTTCAATATCTAGTTGATTCATTGTCGCCAGATTTTATTGTAGCTGGAGCAGCTATGATTGGTGGAATTTCTTATTTTCATAAATATGCATATGATTTGATGGCTACAAATGAAAGAATTTTAGCAGCAACTTTCGATGCAGCTATCAGAAACATGAAAAATGGGTTGAAAAGAATCATTGTTCTTTCATCATCTATGGTATTTGAAAATACCGATTTGTATCCAACTCCAGAAACAGAAGTTTTAAATGCTCCGCCTCCTAGTTCTACTTATGGATTTCAAAAACTTGCATCTGAATACTTTGCCAAAGGTGCTTGGGAGCAATATAAATTACCATACACAATTGTTCGACCATTTAATTGTGTTGGAGTTGGTGAAGAAAAAGCGCTTGGAGATTCTGAAGTCTCTTCGGGTAACCTTAAATTGATGTTATCTCATGTATTACCAGATCTTATTAATAAGATCAAAAATGGGCAAGACCCTGTACATATCCTTGGCACAGGTGACCAAATTAGATGCTATACCAATGGGCGTGATATTGGCAAGGGTATCAGAGTGATTATTGAATCTGAAGCCGCGATTAATGAAGATTTCAATATCAGCATTGCACAACCAACATCTGTTTTAGAATTGGCTGAATTGGTTTGGAATAAATTGAATCCAGGAAAACCATTTTCATTTGTATCTGACGATCCATTTGAATATGATGTTCAAAAAAGAATACCAGATGTAACAAAAGCAAAAGTATTACTTGGTTTTACTGCAGAAATTCCATTATCAGAATCTATCGACGAAGTAATTGAATATTTAAAATGAAAAGTTCACTTTTGTTACCCACATATAATAGAAAAGATCTATTATATAATAGCCTTAAAAGCTTTGAATATTTTTATGCCAATAATGAATCTTTTGAAATTGTGCTTGTTGATGATTGCTCAACAGAAAAGCATCAATTCCCAAATGTTTGTAAAGATTTCCCAAGTCTAAACATAAAGCATATTCGAATTGATAAAAAATATGGATTCAACCCCAGCTTGGCTTACAATATTGCAGCAAGAAACGCAACAGGCGACATATTTATATTAAGTTCGCCTGAAACCTTTCATACATGCAGTATTTTAGATTTATGTAATAATTTTAACGACTTTGGAATAAATGATTATTATATTTTTTCAACATTTTGCTTAATGGATAAGAACAAAAAATCTATTATGCTAGATGAAAATTTACCTATTGAAGAAAAATTATCTCAATTCAATTCTTTTAAATTAGATTTATATGATAATTTGGGCTGCAATGGTTATCCATACAATAATAATTTAGGTTCATGGTATTTACATGAAACCATCAAACCTAGTAAATACAATTTTTTAACAGCATTGTCTAAAGAATTGTATTATGAAATGTCTGGATTTAATCAAGCTTTTATGCGCGGAACTGGCTATGACGACACTGATTTTTTAAATAGACTTGAATCACATATAAAAAATTATAAATGGTTTGAGGCTATAGCTCTTCATATTGACCATGATATTGCTGCCAAAATTCCTCAAAATTCAAATTTCGCACTATATCAGTCATTATGTCAAAATCAAACTTATAAAAAGAACGATAATTGGGGTAAGCTTCCATAAAAGCTAATTATTTTGAATGTTGATAGGTGTATTATGCGAATCGGAATGTTAGTTTCTTTTGGAATAGGTGGAGCGGATAAATCATGTTATTATCTGGCGAAAGGACTGAGGGAATTAGGACATGACGTTGTAATTTTTTATACTGAAATGTCATTCCCTAAAGTTTCAGTCCAATGGGATGATGATTATGAAATGCTGTCAAGATTTGATAGCTATAAAGATTTTGAATCTCACCAGATCACAGATGTAAATCAATTTAATGAACATAATATTGATTTACTTAATACCCACAGATCAGGAGATGATTTCTGGCTGATTCCTGGTTTCGAACAAGGCAATTATAACTTTCCAATTGTTGAAACTAATATTCATGGTACCTTGCTTACTAAAGCCGATTATAGAATTTTCCCCTCACAAACAATGGCAGATTTTAAAAAAATTACAATACCATATACTGTGATTTATAATCCTATAATGCCAAAACTTACTGAAACTGATCTTAGAGAAGAGCTTGGTATCCCTAAAGATGCTTTTGTTTATGGTAAAATTTCTAGGGCATCAAATGACATATTTACTCCAATCACATACCTTGCTTATAAGAAATGCGAAGCTCCAAATGTATATTTTATTCAAATGGGTATAAATAAAGCCACAGAAGATATAGCTCAAAGATTAAATCTTAAAAACTTTATAGCCATTGATCAGTCTCTTGATGAAAATAGAATTTCTCAATTTTATAATACCTTTGATTTGTATTGTCATGGAAATTCGCTAGGCGAAACTTTTGGTAATACAATTGCAGAAGCAATGATACACGGCAAGCCCGTAGTTTCTCACTTAGGTGCTAAAATGTGGCCACAAGCACAATGTGAAGTCATTGGTAAAGATAATTATTTTGTAAGAAGAAATGACAATTATGCATATGAAGAATATCAAAACTTCATGAGATTATTAAAGGATAATAAAGAAGAGTACTTAAGTTTTCAAGCATACTGCAAGGATAGAGCTGAAAAATTATTTGATTACAGAGTTGTGTCTCAAAAATATGTAAATGTTTTTCATAAAATTTTATTATGATTAAACTAATTATATTTGACCTAGATGGTGTTTTAATAGATGCAAAAAAAATTCATTATGAAGCATTTAATTTAGCACTTTCTAAAATAAATAAAAATTTTATTATAGACTGGTCAGATCATCTTAGTATATATGATGGACTCAAAACATTTCAAAAACTTGAACTTTTAACTAAATACAAAGGGCTAGAATTAGAATTATATGATCAGATTTGGAAAGACAAGCAAACATATACTGGATTAATGCTAGAAGAGCTTAAATATAATGAAAATATTTATAATTGCTTGGCTTATTTAAAAGAACATGGCTATTTAATTGCCTGCTGCAGCAATAGCATTGCTAATACTATTTTTAATTCCCTTAAAAAAATTAAAATATTGGATTTTTTTGATTTAATTCTTTCAAATGAAAATGTCATTTATAGTAAACCTCATCCTGAGATGTACTGGAAAGCAATGTCTAAATTTGGAATTTATCCAGAAGAGACAATGATTATAGAAGATTCACCGCATGGATTAAAAGCAGCAAGTTCTAGCGGGGCACATACATATAGAGTTAAAACCCCCGAAGATATTATATTGAAAAACATCATTGGTAACATAAAAAATTTTGAGGCAAATAAAAAAATGACTGTACCGAAGTGGACTGATAAAAAATTAAATATTCTTATACCCATGGCTGGAGCTGGTAGTAGGTTTGAAAAGGCTGGTTATACTTTTCCAAAGCCTTTGATAGAAGTTAATAAAAAACCTATGATTCAATTAGTTGTTGAAAACTTAAATATTGATGCTAATTTTATCTTTGTAGTACAACAAGAGCACAGAGCCAAATATAATTTAGATACTTTACTTAATTTAATAGCTCCAGGTTGCAAAATTGTTGAAACACAAGGCGTAACAGAAGGTGCAGCATGCACAGCTCTTCTGGCAAGTGAATATATTGATAATGATACACCATTATTCTTCGCTAACTCAGATCAGTTTGTAGATTGGAATAGTAATGAATTTATGTACAAAATGAACGAGTCTGGAGCAGATGGAGGTATTGTAGTTTTCGAAGCAACTCACCCTAAGTGGTCTTTTGCAGAAATTAATGAAAATAATTTTGTAATTAGGGTTGCAGAAAAAGATCCTATTTCCACAAATGCAACAGTAGGATTTTATTATTGGAAAAAAGGTTCTGATTTTGTTAAATACGCAAACCAAATGATCAGCAAAAATATCAGAGTTAATAATGAATTTTATGTCTGTCCAGTATTTAATGAAGCAATTCAAGATGAAAAGAAAATCATAAGCTTTAAAGCTGACTCTATGTGGGGGCTTGGAACACCAGAAGATCTTGAATTATTTTTAAAAGACATAAAATAAACTACAATTACCTACTAAGATCAAACGATAATAAATTATTACAATAAGGGATTTGTATAATTTATTATTATGAATAAAGTACTTGTTATTGGTGGAGCTGGATATATCGGAGGTTTGACAGTAGATTTCTTAACTCAAGAAGGTTATGATGTTACTGTATTTGATGGTTTATTTTATGAATCAAGATATTTAAAGCCTTGCAACTTTATATATGGAGATATCCGTAATACTTCTCATCTTTTAGAAGTTGCTAAAGATTTTAATACTATTGTTTATCTTGCAGCGTTAGTGGGTGATGCTGCATGCCAAGTCGATTTAGAACATACAGAAAATATCAATCATTTAGCAGTTAAGAATTTTGTTAATGGCCTTCAGCCTGGAAAAAGATTAATTTTTATTTCCACATGTTCAGTTTATGGCGCCCAAGATGGAATGCTTAATGAAGAATCTCCAACGAGTCCTTTGTCAGCATATGCTTCTACCAAGCTAAAAGCCGAAAGCTCTATCGTAAATTATGGAGGTTTAATATTCAGGCTTGGTACTGTATATGGAGTTGGTGATCCATTTTCTAGAATTAGACTAGACCTAATTGTAAATGTTTTAACTCTAAGAGCAATTAAGAACAAGAAAATTAGTATCTTTGGCGGAGAGCAGTGGAGGCCCATCATTTCTGTGCACGATGTAGCTAAATACATCATAGAAGCCTGTGGATCAACCCACACTGGTATTTACTGCTTAGGGCAAGAAAATGTGCATCTGGCAGACTTAGGTCGCCGAGTTGCTGAATTGATTCCTGGCACCGCATTGGAGTTAAATGATATTCCATTCCAAGACTTTAGAAATTATCGTGTAGATAATTCAAAATCAATTAGAGATTTTAAACACAAGCCAGAAAAAACAGTAGAAACTGAAGTTACAGTACTTGGCAAATTACTCAAAGAAAATAGAATAAAAAATCCAGAGGCAGAAGTTTACCATAATGGGATTTTTCTTAAAAACAATACGGAGGTTCTCAATGTCAGATAATTCATATTTGATTCAAGGTGGAGTTGCTGTAGATGATCGTGGAAGTGTAAGATTTGTTAATGATTTTAATTTCAAAGATGTTAAAAGATTTTATCAAGTTCAGAATCACAGACAGGGCTTTATTAGAGCTTGGCATGGCCACCAACACGAAGCAAAATATGTTTATGTAGTGCAGGGTTCTGCTTTGGTTGGTGCTGCAAATATGACCACACAAGTTGTTGATAAATTTGTATTGTCAGCGCAAAGCCCTAAAGTTTTGTACATTCCATCTGGATATGCAAATGGCTTCAAAACACTTGAAGAAAATACAATTATTTTATTTTTTTCAACATCAGATTTAAAAGATTCATTAAATGATGATATTAGATTCCCTTATGATAAGTGGAATATTTGGGAGGAAGATTACAGATGAAAATTATCGTTTTAGGTTCTGCCGGTATGCTGGGAAAATATGTGACAAAATATTTGTCATCAAATTATAATGTTATCCCTCTCACACGCAAAGATTTTGACTTTTCCAATGCTAACAAATCGCAAGTTCATCAATATTTAGATACTTTTGGATTGGCGCAGGGTGATGTAATCATCAACTGTATGGGAATTATCAAGTCACAAATCGCAAGCATTGGCGAGGTTGAAAGTATTTTAATTAATTCATCGACACCACATATCATTGCAGATTATTGTGAGAAAAATAATGTAAATGTTGTTCATGCCACTACTGACTGTATCTATTCAGGTGACAGAGGTATGTACACAGAGAATGATCCTATGGATGTACATGATATCTACGGTGTGACAAAGGCTCTCGGTGAATCTGAAAAAGCTACAAATGTTAGAGTTTCTATTATCGGTGAAGAAGTTGGACAATCCAGATCATTAGTTGAATGGATTAAAAGCAACATGGGTAAAACTGTAAATGGGTTTACTGATCACAAATGGAATGGTGTGACTTGTTTGGAATGGGCAAAATTCGTAGAATCTATGATAATTTCTGGCGAGTTTTGGAAAGGCACAGTTCATGTTTATAGCCCACAACCAGTTACTAAAGCTGAATTAGTTCAAATGGTAAGTGATGTATACGAACTTGGACTCACAGTAAATACTACTACTTCCAACAAATCTTGCGATAGAACGCTTGATTCTGTAAAAATGCATAATCTTATTAAAAGAACTCTCAGAGAACAAGTAGAAGAGATGAAGGAATTTAGCCTTGAATAAAATTTATGATGTTTGTATTTTAGGCGCAGGTATCATGGGTGTGACCCTCGCTTCTAAACTTGTCAAAAACACAAACTTAAGTGTATGTGTTATAGAAACAGGACCAGCCCCAGGGCTGGTCCAAACCAATAAGAATTCTGGAGTGGTACACTCTGGAATTTTTTATCGTGATACACAAAATATTTTAGCTTTTTGCCTTGATGGCAAACAAAGAGTTGTAGATTATTGTTTAAAACATGACTTGCCAATCAAGCTTACAGGCAAAAGTATCAAAACTAAATCTGAAAATGAATTAGAATTGATCAATAGATGTGAAAACTATAATTTAAATCATAGCTTTGATGGTTCTACAATAAAATTGCCCGAAGTATGCCTTGTAGATTATCTTGCCATCACAAATCATCAATATGAAAACTGTAAAGACAA
>Ga0209107_10001920_pt1 | contig 11588 bp, 5 predicted proteins | sample LakErihyJuly2011_2_FD_187460 | JGI IMG/M metagenome (GOLD analysis project Ga0209107, IMG submission 187460) | Freshwater microbial communities from dead zone in Lake Erie, Canada - CCB hypolimnion July 2011 (SPAdes) (version 2) | ecosystem: Environmental > Aquatic > Freshwater > Lentic >... | reverse complement strand
TGACCCAATTTAACGAAATAGTGTAAGTTTCCCATTCCCTCAAATATCAGGTAAAAAAAGAGGGCTTTGGTTGATCGATTTTATTGGAAATGGTATTTCTAGTAGAGCTATTATTAGGAAAGGAACCATCATCTGCCTTTGTAAGTACACGGTTAACGGGCATCTCCTTACTTTGATAAATGAAAAGCAAGAAATCTGCAAATCTGAGAATTCGGAGCTTCCAACAGGAATATGGCTACAATAAAGATTCTACCCTGCCAAGGACGGTAGGATAACAATTCCTTACGTAGAGAATCAATCCAACGAGACGATTGTTCTTGTGCATGAGGGTTTTGCGGACCTCACAAACATCACACTCAAGACAGAAAACTATGTCCTGAAATGCGATTTTATTTACCAAAATGAAAGTTTTCTTGAAGGAAATAAAGCGAAAATTCTGGTGCAGGCAAAATTATACGTTAATAAAATGTTAACAGATTTAAGTTTTTTCATTGATTCATGTGTTGAAGTCACAGCCCTCAATGCTAGTGGAATCCCTTACTCCTACAGGTTTACGGATTCCTTTGAGTATAACAAGGCTGTTGAACTTGATATACCGATTAAAAATCAAACCAAATGTATAAGTATCAAGGTGTCGGGGTATGTGAATTCCTTGAATGGGAAAAAAATTTAATTAAGTTAATAACATGATATAGATTTTAATTTATATGAGAACAAAGACCAACTATCTAATCTTTACTTGAAAAGAACTTAGGAGAGAGGCTATCAGATCTCATATCTAGGGAAGAATGGAGAACCTCAGAAAGGTAAGATTCTTGTGGTTAATCTAGCTTAATCCTTCCTCTCTAACAAGAACTATACATACTAGATGAAGACTGACGATGGCGGGAATGTCTATCTCGGTTTTCTTTATAACGTTAGATAGGTTCAGGCAACTGCTAGGAACTCAGGGGAATCGACGAAGGTAGAGAACGTCTGGAAGATTGACGAGAGATCATAGATAGACTATCCAAATTTAATCAGAATTGTTGAATGTGATGAAATTTAGCTTCCTTTCCTCTTTCCTGCCTTGACATCCGACTTTGTCGAAATTTACGAGCATCTCAACGGGAATATCTTAAATAATGTGTTTAACAAAGCAAAGTTAGATAATAGTGTAATGAGTGTCTCTGGACTGCGATCTGGGACTTATAAAATTATTCTAAAAGAATTAAATGTGAACATAAATGTAGAGGTACTTAAGGGGAATTATTGGGAAATTAATAAAAATTATATAATAGATGAAAAAAAAAATCTAACTGAGGCGATTGGGTCTAGTTTGCTTGCTGTCCGGGAGACTTTTTTGGTTGCCAGTCCTGATCAGAATGATCAAGTCGACTTTGTAGCGAAAATTCTACTACCTACTAATGTGGGAGCTCCTGGAGTCTTGGAGAACATAAAAGCACATGTTTTCTGCCTCTAATTTATGCCTACTAATATCCATTCGATTAAAAACTCGATTGATAAAAACAAAGTTAACTAAGATCTCTTTTCATCGATTTTCGGACTCAAAAAATCTAATTCAATGAACAATAAAGTGTTAGGAGATGAGGCATGCTACGTCATAGATAGAATGAATCAACCCCAATTCATTGGGAATACTCTCGAAAAACCTCAAATCCTTCTCAAAAGAACAGAGGTTTGTGACACTCAATTTGAGAAAGAACAACTCACATAGGATGTGAATTATAAAACAGGTGATAATGTGTCCATGAAAATGGCTGAGGCACGAATGGAACAACAAAAGGCTTACGCAGTAGCTCTTCGAGTCGATCAGATAGATTACTTTTTAAATTTTCTGGAGTCTCCGGGAGTGTTATTTGCTAATAACCCTATCACTGCAGATGGAAATTTAATTATTAAAAACTTTCCGTAGAAAAATTACTCAGGAGTAATAATTCTTCTAACAAGTCTTGAATCAAATTCTCAAGAATTTTGTCCACTTCCATATTAAGAACTAAAGACGAAAGACTTAAGGCATAGAAGTGTGCTTAAGGAGGGAGAATATTATAGTATAATGAGAAGTTCGAAGAAATTAATGGCAGGGGGTCTATAATAAGTCCCTTAGGACTCTGAAAACATAATTGTGGAGAATATTGCACAGCTCTTTGAGATTCAAAAACTCGTTAAAATTGCTACTCATCAGTAAGACACTGAGAATGAGATCGGATATGAGTTTTGGAACTTCTTGAAAGACTGGAATAATTTGAGTCTGGATTAGAAACTGTAGAAGTACGACTTGTATGCCTGCCATGAGCTTAATTTATTTATTTATTTCAAAGATCATGAGCTCTTCTAAAGTACAATAAGAGACTTTATTTAGTGTAAAATCGAGAAGACCTTCGTGGATTATTTTTTGCTTGACGATCCTGAACTAAAGTTGTATGAGGAGGCGCCATACTTCGATAAACTTAACGCAATGGAAAAAAATCTTTTTTTAATTTTCCTTGTTAAATCAAATAAATAGAGAGCTATTGAGCTTTAAGATTCTATTCAAAAGAAATAGATCACTGAAAAATTAGATAATGTTGTTTATAACCATCTTTTTGATACTGTTTTATCAACACGAAAAGATAATAAAAACATATTGATGAAGAATATGGGGTAGGTCGATGAGTGTGTCATGGCATGTAGCTACTAATAAGAGGAGTGTGTTATTGAATGTAGTCTCTAAGAAGACGGCGGGGAAGCTTTTGCTCCTTAAAATAGAAGAAGGGGTTTAAGTAAAAAACAGGTTGGCGCAGGTTTTGGTTAGAATACTGAAGCTCTGAGATAATAAAGAGAAACGTATGTACAGGGATTTTAGAATGTGGAAAAAACTAAAGAATATGTAGAAAGAACTTATTATAATCTTAAGAATAGAGATCAGTCTAAGCAAATCATAACTCCTAACAAATTTTGGTCTGACCTCTCCTAATACATTGTCTAGAACTCGAGTCATGATGGTTTCTTGAGCGAAAGCATTATTTATGCTACGAACAATCATGCAGAGATGATATTGGCCCTGGCATTCAGCAGTCTATCATTTGGTTCCAATGATTATAAAATGAGTGCAAATAAAGCTAGAATGATAGAGATCCATGCCGGCAGCTCCAATCTTCTTCTCTTTTGGAAGGAGATTCAAGCGAGCCCACAAAATTTAAAGGGGGAAATCACAGTAGCATAAAGAATATTTGATCCGAAAGACAGATTCCAGACTTCGCCGGATGATCCCGGAGTAAAAATGGAGAAGAATATTGAAGAGTTCCTTCAAAATAAAATATATGGTACATAGATTATTGTGACGAACTGCTGCATCTCAGATCTTGAATTTCAAATTTTGAGTGAAATCCCAACAGGATCACTTCCCGTTAGGACACTAGACTACACCAAATCCAGTAATCTTTTGATACCAGCTTACTCCACATAGTCTTTAGAAATATTTTTCTATTTCCCATTCGAAGGAAAATAATCAATCTATCCTGCTAATGTGTCAAGGGAGGGGAAGGTTCTTGCATTTGCGAATTCAATCCCTCAGATAGATGTTAAGAATTCCAAGTCCATCTACAAGATGGAGAATTTTTCTGATATTCTTGAGAAGGGTAATCAGCAACAAATCTTAGAATTTCTTAGAACAAAAAACCTCCTTGACAAATCTGTATTCAAGTTCGAGGATATTTATTGGCTTCTGGGTAAGAAGAATTTTTACCAAGAGATCATACGGATTTTGGATGATAGAGGGATCTTCAATCAAACAGTCTGGTAGTATTCTTTCCTGCATGAAGATACTCAGAACATGATTGAGTGGATTAATAGTGATGGAGGGCAGCTTATACTTCATCGTAATAACTTATTATACATAGACAATGGGGAGATACACTATGATACCTTGAGACTTTTTGAATACCATCCACTTCTTTCGAACAGAGTTCACAATTTTATGAAGGCTTAGAAGAATAAAATTCTGAATATTCAATTCAAAGAAACTTATTAGCAGTATTTACGCTATTTAGTGTAAGTTCCTGTCCCTCAAAATCATCATCTAGTTGCATTATCCTACTATCTCATACTTCAAGAGAGGATAGAGGAGGCAGTGGAGATCTACTAGAAAATAGACCCTGAGAGAGAGTTTTCTAACTCCAAATTACAGTATGCGTATCTCTCAGCCTATTTAGACATTTACACTGGGTACCCTAATTTCTTAAAGGCGCGTAAGATCTGTGATCAGTATATTTAGTATCCTGTTATTTCATGGAGGAATCTTTTTATAGAACTCTCCAACTAACTTACGGAACACGACGGAGATGCAGTAGAAGACGATGATGTAGTCTAAGACTCAGAGTACAGCAAGAACATAAAACTAGCTGTGAAAGAGGAATCTTTGTCATTTGAACTTCAATCAAGCAATTTAGTGTTTACACACATAAATCTTTCGAGTATCGAAATTTCTTATTATGTGATGGACATTGAGATCCTGTTCTCAAGATCTCCTTTCCTCTAAAAATAATAAGATTAATTTGCTTATGTTAGACCCAACTAAAAGGAAATTATCAGCCTTGAGAAGTCCCAGGAAGTTTGTAAGAAGGTAGTTTCAATACCTTAAGAACTCCAAAAAAGTAACCTTTTTATTCAGATAGTAAGTTCAAATTAGACTCTGAACTGCACGTATTTCTCAACAGAATTAAAAGTTTAAGTAATTGAAAATTTTGGTTAAGTGAAGGTTACCAACAGTAAAAATTAGCCCCTCAATATGGTTTACGTTAAGGTATATAGTAAGGATAAAGGTGATGCTGTGGCATTCTGGAAAGATGGTATATTTATGTCGCCTAATTAATAGGTTATACTGATATGAGAGGAAGATTTGATTATGCACTTTCAAGTAGTGGAGATATAGACTAAGTGAAGGAGTTTTCTATATTAGTGATGACAGATACAAATGGGGCATAAATAAAAGAAGCTAAAGCCCCTAATTAATTAGGATATTATTGATCCTTTATGTGCTTCATATAAATAAATACTATTCAATCCCCCAACGCACCCCCACCCATCGCACCGCCAAAAGACTGCTCTTTCAGGGCAGTCTTTGGGTACTCAATCCCTTATATCTATTTAAATTTATATAATATTCTTTATGATATATATCATCTAAATTGAACAGTTTCAATCATTCTACCGAATTACTAAGGTTTCTTAGCTTCTTTTATAGCGCATCCTAAAAATTATTGATAATATATATACCATAATCTTTGCTATTTATGAGAATAGAAAATGACTCTACTTCATCAATATCTATAGCTGAAGACAAAGCGTAATCAAAACATCCTCTTAAATCTGTGTAACCATCTCTAAAGAATTCAACTTGATTAGTCTTGGATTTAGAATAGCATTTAACATAGACTTTTTGATAAGGTTTGTTATCTTGATCAGTTATCTTTACCTGTCCGTAATGCTCCAGCATATGAATTTTCATTTATTATGAAAAATAATTTGCATTCATTTATTTGTTTGCTCCTATAACTTTTATAAACAAATTTTTTTATTTAAGATCTTCAGGGATATCTTAGACAGACCTTTATTATAACTAAGATAGATTCAAATTTAATTTTGTTTCTTAATTTGGTCTCACATATGAAAAAATCTCATTGTCATTCTTCAAGAAAGGGGATCTCGAAAAAAGGATTTCAGAGTCCAGTACATAAAATTAAATTTTTATTTATGAAATATTGATATAATCGATCACAAGTTGTGTATTTTCGAGCTGAAAATTAAAGAACTCGTCTTTTTTAGCAACCTTCTAACTATTTTCTTATTAAACATCGCCATCGTATTCATTTAATTAATTTTGGAGTTCTTTGAAAAGATTTCTGTAAGATAAAATTTTATAATTTATATATTTTTAACATATTTTCCTAGCGATCGCAAAATTAGGATATCCTCTATATATATCAAGATAAACTTACATATAGTCATACTAAAGTCTGCCATTCTGTTCAAGTTATTCCTCTTTGATTAATCCAAATACCTTTATCGATTCATCGATTTTTTCTTACAACAAATAATAGTAACTTAGTACAAGATAATGGGAAGAATTTCTTTAATTTGTAGATAAATCAGCTAAATATACTAAAAACTCTCTGTATTATTCTTTGAATTATTGATTGAGAATTTTATTTTTTGATTGATTCATAAAACTGTGGATTCTGTTTGAAATTAATGGATGGTATTCAAATAATTTGAAGTCTTGGTACTTTCTATCCCCGATTTAAATAAATTTAATTTAAGTATTGGTTAATAACCCTTGGCTGAAGATATAATCAATGATAGTTGGTTTATCATAATGCATCAAGCTATGCTCCCATACCACCTGGTTGAAGATCCCTTTTTATTTCAGGATTTAGGTAAATCCTTGATAAAACTCCTTATCCCCCAATAGCCAATAAATATCCTCAAATTTGAATAGTTAAGGATTCAAAATATTTTTTTCTTTGCAGAAATTTAGGACATCCTAAGTTGTTCCTTTTTGTATGATATCTTTGAATGATTCCATATTAAAAATTGTTTTTTTTTGCTTTACTTCAAATATTTAAGTGCCTTGAAGTTTGGAAACCACTTGACTGTTTCTTGATGCATTAGACGGGTAAATATTGAACTAGCCTTCTGAAGGGAAATAGAAGAAATATTCGAATTTTTGGGTTGTGTAGGAAGGTATGGTCATGTTTATTGACTTGGTATAGTACATGGTGTTTAGGGGGAGACTTCCATCCGGAATTTCGCATAAAATTTCCATGTTGAGAGTCGCAACTGAACAATTGGTTATGATAATTTAGCAGCCATAGACTTTATCAGTTAAGAATTCTTCGATTTATTTTTCTGTTTGAATATTGGGGTCTTCCTCGGATACTTGGTACCTATCTTGTTTATTGAAAAATCTTTGGGTTAGAGTAATATCTCCTCTTATTTAAGGTTTTGTCTGTTATATTTATTTTGTAAAAATTAGGAGATTTGAATTCTCTGCTAGGATGGCAAGTCGGCGCTAGGGTAGGGTATTCATTTGATAGTTATTCTAAAGATGAGAAAGGTCTGTGAAAGAGAGGGCTAAAATCATTTCTGAGTGATTCTAAGTCGCATAAATAAAATTCGAGGACAAGAAATTACTAAAATCAGCATTTTTTATTATATGAGAGGCCAGATCAACCCAGAATTGATTTAAATTAATGAAATTTCTGAAATCTCTTTCACTTTTTCCGTAATAAGATCTTTCGACATATTCTTTAGTTTTTTCTAAATTCTCGAAACCTTTATTTATCAGTTGTTTTTGTTCCTAAATAACGTCATTTACTTCATCACACATATCTTTCATAAATCTGCTAGTAGATTTATATGATTACAGCATTCTTTTTTTACTTTTCTTTGCATATGATTTCTATGGCTATATTTCTTCCATTTACATACACATATCCATTGCGGGCATTGCCATACACTCATATTAAATTTCCATTTACATTTCTTCACGCTCTTGAATTTCTTCACACTCTTGTTCATCCTAAAATTGTAGATCATATACTGGAATTTATGGTTCATAAGGTTTTTATTCAAAACTTGATTTGTTAGTTGCAAGAACAGTGTCAAATAAAATGTTATATTGATTTGTATCTTTGACTTATGTCTACAATTGGTTTTCGAGTAGTTAGAATAATGCTTAAGCTCTGTTTTTATTAACCTTTATGAGGACAAATAGTAATAGATTTTGTTCCATTGCATTTAATTGCGAAAATTTCTGCGTCTTTGAATATTTGAGTACCTCTTTTTGCATGTCTAATAGGAAATAATCTACAAATGTTTTTTCGATTTTATTTTATAAGAAAGGGACTACAACTGATTCAAAAAAAGGTTTATCTTTTAAATAAACAAATAGATTTATTTCATGGCATGCAAATTAATTGTACTTAGATTATTTTTCCTCGGTAGTCATTATGTTCCATTTTGTAACGAAGTCCCAAGAGCTATACCCAACCTCTGGATTCTAGTTCTTTAAATTCTCGAGCTCTAATTAAATATCGAAAAATTATGCAATGTTATCTAAAATTACATTTTCTGAGTCCTACGCGATGACTTTTTTATCACCCTTTATTGCACTTATTGGTGTTCTCTAGACGCAATAATATTGATCTCTTTAAAGATTTGATTTTAATTTTAAATCTTTGAATTGGATAGTCTGTGCAGGAAGATTGTACAATAAACCCACGGTAGCTTCTAAATTAGTAGCAATTATTAGAACTGTTTGATATTTCAAAAAAGGAAAATCTTCAACAATAAATTAACCCTAATGATTAACTTTTAAATTAGTCGCAATATATGAAGGATTTTCAAGAAAATTTAGCATCGAATCTATGTCTTTCTCCATGTAGCATTCTTAAAGTCTATATTGTTCATCGCACATCATTCTATTCTTTTACTACATACACATAAAATTATTAGCATAACCTAAACCATCCATTAGTTATTCTTTATTGGATTCTGTTTATTTATTTTCAGTCCTCTTTAATAGGATTTAGGGTCTCTCTAAAGAATTTCCAGTAAATTTGGTTTGATCTTTTCGATTTATAATGTAACAAATTTCATCACCCAATACTTTATTATTCAGAAAATTACAACTTGGACTTTATAAACTAAGATTTATGAAATTTTAACCGCCAAAATTTTCTCTTAGAGTAGTTACAAGCTTCTAGGTGTCTGCTGGTAAAAAATTGAATGCGAAAATATGACCTCTTATATTTTCTCTTACCTCGTCGGCTTCAAAATAAAATTTATTTGGCTAGATTAGCTAGGTGATTAAACTAGCTTTGTTGTCATCACTAGGCTATATAAAACTTTCAAGAATCACCAGGTTATTTGAAGTGTTTCCCTATTATTCAATGTAGGTATTTTTATCGACTATAAGATTGGGTAGGGGTGGCCAATAGGTGCCTTTGATAACACTAATGGGAATTTTAACTTCCATTTCTTTGATATGGAGGAGATAATCACCATGCGATAGACCTTCAATTATCACTTATGAATTTTAGAGTTTTAGATGATTGAAGGAATCCTCAATCACACAGTGTAAATTATTTTGAACGTGTTTATAAAGAGAAATTGTATTGTTATCAAGAACTGACTAAACAAAAGGTAATTTAATCTCATCGTTAACGCAAATTATAATTTTACGGGGGTAGTCAACTCTCATGGATCTCACTTTATGCTAAATTATCCATTATTTGTATACAGGTAAATTATCACCGAATTATTGGATTTATGCTTTAACTTAAGAGATGTCATTGAGAGGACCAAGGTCTATAGATCCATTGTTATCAGTTTATAAAACTTCTGCAACTTCTCTTTCAACATATGTGTATTTCATATAAATATTCACACACCTATCTGATTTCGGTTCTCCATTCTTTCCAAGTAAAAGGAGGGTGTATCCGGTTTCCGACTGTCTAAGAAAAAGATTAGAGAAACGATCTTAATGTTCGTATATGTCGATTTCTATTGAATGATTGCTGTGAAGGGTGACTGGTCGATCCTTGGCGTCTTTTATTTTGCATTGGATGGATAAATTGATGTTTTTTGTTAGATTTTTGATTGGTACTTCAATTTCATTTTCTTTTAAATGATTAAATTTGATTTAATCGAATTTATAAGTTGAAGGGATGTTTTCGTCGTTGATAGTCACTGCGCTTATCACGATATCGTAAATTTATTTCATGTTAGCAGGCACAGAGTTTATGGTTAACCTAGGCTGTATTATTATCTTAGCTCTGGATCCTTCTAGGAAACCCTCTTTGTCGTGTAGGTAAGCACATTTGAATTCATAATTTTCTGTTTAGATTTATAAGGAATTTAGCTACGCAAAGTCATCATGGACAGTGATAATAGTATGATTTTATTGATCATTAAAAGGTATCATAATTTGTCCGTCTTTGTTCGCTTTATGAAATCTGTTTTACAACCATATACCTGTTCTCTTATTATCTTTGGGTACGCAGATTTGTTGGTTTTCATTGACTAGGGTTAAGAGGTGTCCGGCTAACGTGGTTTCCTTTATCAACCCGAGTATTCCTTTCTTAATCAGAGCCCTACTTTGGATACCGTTCCCTTAAATCTCGATTATAAAGAAACCTCTTTCTTTTTAAGATATAGATTTGAATTCAAATCTTTTTCTAGTTTTCAAAAAAGGATTTGTAGATCCTGTGTATTTAATTTGTTCCTATGGAACAATACCTTCTAACTCAATCTAATCATCAAATTCTTTTAAATTTTTTTTATAATAATTCTCTAAATCTATTTCAAAGACATTGACTACATAATTAGGTATGTTTTTGATATCCACTAGTAACTCAACATTCTCCTCATGTTTATAATATTTCTTGTTCTGTTTGATTATATTCAATTCTTTGCTATTTTTAAGCCATTCCAGTCTACTTTATTCTATCTCATAGTGTTAACCATTTAGGATCTTTGTTGTACTAAAAATATACAGTAGAAAATTATTGTCTAAATATTTATCGTATGGGTCGATATCATCAGAGCTTTGGAAGAAGAATGTGAGGTATTCTCTACAGATTTCTTAAAGATTTATATTAGATGAGTATTTATTGAAATATGGGTCACATGGATTCTCAATTTTTTACTTGTAATCTGCGTTATATAGTAAAGCATTTTTTCCATACACAGCATCTTCAAGAAATTAAATGAAGAATTATTTATCATATCTTAATAAAAAAGAATCGACTTAAAGGATTTTGATAAGTAAATTCTAAGATAATTATTTGAATTCATTAAATAATTGTTACTTTGAAAAATGGTACTGTTCCCTGTACAATACAGCTGTTTCCTCTAGTTCTTATTAATTCATTTCATTTATATTTTTTGGAATAAAATTAAATTTTTTCTCAAATAAAGTATTGACATAGTCTTTCATATTTAGTACGTATTTCAAATTTTCTCCGATTTGATTCATTTGAACTTCAGTTATTTTATGGTAGTAAATTTCTGGGAATTAGTAATTGGGGTTATTCATTTTTTGATTTTAATATTCTTTGTCGAGTAGGCGTATTATATTTGTAGGGTCGATTGAATGCAATTCACATCTCAGTAAAAATTATGTGATTATTGGGGGATTAGAGTTAAGTATTTTTTAGATATCCAACCTGGATAGTAAAGTATCGTTAAGATTTTGGAACAAATATTCGTCTTGGTATGATTTTTCAAGTAATTCTTACATATTATAAATTGAGGGGTCTAAACGAGAGGGATATGATTGCTTAGTACCTAGATTTTCTATCATAATATCCGACGGTTTTTAATAGCTCATATTTAGCTAAAAATAATAATCTCTTAAGGTATCAATAACTTTATTAAGATCCTCTCCAGAAGAATTTTCTAAATTGTACATAAGATTTTTTAGATCAAAACTATGCGTTTAATAATAGGTTTAATTTTAGGTGTTATATTGAGATGTTCCGAATAAATCAACAGCGGCTTTAATTTTTTATAAATCTTATTGTGTAAATTCTTTATTTTATTTC
>Ga0209107_10001919_pt1 | contig 11594 bp, 7 predicted proteins | sample LakErihyJuly2011_2_FD_187460 | JGI IMG/M metagenome (GOLD analysis project Ga0209107, IMG submission 187460) | Freshwater microbial communities from dead zone in Lake Erie, Canada - CCB hypolimnion July 2011 (SPAdes) (version 2) | ecosystem: Environmental > Aquatic > Freshwater > Lentic >... | reverse complement strand
GAGGGGTCTCGCAGTCGCAGCATCGCGATATTTAATTCCAGAAGAAACAACACCTTGAAGCAGATATCTCATGTCATCGGCGGTCAATCCGTCGAGGTCCAGGGCGGCCGTACCGCACCGGTGTTCAACCCCGCGACCGGCGCCCAGAGCGCCGAAGTCCAGCTCGCGGGTGCCGCAGAGGTCGATGCCGCTGTTGCAGCCGCCCGCGCCGCGTTCCCGGCTTGGGCGGCGACGCCGCCGCTGCACCGCGCGCGGCTCCTGAACCGACTGCGCGATCTCATCGAGACCCATGCCCAAGAGCTCGCCGTCATCATCAGCGCCGAGCACGGCAAGGTCATCTCCGACGCCCGCGGCGAGGTGACGCGCGGTCTCGAGGTGGTCGAGTTCGCCTGCGGCGCGCCGCAGTTGCTGAAAGGCGAGATCACCGAGAACATCGGCGTGGGCATCGACAGCCACGCGGTGCGCCAACCGATCGGCGTCGCCGTCGGCATCACCCCGTTCAACTTCCCGGCCATGGTGCCGATGTGGATGTTCCCGGTGGCGCTCGCCTGCGGTAACACCTTCATCCTCAAGCCCTCTGAGCGCGACCCCTCGGCGTCGCTCTTCATCGCCGAGCTCGTCGCGAAAGCAGGCTTCCCGCCGGGCGTGTTCAATGTATTGCAAGGCGACAAGGAAGCTGTGGAGGCGCTGCTTGCGCACCCCGGGGTCGATGCGCTGAGCTTCGTCGGCTCGACGCCTATCGCGCGCCACATCTACGCGACCGGTGCCGCCCAAGGCAAGCGCGTGCAGGCGCTCGGGGGCGCGAAGAACCACATGGTCGTCATGCCGGACGCTGATCTCGACGCCGTCGCCGATGCGCTGATGGGCGCGGCGTATGGCTCGGCGGGCGAGCGCTGCATGGCGATCTCGGTTGCGGTGCCGGTGGGTGAGCGCACCGCGGAAGGCCTGCGCGAGCGGCTCGTGAAGCGCCTCGCGACGCTCAAGATCGGCCCGGGCACCGACGCGGCCGCCGAGATGGGGCCGCTCGTCACGCGTGTCCACCTCGAGCGCGTGCGCGGCTACATCGACCGCGGCATCGCCGAGGGCGCAGAGCTCGTGGTGGACGGCCGCGGCTTCCGCATGGACCGCGCGGGCTTCGAGGACGGTTTCTACATCGGCGCCTCGCTCTTTGATCGCGTGCAGCCGCACATGGCGATCCATCGCGAGGAGATCTTCGGGCCGGTGCTCTGCATCGCGCGCGTGGACGACTACGCGGGCGCCGTGCAGCTCATCAACGCCCACGAGTTCGGCAACGGCACCTCGATCTTCACCGCCGACGGTGCCGCGGCGCGGGACTTCGCCCAGCGCATCCAGGTCGGTATGGTCGGCATCAATGTGCCGATCCCGGTACCGATGGCCTTCCACAGCTTCGGCGGTTGGAAGGCCTCGCTCTTCGGCGACCACCATCTCCACGGTCCCGAGGGAGTGCGGTTCTACAGCCGCCTCAAGACCGTGACCACCCGGTGGCCTGGGGCGACCCGCGAGGGCGCGAGCTTCGTCATGCCGACGATGAAGTGACCGGCTGGTAACACCCCGGCTGCGGTCAGCGCTACGCTGACGGGCCGCAGCGCAGGACGAACACCTGCGAGGGCTGTGCAAAGAGCGTCCACGCACCTTGGTGCCACGGCTCCGCAGGCATCGAAAAAACTTCGTCGCTCCAGTCATTTCTCCAGCTACGAGCGCTCAGTTGCTGCAGCCACTGCGGAAGATGGATCTTCCCCTGTGCCTCGTGTCCGGCGAGGTTGACGATGCAGAGCGCTACGCGACCTGCCGCATCGCGCCAGTACCACGCGCCGAGACAATCGGAGGTCCAGTTGTCGTCCCATGCACGGGAAATCTCGAGCAGCCCCCATTCGCCGTCGTGGAAAATTGGATCTTTGAGCAGTCCGAGAAGTTTCGAATAGAGTTCACTCGTTCTGGCATCCGGCGCTTCGTCCGGTCCGCGCACGAGGTGAGGCGAGATGCGCACGCGGCGCCCTTCCGCCTGTCCTTGGTGGAATAAGCGAAGCCCGGGTGACAGGAAGGTCAGTGCCGCCGCCGAGACATGTCGGTCGTGCGTAAAGGTGTCGGCGGCGCGCGGCTCGTCGTGGTTCTCGAGAAACCGCGCGAGGCGCGATTGATAGGTGATGTCTGCGTGCAGGTGACCGCGGACGCCGGCATGATCGCCATCGCGCAGACGGTCATATAAGCGTTTGTCGTAGCAATAGTCGAAGCCGGCGGCGTGGAGCTGTGACTCCATGTCCCAGTAGACCTCAGCCATGAAGATGAAGTCCGGATGGACTTTCTTTACGGCACGGATCGCTGGCGTCCAGAAGTCCGCGGTCGGTTTGCCCCAGGTGCGCTGGAAGATCTCGGGCAACACCAGCATCGCCATATCGCAACGGAGACCGTCGCACTGTGCGGCGATCTGGAGGAGCTCTTGCTGCAGTCGGGCTTGCAACGCGGCGTTCGAATAGTCGAGCTGGACGGTGTCCGGCCATCCCGGGAAATAAGGATCACGACCGTGCGCGAAGATGCGACCTGCTGCGCCATGGGCGAAGAAGTTCTGCGGCTCGTCCTGCAGCTGCTGGGCGTTGCCTTGGACGAAATAGTCCGAATGCGACTCAAGCCATGGATGATCGAGCCCCATGTGGTTGGGCACGAAATCGAGCATGAGCTGGATCCCCCGCTTGGCCAAGCGCCGCCGCAGCGCGGCAAGTGCTTGCGGTCCGCCCAGTCCGTCCGCGACCGAGTAGTCGCGGATCGCGAAGCCCGAGCCGGCGATGTCCTGGTCAGTCAGGTCCGGCAGCGTGTGGGCGAATTCGCGCAGCCACTCGGGGTTCGAGCGCGAGACTTTCTGTGATGCGAGGCTGATGCTCCAGACGCTCAGCAGCCAAAGGATGCCCACGCCGGAATCGACCAGCGCACCGATCAGCGTATCCGGCAGGTCATCGAGTGTGGCGGGCCTGCCCAGTTCGCGGCTGCGCTCGGTGAGATAGACGCGGGTGTTGAGCTGATACAGGACAGGGTGCGTAGACATAGTGTTTTATCCGAGGACCATCGATTCCGCGAGCACTCGGGCCTGCGCTGCGATCTTTTCAGGGACCATGGCCAGCAGGCCGTCGGGGACAGTCGCCACCGGATCCAGACCCTGCAGGCATCGCTCGATCGCGCTCGCCGTCATCGCCGCAGCGATGGCGTGCGAGAGCGGTGATTGACGGATGTCGAACTCGACCCCTGCATCGCTGCCGGCGGCGAGGACCGGGAGCATCGCGGGTTCGACCCGCGCGCCCATCCCGGCCACGCCTGCGAGTGCGTGCCGTCGCGGGAGGAACTTCGCCTCCGCTGAGGCGGCAGCGGCCTCGAGGAGGCTGGTCGCGAGCAGCTTGCAGTGCATGATCGACCTGATCGCCGCGATGTTGCGCGTAGTACGGAGCCTGAGGGCTGCGAAGTTCGCCGCATCGGGCTCGGAATCGAATTGTCGATAGATCACCGGAGTCGTCAGCGAGATCAAGAAGTTCGTCATCCGGTGCAGGGTCTGGCGATAGCTTTTCAGGCCGGCACCCTCCGTCCGACGCAGGTCCGGTGACGATTCGAACATCAGGTCCCAAGTATCGTCGAGCAGCGGGATCAGGTCATCGCTGCCGAAACTGCAGACATCACGGTTGGCGAGTCGGACAGATCGGTGAACCTGTGCGCGCAGGGCGTTCTCCGACAGCCCCAAGGCAAAGTGCTCGTTGAGCATCTCGAGCTTGCTTAAGGATGCGCGCGGAACATCGTCGATATCCTTGCGAAAATGCAAAGTGGCCTCGATGGCCAAGGTCACCGCCAGGATATCGGCCTCATCGAGGACCGATGCCAGCGCCTTTGCCGCGGCAAGGGCGCTTAGGAACTCGTTCTGTCCGCCGAACGGGCTCAGTGTCTGGCCCGGCGTGAGGTCGAACGTCATGCGTACCATCTCAAAGATCCGATCGGACCGCGTCGAGGGCGAGTCGATCAGCGCATAGCACAGCGGCGCGGGCAAATGGATCATCCCCTCGAGTTGCGCGCGTGCAGCCGGCGCCAAGCCCTGATCGACATTCACCTGGATGAGGTCGTGGAAGAGTCCGACCAGCATATCGAGGGGATCGTCCGATCCTCCCACCATCAGCGCATGCGTCAGATGGTGGTAGTACCGCGTGTTTTCGAGCATCGCGGAGTCCACCAGCGCCACGAGTTCCGCAAGTTTCACAGCGGGACAGTGCGGCGCCAACGTCGCGAGGGACGCCCTCATCGCCGCTTCGCAGGACTGACGTGTGCTCATTTGTCTTTCATCACCCAGATACCGTCCCATTCGCCCTCAGGGGGGTGTGACTCGAGATAATCGCAGCGGCCGATGTAGGTCTCGGACAGCCGATCGGCGGGGTTGAGCCCGAGGCACTGTCGGAAGCCGTCTCGCGCCCGAGACCAATTGCCGCTGCGATAGGCGTTCATCGACTCATTGAACCTCGCGATGACGTCGACCATGTTGGGGAAGGACTCGGCGGTATGGTAATCGAGGATCTCGTAGACGCGCACCGGTCGTGTCTTGCCTTTGACCACCACCAGATCGATGTCGCGGTACCGGTAAGTGCCGCGGAGCTTGGTGATCGTGGACTCGCTGGCCAGGATATGCGCGGAGTAGGCTTTGCATGCGCTCTCGAGGCGAGATGCGAGGTTCACGCCGTCGCCGATGACCGTATAGTCCATGCGCTTCGGCGAGCCGATGTTCCCCGAGACGACGGTGTCGGTGTTCAGGCCGATCCCCATGTCGACGGTCTTGAGTCCGAGTTTCTGCCGCTGTTCGTTCCAAGCCCAGAGCTCGCGGATCATGGAGATCGCCGTCTTGACGGCCCGGTCCGGATCGTCCTCGTGCGCCGCCGGTAGCCCGAAGCAGGCCATGATCGCATCGCCGATGAACTTGTCGAGCATGCCTCCCTGCTTGTTGATGCACTCGACCATCAGCGTGAAGTATTCGTTGAGGAACGACACGGTCCCTTGAGGCCCGTACTCCTCGGTGATCGTGGTGAAGCCGCGCACGTCGGTGAACATGACGGTGGCTTCCTTGCTCGCACCGCCGAGCAGGTCCGACCCGCCGCCTTCCAGCATCTGCGCCGCGATGGCAGGGTCCATGTAGCGCGACATGGTCGACTTCATGCGCTTCTCGGCGCTGATGTCCTCGAATATCAGCATGGCGCCGAGTTCTTTCGTGTCGTCCGCTGCGCGCAGCGGCATGACGCTGACATTGACCGAGCGGCTGACGCCGCCCAGCGTCAACTGGGCGTCCGGGAAGAAGCCGGTCTCGCCGGAGGCCTTGGCGGAGGAGATGTTCTCAGCCAACCAGTGCCCGGCGTCGTCGAGCAGTGCGGTCAGCGGTCGGCCGACGAGCGCATCTTCCTTGGACTCCCAGATGCGCAACCCTGCTCCGTTACAGGTGACGATCTTGCCGGTCGCGTCGAGCGTCATCACCGCGTTCGACATACTGTGCAGGATGCTGTCGTTGTAGCTCTTCATCCGCTGCACGTCGTCGAACAGCTTCGAGTTCTCCAGTGCGATGGAGACCTGCGCCGTGAAGGCCTTGAGCCGCTGTTCGTCTTCTTGGGTGAAGGCGCCGCTCTCCTTGTTCAGAACCTGGGTGACCCCGATGATCACGCCGTTCTTGTTGTAGATCGGCGTACAGAGGATCGATCGGGTGAAGAACCCGGTCTGACGATCGAATCCCGGATTGAAGCGTAGGTCGGCGTAGGCATGCGGGATGTTGAGCGTCTTTCCGGACGTGAAGGTCTCGCCGGCGATGCCAAGCCCCGACGGGAAGCGGATCTCGTTGAAATTGTCGCCCACGGCCACCCGCGAGAAGAGGGTCTTGGTCGAGGCGTCGTAGACGAAGATGGTCGCCCGCTCCGCACGCAGCATCTTGGTGGTCTCGGCCACCACGCGCTGCAGCAGGCGCGACAGGTCGAACTCCTGGTTGATCTCGGCGACCAGATTGATGAACTTCAGCTCTTTCTGCCGCAGCTTCTCGGTGTGCTCGATGAAGTGTAGGCTGCTGATCGCGATGGCTGCCTGCGAGGTCATATCCTCGAGGAGCTGTAGGTCGCCCGCGGTGAATGACCCCGTGTTCTTGTTGAGGCATTGCATCGCGCCGATGATCTCGCCCGAGCCGACACGGACCGGGACGCAGGCGATGTTGCGGGTCGTGTAGCCGGTCCAATCGTCGACCTGACGGTTGAAGCGCGCATCCGAATACGGATCGTCGGTCAGTACGGCAACACCGGTCTGGAAGACATGTCCGGCGAACCCCGAGGTGTTGTTGATGCGGATCTCACGGACGAGGTCGCCTTGGGCGACCCGTGAGTAGAGCTCCCCGGTCTCGGCGTCGTCGAGGAACAGCGTGCCGCGGTCGCAGTCGAGTGCTTCGGCCGTGATGTCGACGAGTGTCTTGAGCACGCCGACGACATCGTTGGCCGCTGCGCAGCGGCGCGAGACCTCGAGCAGCGTCTCGGCGCGGCGCAGTGCGACGGTCTTGGACGGTTTCTTGCGCCGCTGACGGGCGCTGGTCTGAGTGTCATTCATTTTTGTTTTTCCAGCTCTGAGCGCAGCAGCTGCACTTGTTCGCGGAGGTTCTTCTTCTCGAGGAGGGCTGTCGACTCTTGGCGGGTCAGCGCCGACTGATGGGCGGCGCGCAGGCTGTCCATCTCGGTGCGCAGGGCGTCGACGCTGCTGCGCAGTTGCTGCGCTTCTGCCGCAGCACGGGCCTTCTCTGCTTGAGTGTCCGCACGACCTGCGGATGCGGTGTTGTCGAGTGCCTGTCGCAGCGAATCGATGGCGCGACGCAGATCCGCGATCTCGTTTGCGGCGCGTGCCTCCGCTGTCTGGACCTGTGCTCGGCCGCGTATGGCGGCTTCCTCAAGCTCGCTGCGCAACGACGCCACGGTGCCCTGCAGTTGCAGATTGACACCGCGCAGTGCGGACAACTCGTCACTGTCATTCATCGTTGCACCGTGAGTCTGTCGTAGAGCTGCTGGTATTCGATGGCAGACCGTTGCCAGCCGTGGTCGGAGAGCATCGCCGCGGACATCATCGCCCGCCAACGCTTCCGGTCCTGGAACAGGCGCATCGCCTGCCTCGCCGTCTCCGCGAGCGTGGTGAAGCGTTCGTCGAAAAGGAATCCGGTGCGCTCGTCGACCGTGTCGGCAAGTCCGCCGTTGGACTGCACGATCGGCAGGGTGCCGTAACGCTTGGCGTAGAGCTGTGTGAGCCCGCAGGGTTCGTGACGTGAGGGCATGAGCAGCACGTCGCCGCCGGCGATGGCGAGGTGCGCCAAAGGATCGGAGTAGCCGAGGTACACGCCGATGTGCCTAGGGTGACGATCGCGCAGCATCTGGAAGCGCCACTCGAGCTGATTTTCGCCGCTGCCGATGACGATCAGTTGCCCGCCCGATTCGACGATGGCGTCGGCGGCGTCGGCGGCGAGGTCAAGGCCTTTTTGCCGGTTCAGGCGGCTCACGATGACGAAGATCGGGCGGTCCGGCAGGCTCTCCAGATCGAAGCGCGCTCGCAAGGCGGTCTTGCACGCGGCTTTCCCGGCGAGATCGTCAGGGTGGTAATGCGCCGGCAGCAACGGGTCGTTGCGCGGATCCCAGGTCCCGTAGTCGACGCCGTTGACGATGCCGGTGATCCCGTCGGCTCGTGAGCGCGCCACGGTGTCGAGGCCGTTGCCATGCTTGCCGGCGATGATCTCGGCGGCATAGGTACGGCTGACGGTGGTGACCTTATGGGCGAGCAACATGCCCGCCTTAAGCAGGCAAAGATCGCCGAAGAATTCGAGCGGCCCGAGACCGGCGGCCACCCAGTGTGGGAGGTTCAGCCGATGGAAGTCGTGGGGTTGGAACCGGCCCGTATAGTCGATGTTGTGGATGGTCAGCACGGTCTTGACGGGCGGCCAGGCGTCGGCGAGATAAGCGTGGGCCAGCGCAGGATGCCAGTCGTGCACATGCAGGACATCGGGCCGCCAAGCGTCGTCGATCTCGCCGCTGGCGAGCTTTGCGGACACCCAGCCGAGCATCGCGAAGCGCAGCAGGTTGTCGCCCCAATCCTGACCCTGCGGCGGCGCGTAGGGTGTGCCGGGACGCAGGTACATCGAGGGCGCGTCGATGACGTATACCGCCGTGGACCTTCCGGGCAGGCGCCCCTGCAGCACGCGCATGTGTGCGGTGCCGAAAAGTCCTTTCGCTTCGTAGATCGACCGCGCCTCTTGGAGCGCGTCGAGGATCGCCGGGAAACCCGGCACGACCGTCCGCGTATCGGTGCCCTGTCGCGCAAGCGCCTCAGGCAGCGCTGCGGTCACATCGGCAAGACCACCGGTTTTGATCCACGGCGCGATCTCCGTAGTGGCGTGCAACACGCTGACTGGGCGGTTCACTGCGGGTGTCCTCAATGGCTCAGTCGGTCGAGCATTGCAGGGGTGATCAGCGTCACCCCGTTCTCGGTGCGAACGAACCGTTCGGCATCGAGTGCCGCATCCTCGCCCACGACGAGGTCGGGTGGGATCTGCGCATTGCGGTCGACGATCACGCGTTGCAGTCGGGCGCCGCGTCCCACCTGCACCCCGGGCAGTAGCACACTGAAGCCGATGCTAGCGAGCGACTTCACGCGCACCCCGGAGAAGAGCACGGACCGGTCCACCGCACCCGAGATGATGCAACCGTCGGACACCAGCGACTCGCTCGCGTGACCGCGACGGTCGGCGGCGTTGTGGACGAACTTCGCTGGCGGCAGTTGGGGTTGATAGGTCCAGATCGGCCAGCGGTCGTCGTAGATGTCGAGCAGGGGAGTGGTCATCGCAAGGTCGATGTTAGCGTCCCAATAGGCATCGAGCGTGCTGATGTCCCGCCAGTAGGGCGCGGTATCGGTGCCGCGGTCCACCACGCTGGACGCGAAGCGGTGCGCAACCACGCGCTGCTCGCGCACCAGTCGTGGGATGAGGTCGCGACCGAAATCGTGGCTGGAGTGTGGGTCCTCAGCGTCGCGCGCCAGTTCACTCAGCAGGAACGTCGTGTCGAAGATGTAGATGCCCATCGACGCCAGTGCTCGATCGGGTGCGTCAGGTAGACCGGCCGGCTCTGCCGGCTTCTCGACGAAGTCGGTGACCACATCGTCTTCGCCCACCGAGAGGATGCCGAGACTGCGACCCTCTCCGCGGGGCACCTCGGCGCACACGACGGTGCAGCCGCGGCCATGCTTCACATGGTGCACGAGGGCGACCGCGTAGTTCATCTTGTACACGTGGTCGCCCGCGAGGACCACCGTATATTCGCAGTCGAAATCACGGATGATCTCGCGGTTCTGGTGGACGGCATCGGCCGTGCCTTGGTGCCAGTCGTCGCTGCCGAGGCGCTGGTTGGTCGGCAGCACCTGCACGAATTCGTCGATTTCACCGCGCATGAAACCCCAGGCGAGCTGGATGTGGCGGATCAGACTGTGGCTCGTGTACTGGGTCAGCACCGCGATGCGCCGTATGCCTGAGTTGACGGCATTCGACAGTGCGAAGTCGATGATGCGGAATTTACCGCCGAAATGGACTGCCGACTTGGAGCGGTGTGAGGTCAGCTCGAGCAAGCGGCTGCCGCGCCCTGCCGCGAGCACGATCGCCGAGGTTCGCTTCGGAAGCTCGAGACTGTCGACAACATCGTAGCGACTGGCCACCCGTTTTTCCTTCCGTGAAATATTTTTCTTGAATTAATCCATTTCGGAGTAATCATAGGAGGCCATAACGGTGGGCATTTTTCAATATTTTTTCGAGCGACCCGCGCGTAGCCCTCCGCGTGATGCGATCGATCTGGCAGGGGACGATTATGAAACTCGGGTGGTCGGACTATCTCAGCGAGTTCTTCGGTACGGCCATCATGATGGGCATCGGCATCGGTGCCGTCGTGTTCATGTGGTCGGACGGTAGCGTGATGGCCGAGCTCATCCCCTCGGCGCCTTGGCGGCGATTGGCGACCGGGCTGTTGTTCGCCGGAGGGGGCACGGCGGTCGTGCTTTCGCCGCTCGGCCAGCGCAGCGGTGGGCACCTCAATCCGGCGATGACCTTCGCGTTCTGGTTGCGCGGCAAGATCGGCACTGCAGATTCGCTCGCCTACGTGCTGGCACAGACATGCGGCGCCGTTCTCGGCGTGTTGGTGGTCATGGCGGTGGCGGGCGAAGCGGCGCACACCGTGGATCTCGGCATGACGAGACCGGGCTCGGGCTACTCGACAACGGTCGCGCTCGCCGCCGAACTCGTGATGACTTTCGCGCTGGTATTGCTCATCTTTTGGTGCGTGGACAGCCGCCGCCTCGCGCGTTTCACGCCGTGGCTAGCTGGAGCCCTGATCGCGTTGTTGGTGATGGTGGAAGCACCCATCTCGGGCACCAGCCTGAATCCGGCACGCAGCCTGGCTCCCGCGGTGCTGTTGGGCACATTTTCCGACCTGTGGCTCTACTTTGTCGGCCCCGTCTTGGGCGCTGCGCTCGCTGTGGCCTCGTATCGGTTGATCGGCGGTGAGCGCCACGGCACCGGCTGCGCCAAGCTCCATCACACGGATCGATATCCCTGTCTTTTCGACGGCTGCGGCTATCGGCACGTGCCCCGCGGGACCCGCCTTTTCGAGGAGGGTAGCCCCTCCGATCGGGCGTATCTCATCCGCGCGGGCAGGCTCGAGGTGCGCAAGCGCCAGCCGGATGGTCAGGAGCAGGTCATCGCCGAGCTGGGGCCGGGCGAGTGGGTGGGCGAGATGGGCTTGCTGCTCGATCTGCCCCGTTCAGCGGCAGTCGTGGCGGTCACCGATCTCGACCTTGATCCCATGACCCGCGAGAATTTCGAGCACTTGCTCGGTACGCACCCTGAGGAGACCCGAAAACTGCTGCGGCAACTCGCCAGTCGCCTGCACGCATCGGATCAACGCTATTCTTTCTAGCCACTCTTTGACTAGCCACACCGAATCGCTGCGTTAATTCATCCGATTTGACTTGTATTTAATCCGAATCGGATCCACTCTTCGGTATCGAAGGGGAGGGGCCTCTTCGAAAAAAAATATTAGGTCAGTGGCCCGGTTTCGCGACCAGAGGCTGCCGGTTGGGAGGGTGCTATGGTTAAAGAGGTTCGCACGGCCGAGCATGATCGGCTGACGGAAGCCCGTGACGGTAAGGCTTGGTACCGATGGGGGCCTTACCTCAGCGAGCGGTCCTGGGGAACGGTCCGCGAGGACTACAGCGGCAGCGGCGCAGCGTGGAACCATCTCACGCACGACATGGCCCGCAGCAAGGCCTACCGCTGGGGCGAAGACGGCCTGGCCGGCGTCTCTGATCAATACCAGCTGCTGTGCTTTTCTTTGGCGCTGTGGAACGGTCGAGACCCGATCCTGAAGGAACGCCCGTTCGGGTTGATCCCTGCCGAGGGCAACCATGGCGAAGACCTGAAGGAGTACTACTTCTACGTCGATAGCACTCCGACCCACAGCTACATGAAGTACTTGTACAAGTACCCGCAGGCGGAGTACCCGTACGAGTGGCTGGGG
>Ga0209107_10001918_pt1 | contig 11595 bp, 13 predicted proteins | sample LakErihyJuly2011_2_FD_187460 | JGI IMG/M metagenome (GOLD analysis project Ga0209107, IMG submission 187460) | Freshwater microbial communities from dead zone in Lake Erie, Canada - CCB hypolimnion July 2011 (SPAdes) (version 2) | ecosystem: Environmental > Aquatic > Freshwater > Lentic >... | reverse complement strand
AAAGGCCATTAAATTTAATTAATTTTTTTACCAATAGGTGGATAAAACCGCTCAGCTTTTCATTAAATTTGCAAGACTTTGAATTACTCATTTGTACTTAAATTTTCGGCCATTCGCAACCTCAGCGATGCGCGTTATGCGGCTGGTTTTTGGGCGGATTTTATTGGCTTTAATTTCAACCCCGAACACCCTGCCTACATAGACCCTGCAAAAGCAAAAGAAATATCGGGATGGATAAACGGGCCAATAACAGTAGGCGAATTCGGCCATCAACCTATAGAATGGATTAAAGATTTTATTGCAGCAATACCGCTGCAAGCCATACAAATTCCAAGTGACTATCCATTTCCTGAAATTTTCAATACCCCAAACTTGAAATTCATTATCGAAGTTTCAGACATCAACAAAAAAGACCACATTGCGAAAGCGGATATGCTTATTTGTTCAGATCCAGCAATTTACCATGCTTTAAAAATTAGCACAGACCATCCTGTTATTTATGAAAATATTCAGGTAGACACCGACGCGTCTGTCTTGGATGGCGTTGCGTTTATAGGCGGAACTGAAGACAAACCAGGCACTAGAAACCAAAGCGAGTGGACCGATTTCTTAGAGAAGTGGGCCATAGAATAAGCCCTTAGACAAAACAGAACTTCAGGTATTTGATTTTAATGCCTTTCTCACGCCACATATTCTCGTAGTAGGTCTTGATTTTTAATTCTTCTTGAAGGTCTTCTTTCTCATCGATATCAAACAACAATTCTTTCACCTGGGCATTAACGGGTTCCAAGGTTTTCAAGGTGTATGCAAATAGCAAATCGCTGTCGGTTTTTAAATTGACGTGTTTGTGGGTTCCTAACAATTGAAAATAGCGGGCAATAAAATTCGGGCTGGTCAACCTTTGTTTTTCTCTTGGTTTTTGGGGTTGTGGATCTGGGAAAGTAATCCATATTTCATCCACTTCACCCACCTCGAAATAGTCGAGGATAAAATCAATTTGTATGCGAATAAACGCCACATTGTTCAGGTTGTCTTCAATGGCATATTTGGCGCCTTGCCACATACGAGAAGCCTTCACATCGACACCCACAAAATTTCTTTCCGGGAACAAACGCGCCAAACCAACGGTGTATTCACCTCTACCGCAAGCCAATTCGAGCGTAATTGGATTGTTGTTTTTAAATACCTCTGAATGCCATTTGCCTTTCAGCTGAATGCGTGCATCAAAGGTATTGTCGAAGGTATTGTATTGGTCGAACTTTTTGAGTTTATTTTTGCCCATAAAAAGGTTGCAAAGGTAGGTTATAGAAGGTCTTAATAAAAGAAAAAGCCTTTAGATTAATCGCAAATATTGTTTTTGCTTTTACGCATACAATGGTTATTTTTGCCAATCTTAAAAACCTATACATGAGAGAAATTCAATTTCGCGAAGCCCTTAGAGAAGCCATGAACGAAGAAATGCGTCGCAATGACCGTGTTTTCTTAATGGGAGAAGAAGTGGCTGAATATAACGGCGCTTACAAAGTGAGTCAAGGTATGTTGGCTGAGTTCGGCGCAAAACGTGTTATAGACACCCCGATTGCAGAACTAGGTTTTGCCGGCATTGCAGTTGGTGCAGCCGCAAACGGATTAATTCCTATTGTTGAATTTATGACCTTCAACTTTTCTTTGGTGGCGATTGACCAAGTAATTAACAGTGCCGCTAAAATGAACAGCATGTCAGCAGGGCAATACAAATGCCATATGGTGTTTAGAGGGCCGACAGGTAGCGCTGGGCAACTGGGCGCACAACACTCACAAAACTTTGAAAATTGGTATGCCAATACGCCAGGTTTGAAAGTGGTTGTTCCTTCAAATCCTTATGATGCAAAAGGTTTGTTAAAAGCGTCTATTCGCGATGGCAATCCAGTAATCTTCATGGAAAGCGAGCAAATGTATGGTTTGAAAGGCGAAGTACCAGAAGAAGAATACATTTTAGAATTAGGCAAAGCGCATATTGTTCAAGAAGGGAAAGATGTAACCATTGTTTCTTTTGGCAAAATGATGTTAAGGGTATACGAAGCGGTTAAAGCCCTAGAAGGAGAAGGTATGAGTGTAGAGGTTATCGATTTAAGAACGGTTAGACCGCTAGACCACGAGACCATTGTTAATTCAGTTAAGAAAACCAACCGTTTGGTTATTGTTGAAGAGGCATGGCCACTGGCTTCAATCAGTTCAGAAATTACTTACCAAGTTCAAAAGCATGCATTTGATTATTTAGATGCTCCTATAAGACGTATATGCAGCCAAGACGTTCCATTGCCATATGCATCAACCTTGGTAGACGTTTATTTGCCAAGTGTTGCTAAAATTGTTGAAGCAGCGCAATCTGTAGCTTACAAAAAGTAAAAAAAATAGACTAAAAAAGCCTGATTAAGAGAATTAATCAGGCTTTTTTTATTTGCATCCTATAAAGTCTATGATTCTGAGGCTTATCAATTGTTCTGAAAGGAAAAAACATGTAGGTTTGTAGTCTCATTCATTATGCCATTAAAAGATCACACACACACGGTTTCAGAGCGTTTTATGCGCTATGTTCAAATTGATACTGAGGCTGATCCAAATTCAGATACACAACCTTCTTCAGAGAAGCAAAAAGATTTAAGCAGATTATTGGTTGATGAACTTATTGCTATGGGTATAGAAGATGCAGAATTAGACCGTTTCGGTTATGTATACGCCACCATTCCCGCAACCATTGATAAAGACGTTCCCGTATTGTGTTTTTGCTCACACGTAGACACTGCTCCTGATGTTACTGGCGCAAATGTCAAACCTGTTTTGCATAAAAACTTTGATGGCAGTCCTATCCTATTTGCCGACGATGCTGCATTAAGTTTGAGCATGGAAGACCATCCCTATTTAAAAGAAAGATTGGGCGATGACATCATAACGGCTTCTGGCAAAACATTATTAGGTGCCGACGACAAAGCCGGTGTTGCCATTATCATGGATTTGGCAGCGTATTTGATTAAACATCCAGAAATACCACACGGAAAAATTAGAATTTTATTTACCCCTGACGAAGAAATTGGGCGAGGCGTAAACAAAGTAGATATGGAAAAATTGGGTGCAGACTTCGGATATACTTTAGATGGCGGACCAAGAGGCGTACTTGAAGGTGAATCATTTTCAGCCGATGGTGCAACGGTAATATTTGAAGGCATTAGTGCACATCCGGGTTATGCCAAAGACAAAATGGTGAATTCTATAAAAATAGCATCCCATTTTATGGATTCTTTACCAAAAGACTCATGGTGCCCAGAGCGTACGAGTGGCAGAGAAGCATTTGTACATCCCGTGCACATGGATGCTACAGTTGAGAATGCCATTATTCATTTTATCGTTAGAGATTTTGAAACCAGCAAATTGGCTGAGCATGAAGCAAGATTGGAAGCGTATGCCAAAGCAACTTGTGCAGCCTTTCCTGGCACTAAATACAACTTTACAGTGAAAGAGCAATACCGCAACATGCGTGAGATGTTGGACAGACATCCTCAAGTGATGGCCCATGCTATTGAAGCATACAAAAGAGCGGGAATGAATCCTGTAACAGAGAGCATCAGAGGAGGCACCGACGGATCACGCTTATCGTTTATGGGCATGCCGTGTCCAAATATCTTTACAGGCGAAATGGCCATACATTCGCGCAAAGAATACGTCAGTGTTCAGGACATGGAAAAAGCCGTAGAAACCTTGGTGCATTTGAGTAATATTTGGGCGGAGTAATGGATTGAGATTGGTTATTAATAAGCAATCTGAATCTCCAAGATATTCCGATTGCCTTCCTCTCCCGATAGCTATCGGGACCTCTTGTTTCACCCTGCATGGTGATTGTTGCTCTGAACAATCTCTCCTGCAGGGCCCTTGCTCTTGCTGTTAGATCACATGAGCATTTTTTGAGTAAGCACAACGCAGCAGATGGCAGCCATCAATCCCAAAGATTAAAACCAGTCTTTCACTCTGTCAAAGAACCCCTTCTCCCTCTTCGCATTCTTCGGCGAGAAGTTCTCTGAGTCTTTTAATTTCTTCAAAAGATCGGCTTCTTCGGCACTTACTTTTTTAGGAATCCAGATATGAATCATAATAAGTTGGTCGCCCGTATTGTATCCATTTACCTCAGGAAATCCTTTGCCACGAAGACGAAGAACTTTACCACTTTGGGTACCAGGTTCTATGCTTATTTTCGCTTTGCCATCGACTGTAGGCACTTCGATGCTGCAGCCAAGAATGGCATCAGTTACACTAATGGCAAGGTTATAAATAACGTGGTTTTCTTGGCGTTCAAGTTCTGGGTGTTTTTCCTCTTCAACAAGGATAAGCAAATCGCCATCGATACCACCACCAGGGGCAGCGTTGCCTTTGCCGCTAATGGACAATTGCATACCCTCTTGCACACCTGCAGGTATTTTGATGGTTGTTTCAATTTCCTCATGCACCAAGCCATGCTCATTGGCCCCAACTGGCTTATTGGATAAGGTCTTACCACTTCCGCCACAATGTGGGCAAGCAGAAACGGTTTGCATTTGACCTAAAAAGGTTTGGGTAATACGGTTAACTTGACCGCTACCACGGCAGGTTGTACAATCTTTGAAAGTTGCCCCTTTTGCAAGTACCAGTTTGCGGTATTTTATTTTCTTTTCGACACCATTTTTAATGTCAATAAATGACAGCTTTAATTTGATGCGAATATTGCTTCCGACATTGGCGCGTGTGCGGCCGTTTCTTCCACCTTGTTGGCCAAAGAAATCGCCAAAACCACCACCACCGCCGCCACCAAAAATATCTCCAAATTGACTGAATATATCATCCATATTCATGCCACCACCGTATCCGCCACCACCTGATGCCCCACCTACACCGGCGTGACCATATTGATCATAGCGTTGCTTCTTTTGTGCATCACTAAGAACTTCGTAGGCTTCAGCAGCCTCTTTAAATTTCTCTTCCGCTTCTTTGTTTCCAGGGTTTTTATCTGGATGGAATTTGATGGCCATTTTGCGGTAAGCTTTTTTAATCTCATCCGCGGGGGCACTCTTTGTTACTTCGAGTATGTCGTAAAAATCTCTTTTTGCCAAAATATTGTTTATTTATTCGCCAACTACCACTTTTGCAAACCTGATCACATGGCCATTTAGTGTGTATCCCTTCTCGGTTTCATCTATTACTTTACCAACCATATCCTCGCTAGGAGCTGGAATATTGGTGATGGCTTCGTGTAAATCAACATTAAACGATTCTCCAACGCTTTCAATGCTTTTTAAACCTCTAGCATTTAATATTGAATTGAATTGATTGTGTATCAATTCAACACCCTCTTTATAGGCTTCAAAACTATTGGTAAGGCTTGATTTTTGCGCACGTTCAAAATTGTCAATCACAGGCAATAAAGCCAACATGACATCTTTACCAGCGGTTTGAAGAATTTCGGACTTCTCTTTAATGGATCTGCGTCTGTAATTATCAAACTCAGCATACAATCTTAGATATTTGTCATTGGCCTCTAGCACTTGTTTTTTAAGCACTTCCAATTCATTTTCTTCTGTCTCTGCTGGGGCATCTTGAGGATTCTCCTGCAAAGGCAATTCTTGTTCTAGATTATCTTCTAAATTATTTAGCTCATCGGTCATACTTCACAACCTTATCAAAAACATTGCCAAGCCAATAAAACTGACACAATGTCGGACAATCCCTAAAAATAAAAGCAATTTAAAAATGCCTTGGCATTATTTCATTAAAACACTGACGTTCGCTTCCAACTCGTGGGTGTTATTGGCGCTGTATACTTGTTTACCGGCAGCATTAAAAACGATGAACTTTGGAAGTGTGGTTACTTTGTATTTAAGTGCCATTGGAGAATCGTACTTTTTAAAGTCACAGAAGTGGTCTTTCCAAGCCAATTCATCTTCTTCTATGGCCGATTTCCATGACGCATCGTCGATATCCAGGGAGATACTAGCAAACACAACTTTGGGGTTTAACTTAAAAGATTGGTAGACATGCAAAAGTGTTTTGTTTTCATTGCGGCTGTTTTTGCTCCAAGAGGCCCAATAATTTAGAACCACAATTTTACCCTTGTATTTGTTAAGATCAAAGGTATCGCTGTGTTTAATATTGATCGATAGGGCATCAACTTTAGTAAAGCCCTGAGAAAGCATAAAAGCAGCAATTAATACACTGAAAAGGAAAACAAACTTTTTCATACCGATGGGGTGTTTTAATCAATTCTTACAATATCCGCACCAATTTGATTCAGGCGCTTGTCAATGAACTGATACCCTCTGTCAATTTGCTCAATATTCTTAATGGTACTGACACCATTGGCACTCATTGCCGCAATGAGCATAGCAACCCCTGCACGAATATCTGGAGAGCTCATTGTGATGCCCTTTAAAAGCACTTTTTTATCTAAGCCCATAATGTTGGCGCGGTGCGGATCACAAAGAATAATTTTGGCTCCCATGTCAATTAGATTGTCTACGAAGAACAAGCGGCTTTCAAACATTTTTTGGTGAATAAGCACATTGCCTCTGGCTTGCGTAGCGGTGACTAAAATAATGCTGATTAAGTCTGGGGTAAACCCAGGCCAAGGCGCATCAGCAATAGTAAGTATACTGCCATCAATGAATGATTCGATTTGATAGTTCTTTTGAGAAGGGATATAGATATCATCGCCTCTGAATTCCATTTGAATACCTAGACGTCTAAATGTATCGGGAATAACCCCTAGTTCGGCTATTTGGCAATTCTTAATGGTAATTTCGCTTTCGGTCATAGCCGCCAAGCCAATAAAGCTGCCAATCTCAATCATGTCAGGCAGCATGGTATGCTCGGTGCCACCCAGAGATTCCACACCTTCTATTGTCAAAAGATTAGAGCCAATACCAGATATCTTAGCCCCCATGCGGTTGAGCATTTTGCACAATTGTTGCAAGTATGGTTCACAAGCGGCATTGTATATGGTGGTGGTGCCTTCTGCTAAGGCTGCTGCCATTAAAATATTGGCAGTACCGGTAACAGAAGCTTCATCAAGCAACATGTAAGCACCCTTAAGTCGACCATTTTCGGAAGAAACTTTATAAAATTGTTCATCGGCAAGGTATTCAAACTTAGCGCCCAATTTCATAAACCCAATAAAGTGGGTATCAAGTCTTCTTCGACCTATTTTGTCACCCCCTGGTGAAGGAATATAGCCTTTTCCAAAGCGCGCCAGCAATGGACCGATTATCATAATTGAACCACGCAATCCTGCCCCCTTGGCCTTAAAATCAGCAGAGTTAAGGTATTCTAAATCGATGTTAGAAGCTTTGAAAGTATATGAAGAATCACTTAGCTTTTTAACCACAACACCCAATTCCCCAAGAAGTTCAATTAGTTTAAGCACATCTCTAATCGAGGGAATATTGTGAATGGTAATTTCCTGATCGGTGAGTAAAACGGCAGACAATATTTGCAAAGCCTCATTCTTTGCTCCTTGAGGAATAATTTCACCTTGGAGTTTCTTACCTCCTGTAACTTTAAACGTAGACATGCCGTTCTTATTTATTTTTTATAAAAATTCTTTTTGTTTTTGTTGTTGTGAAACTTGTTGTTGCTGCCTGGGCCAGGGTGTTTAAAAAACTTCTTCTTCCTTTGTTCCAATGTAATTTCAAGTTCTTCAGGGTTAATCTTTAGTTTGTTCTGAGAGATTACTTGAAGGTGCTCAGCCAGTTGGGCATTGCTTAAATTTTCATTGTTCCAATTGCGTGAAGAATTGGTCATAAAAGAAGCCAAAAGATTTAAGAATTCACCTTGTAAATCAGGATTTTCAATGGCGGTGGCTTTGTTAACCATAAATTGCAAGTTTCGGCCATAAAATCTAAATTTAATGGGTTGAGAAGGATATTCAATTTTCTCAGGCCTTTGGGCAATCTTAGCTATTTCAGGCATAGGATAAGGGCCGTCAACATCCAATTTATAGTCGGATATGATGTATAAATGATCCCAAAGTTTGTTTTTATAATCGGCTTGGTCCTTAACTGTAGGATTTAAAATTTCCATCACAGAGATAAGGGCTTCAGCCATTTTAAGTCGTTTGTCTTTATCATCAATAGCTAGAACATGTTCAACCATAACTTGGAAAGAACGGCCATATTCAGATATTATTAGTTTTTTGGCTTTTGTATTGTAATGGAATAATTCGGGCATATTTGCTTTTCAAAGGTAGATGTATTTCTCCATAATAAAAAAAACCTGCAAACATGTATTTGCAGGTTTTTTCAAATGAATTTATAAATTAATCTTTTTTGATTATTTCTTTGTTTTTGGGCACGAAAGTCATTGTGTGTGTTTTGCCATTGATTTGGAAACTCAATTTCAAATTGTCGTTTTTCAACATAATGATTTCAGAATTAACCACAGAAGTATCATTGACCATAAGATAAGCCAAATCGCCATTTCCATTAGCACCGAAGTTAATGGTATTGTATTTGTCTTCAAAAGCCCATTTGCCACTTTGTTTCAATTTTTTGAATAATAAGTTGTTTACACTAAATCCAGCTAGTATATCTTGATAGCCGCGCGTGTCTGTGGCTGATGGAGACAGCAATTTATCTCCAGATGGAGAAACATAGCCATCAACATAAGACATGTCCATAGAATAGTTGTAATTTCTAGTCATTTTAAATACCAACTCGATAGAATCACCTGCAGAAGTGAATGACTTTTTGGCTGCAGCATCTTCGTTGCCATCAATTTGGTATCCTGAGATTTTCCATTCGTTTGCTACTCTGTCTCTTTTATTTCTCAAAGAAATTGCTGGGCCTTCATCATATTTACAACCTGTGAATACAACAGCTAAGGCTGAAACTAGAACCAACGATAAATTTTTTAAACGTGTCATTTTAATTTAAATTTTGAGTATTATTTTATGCAAATATATAAATAACCTTTTTAATTGTCAAGGAGATTTTAAAATTAGAAATAGAACAATAATTTGATCATCCCTTTTGAGTTGTCTGAGTCCAAAGACATACTTTGGATTTTGGGGCTCACTTCTTTGGTCTCTGTAGTGGCTTTACCTGCTGTGAAATCATATTGTTCGATGGTCTGCTTTGGTGCTAAATTGAATGTAAAATAAGGTCCATAACCTAACTCCCCTCCTAGTGAGAAATCTGGAGCTATAAAGTATTTCACACCCACAAAACCTCTAAAACCAATTGAAAATGAAGTAGATAAACCAAAATCTGTCAATCTTCTGAAACCAGTGTCCTAATTTTCCAATATATTACCAAAATAAGAAAAAATGGATTGGCACTAATTCCAATGCAATAGTTTCCTTTTTGTGGCAAAACCAAAATGCCTCTTTAGTTTTTTGCAAGGGCTGCTGTTGGCCAAAAGCTGTTAAACTAAAAACAGATCCAATAATGATTAAATATTTTTTCATCATACAAAACTATTGTTTTTTATGAATGTATCATCAATTTGGCAAATTTCAACACCAAGGTTTTTTGACCAACCTCATCAAAATTTATTATTGCCTTTTTGTTGTCTCCATTGTCTTCAAGTTTTTGCACCGTGCCCATTCCAAAGCGCTGGTGCTCCACCAATTGACCTTCTTGAATTTCGCTTGCATCATTTGGTTTGAAGTTTTCAGAAGATTTAATTTCTGGAAGAGGCCTCGCTGTTTGCTTTCCTACAAACAAACCATAACCTTTTCCAAAAGCCTTATCACTGCTGTTTTGTTTGGGTTGAAACAAAGGCTCTCTTATGCCAGGAACAGCGCTGTAATCAAGATATTTTGCATCTATTTCTTCAATAAATCGACTGGGTTCACACGGAATTAAATTGCCGTACTTGAACCGAGAAGTCGCATAGGATAAAGTAAGTTTTTCTTCTGCACGTGTAGCAGCGACGTAAAACAAACGGCGCTCTTCTTCTAGCTCTTGTCTGCTGTTTAGACTCAACATACTAGGGAATAGATTTTCCTCCAATCCAACGACATAAACGTTTCTAAATTCAAGTCCTTTGCTGCTGTGAATAGTCATTAAGGTCACTTTATTGTTATCGTCATCATCTTTGTCTGCATCTGTGTACAGAGCGATATCTTGTAAGAAAGCAGATAAATCTTTTTCCTTTTCTGAAGTATCATCTTCTGTAAATTCCTTCATGGCATTTAACAATTCCACTAAGTTTTCATGCTTCGATACCCCTTCAACTGTTTTGTCTTCGTATAAAGTTTTTAGTAGGGTTGATTGTTTTGCAACATATTCAGCAATTTCATAGGCATTCTTGGTGTTCAACATGGTTTGGAAACTGCTAATCATCATATGAAAATCGCGCAAATGGGCAGCTGCGGCACCAAGTATGGGGTAACGGTGTACTTCGCTTAATATGCCCCAAATGGTTTTTTCATTTTCTGCGGCTAGAACCAAGAGTTTGTCAATGCTGGTATTTCCAATTTTACGCGCAGGATAATTGATAATCCGTTTAAGTGCTTCTTCGTCATTCGGATTTACAACCACTCTGAGGTAGGCAATCATGTCCTTAACCTCTTTTCTTTGGTAAAAACTCATGCCGCCATATATTCTGTATGGAATATTGAGTTTCCTCAAAGATTCCTCAAATGATCTACTCTGCGCATTGGTTCTATACAGAATTGCAAAATCTGAATTCGCCTTTTGCTTTTGATTTTTTTCCTCAAAGATACTATTGGCTACAGACTTACCCTCTTCATTGTCGCTTGGCGATTTGAAAATAGAAATCTTATCTCCCTCAGGGTTATCGGTGTATATTTTCTTGTCTAATTTTTCTTTATTTTTGGCAATAATGCTGCTGCTGGCATTAACGATATTAGACGTACTTCGGTAATTGTGTTCGAGTTTAAAAACATTTAAATCAGGGTAATCCTTCTCGAAATTCAGAATATTGGCAATATTGGCGCCTCTAAACGAATAGATACTTTGAGAATCGTCGCCTACCACACAAAGATTTTCGTACATGGCGGCCAAACTTTTCACAATCATGTATTGGCATAAATTTGTATCTTGATACTCATCCACCATTATAAATTTAAATTTGTGCTGGTATTTATTTAAGGCATCGGGATGGCCTTTTAAAAGCGCATAGGTATTTAATAAAATATCGTCAAAGTCCATAGCCCCTGATTTAAAGCAACGGGCTTGGTAAGCTGCGAATATTTTAGAAAGCAAAGGTCTACCAGTTGAAGAATCGGCTTCTAGTAATTCCGGAATTTTGATGTATTCTTTGGCGGTGATTAAACTGTTCTTGCAATTGCTAATTCGGTTGTATACCACCCCTGGTTTGTAAAGCTTTTCATCAAGGTTCATTTCCTTGACGATGGTTTTAATCAAACTTTTAGAGTCATCCGTGTCATAAATGGTAAAATCCTTTGGGTAACCAATCTTTTCAGCTTCAACCCTTAAAATTTTTGCAAAGACAGAGTGAAACGTACCCATCCAAATATTTTTTGCCTCTCCACCCACAACCGTTTCAATACGGCGCTTCATTTCCTTAGCAGCTTTGTTTGTAAATGTTAGGGCTAAAATATTAAAGGCA